>ERZ1643246.1690-NODE-1690-length-23214-cov-8.751285_pt1 | contig 23214 bp, 19 predicted proteins | sample MGYA00579265_ERZ1643246 | MGnify/ENA primary metagenome ERZ1643246 (study PRJEB29033, sample SAMEA4952261) | chicken gut metagenome | biome: Broiler Chicken; feature: Gastrointestinal Tract; material: Caecum | place: Ireland | collected 2018 | study: Broiler...
CTGACAGCAATTGACCAGAAACGATTTGAACTGTAGTAAAAGACCTTTTATTGCGAGCCTTGCGTGAACTGAACATGACTTAGATTGACAGTGGTCAGGAGACCTCCTAAGCGGTAGGTCGGGTGTTCGAATCACCTCGGGAACGCGAGTAAAAGAGGCTGTGAAAAAATGATTTCTCATTTTTCACAGTCTCTTCTGTTTTTCTCTTGGGAATTTTTTTGATTTCCAGACGTCTTATCCATCAGATCACTGAGAAGGATGAATATCTTCAGCAACCGGAAAATCACCGTGCAGGCAACCGCCGCATGCGCCCGTTTTCCCGTCAGCAGAAAAGGAAGCCCACCTATGGCAGGCTTCCCGGTATTTTGGTGATGAAATATCTATCCTTCTATAATACTCTCCCTTTTGCTTTTCCGAGTGGATCCACACCTCCTTTTTCTTAAGATGTACTCATCATACTCCTTAAATGTGATGGCATGGTGATAATTTTAGAAAACAATTCTTAAGTTCCTTAGTATTCCGTGAATTACTTTTCCATTTGACACCACTGCTGTTTCAGCATATAATTATTTTCATGAATTGCATACTGCCAGTGGAAAGCTGCAGGAAAGAGGCAAAAAAGCCCGCCGACGGAATAATACTCTCAGGCATCCTTCAGTAAGAAGGAGAGGACTGCAGCCGGATGGCTCTCTGGAGAATCCCGCACAAGGGTGCCGAAGGTGAAAGCAGATCAGCGACTGCGAATCTCTCAGGCAAAAGGACAGTGAATCATCAGCGCTCCGCGTCTTACGCGCCGGGGCAGCTCTTCATATTGACCAGATTTGTCCGCGGGATTTTCCGCGGATTTTTTATTTATCACAAATGAGAGGGAATGGAGAAAAACAATGGACAGCTTTGCAAACTTTGTAGAACAAATCGTTGATACTGTAAACACTTTTCTCTGGGATTACGCGCTTCTGATCTTGCTTGTAGGCGCCGGCATCTTTTTCACCGTCATGCTGCGGTTCATCCAGGTGCGCAAATTCGGAGCGGGAATGAAATCCCTGTTCGGAAACTTTTCCCTGCACGGAAAGGGCAGCGAAAAGGGGCTCAGTTCCTTTCAGGCGCTGACCACGGCCGTGGCGGCCCAGGTGGGAACCGGAAATATTGCCGGCGCGGCTACAGCCATAGCGGCCGGAGGCCCCGGCGCCATCTTCTGGATGTGGGTCAGCGCTTTCTTTGGAATGGCCACCATCTACGCTGAGGCTGTCATGGCCCAGAAAACCCGGGTGGAAGAGGACGGATCCATCACAGGCGGACCCATCTATTACATCCGATATGCCTTTAAGGGACGCTTCGGAAAATTCCTGGCCGGATTTTTCTCCGTGGCTGTAATCCTGGCTCTGGGCTTCATGGGAAATATGGTTCAGTCCAACTCCATCGGCGAATCCTTCCACAACGTATTTAACATAAATCCTCTGATTGTGGGCATTATCGTTGGCGTGATAGCCGGTTTTATCTTCCTGGGCGGCATTAAGCGAATCGCCCGCTTTACAGAAAAGATCGTGCCTCTGATGGCTGTCCTGTATATTGTCGGCTGCGTAATCGTTCTGATTCTGACCGGCTCCGGCGTGGGACAGGCCTTCCATGATATTTTCGTGGGCGCTTTTAATCCCCAGGCCATTGCCGGCGGCATGCTGGGCGTCACAGTACAGAAAGCCATGCGCTACGGCGTTGCCAGAGGCCTTTTTTCTAATGAGGCCGGCATGGGCTCCACCCCCCACGCCCACGCCACCGCGGATGTGAAACATCCCTCGGACCAGGGAATCATCGCCATGATGGGCGTATTTATCGATACTTTTGTAATCCTGACCCTGACCGCTCTTGTGATTGTTTCCACCGGCGTATGGAACAACGGGCTGACGGGCGCGGCCCTGGCCCAGAGCGCTTTTGACCTGGCCTTCGGGTCTTTCGGAGAAATCTTTATTGCCATCTGCATGCTGTTTTTCGCCTTCACTACCATCGTCGGCTGGTACTACTTCGGCGAAGTGAATGTGCGCCATCTGTTCGGCAAAAAAGCCGTCAAGTTCTATGCAGTTCTTGTGGTTGCCTTCGTGATCCTGGGCTCTACTTTAAAGGTGGATCTGGTATGGAACATGTCGGATATGTTCAACGGCCTGATGGTGCTGCCCAACCTGATCGGCCTTCTGGCCTGTACCCTGACCGTATACCGGATTACAAAGGAATATGAAAAGAAAAAATTTGTAAAATGACATAAAAAACTGTGCCCGTGAAGTCATCCCCTGTACTGACTGCGGGCACAGTTTTTTATGTCTTAATCCAGCAGGATCCTGCTGTAAAATTCAGCCATAACGGCCAGAACTTCTTCATCAAAATCAAATTCCGGCTGATGGTGTTCCGCGGACAGAGGCGTTCCGAACAGAAAATAAGCGGCCTCCCCGCCCTGCTCCTGCAGGCGGCCCATAAGCTCAGCCGCATCCTCAGAAGCTCCAAATACCCCTGTCGTCCGGTATACGCATCCGGGGCCCATGCTCTCCGCCGCCCTCCGGCATTTCTCCGCCAGAGCAGGGCTGCTGGCCGCCGTCCTGCTCTCTCCCTGCTCCAGAAATTCACAGGCAGTGCCGTACATTGCCGCCGAGGCCCGGGCTACTCTTTCCAGAGAGTCTTTCATATACTGGTTGACTTCGCTGGTCTCCCCTCTCGTCTCCGCCTCCAGCCGGGCTTCGCCGGCAATGATATTCCTCCCGCTTCCCCCGCTGAACCGCCCGATATTAATTCTCCCCTCTCCCCGTCCGCTCCTGGATATGGCGTAGGCATTTACCGTGCAGACGGCCGCGGCCAGCAGGGCATTCCTGCCCTGTTCCGGTGCCTTTGCGGCGTGGGAGGGCTTTCCATGAAAAAGGATATCCAGCTTGGTGGTAGCCAGAAAACCCCCGGAACAGGCCGTGATGTTTCCCAGCCGCTTTTCTCCCATGCCAATATGGCCGCAGTAGAGCTCGTCCGCCCCCTCCAGCCATCCCTTCTCCGTCAGGGACCGGGCGCCGCGGCAGCCCTCCTCCGCCGGCTGAAACAGCAGACGAATCTCTCCCCGGATTTTATCCCTGTTTTTTCCCAGGATTTCCGCCAGGCCAAGGCCCGCTGCCATGTGGCCATCGTGGCCGCAGGCATGCATAATACCTGCATGGCGTGAAAGATAATCCCGGTTTTTTTCCGTCTCTGCCTCCTCAACGGGCAGCGCGTCCATATCAAACCGCAGTACCCGGACCGGTCCGGGAAATTTTCCCTTCAGGATTCCTGCTACGGCTGTGCGCCCGGAACCGATTCTCTCCATAATCAGCTTCGGCACCCCTTCTGACAGAGCTCTTTGTTCACAGGCTTCCAGATAGGCGGCGGACGGAAGGCCCATCCGGGCATCGGAACAACAGGCCGCGTTTCCCGTATATACCTGGAATCCGTTTTTTTCCAGTTCGCCCGCTGCTCTCCAGGCTGTCCGGTACTCCGTCCAGGCGGTTTCCGGATATCTGTGGAACTCTCTCCTGAGATTTTTCATTTTTTTCTTCAAATCTTCCGTTACATATGTGTACTGCATCTTTCCCTTCCACCTTCTTTATCTCATGGATTCGCTGCTGTTCAGCAGCAGAGTGCTGTACAGAAACAGCACATCCGCGTCCTGAAAATCAGCATAATCTCCGATCAGGCTGCTGTCAATATAACGGATGTCCACCAGGGTAATCTCCGAATATCCCTCGGCCAGCAGCGGTGCAAGACTTGACGCAAAGGAATCCCCAAATAAAACCAGTCTCCTCTCCTTTCCGCAGAGAGGATTGGCGATCCGGATCACCGGCGCCGCCCCGGAGAGATATACCTCATAGGGATCTCTCCCTTCCAGTTTATCCAGATCATAAACCCCCGAAATTTTTTCTGTATCCCCACGGCAGACTTCGCACCGGTCAATGATGCTGCTGTGGAGAATAAAAATTTTTTCTCCTTCCATGGGAAGAGCCGCCTGTCCGTAGTAAACCCCGCGAAAATCCTCCCGGACCTTCTCTGCCCGGTATTCTCCGGGCAGGGCCGTTCCCATGGATCCGGCCAGAAAAGAGGCTACATCAGAAATTTTTTCCTGGCGCCAGTGCGTATCCGTCCTGTAATAATCTTCCGGAGATAAAAAGCCTGTAAGATCCAGGTATTCCGCGAAATCCATTTTTCCCTTCATAATCGAAAAAAGTTCCGGATAATCCATGGCAGGATATCCCCCTTCTTCCGCCAGATAGTAGTTCTTGTCTGGAATTACCGAGAAATATACCCTGTCCGTTTTTCCCCGGATGTACCGCTCATACAGGCTTTTCAGTTTTTCCGCCGCTGCTTCCACCGAAGATCTGTCCAAAGGATACTCTATTTCCGCGGCAAATCCCTCCTGCAGGTAGATTCCGTGATTGTCCATCTGCCCGAATAGATAAAAGGCCGACAGGGACTGCAGGGTCCGAAAGGAATCTCTGGCCGGAAACTGATCCAGACTGTACGCTTCAAAGTCTGAGGCGAATTTTCCGGACAGAATGGACCGTCTGCTGAGCTCCGGAAATTCTGCCAGTTTTCGTCTCTCACTGAACGAAATTTCTCCATCCGGCTTCAGCCAGCAAAAAACCGACAGAAAAAGCCAGGCCCCCGCCACAAGAAGCAGCCCCGGCGCAAAGGGTCTTTTTTTCAAAGAATCACCTCCTAAAACCGGAAATACAAAAAGGGATGGAAGGAACCGTCAACCAGATAGGCTGTACACAGAAGCAGAACCGCGATCAGAAGCACCGGCTCCGCAGCCCCCAGGATGCGTCCCATCCCCCTTCTGTCTCTGATTTTTTTGTACAAAATCTTTACCGCCGGCGTGCAGCCTGTCAGTCCCAGGATCAGAATTCCGCCAAAGCTCCTGAGATAATAGACGGACGGTCCGGTAGCGGCCGGAAGGCCTCCTGCTCCGAAAAGACATCCCACATCCCGGAAAACGTCAGAAACAGACGGTCCGCGAAAAATCACAAAACTTACCGTCACAAAGAAAAAGGGATAAATCCATGCGGCCGCCGCCGGAATTTTCTCCAGATATTTTCCATACCACAATTTTTCCGCAGCTATCAATCCCGCAAAAAACAATCCCCAGAGCACAAAATTCCAGGCGGCTCCATGCCAAAGCCCTGTCAGAATCCAAACAATCAGAAGATTGCGGAGCCATTTTCCCTTCCCGTTCCTGCTTCCCCCCAGAGGAATATACACATAATCCCGGAACCATCCTCCCAGTGTCATGTGCCACCGCCTCCAGAATTCAGCCGCGCTGCGGGAAACAAAGGGATACCGGAAATTTTCCGGAAATGAAAATCCCAGAATCCGCCCCAGCCCGATGGCCATATCGCTGTATCCGGAAAAATCATAGTAAACATACAGCGCGAACGCAGCCGCGTACATCCAGTAAAACAGAAGCGATTTTTCCTCCGTCTGCTGAAAAATCTCACAGAGCCGGTACAGCTGGTCGGCCAGCAGCACCTTTTTCCCAAGCCCTGCAAGAAATCTGCGGATGCCCCCGTAAATCTGTTCCGGATCCGTCTCTCTCTCCCTAAGCTGCGCGGAAACTTCCGGAAAGCGGACAATGGGTCCGGCAATCAGCTGCGGAAACATGGATACGTAGCAGGCAAAACGAAGAAGATTTTTTTCTGCCGGAAACCTTTCCCAATACACATCCAGAACGTAGCTGAGAATCTGGAATGTGTAAAAACTGATTCCCACAGGCAGAGCAATGTGGAGAACCGGAACCGGAAGGCCCGTAACCTTTCGGATACTGTCCGCAAAAAATCCCGCGTACTTAAACCAGGCCAGCATTCCCAGGGATAATAAGACGGACAGAACAAGAACACATTTCCGGCTCCTTCTTTCTCTGCACTGCTCCATAAGAACCGCGGCTCCGTAGCCCAGGGCTATAAAAAGTCCCATCAGCAGCAGGAACCGCGGCTCTCCATAGCCGTAGAAAAAGAGACTGGCTAAAAGCAGCACCGCGTTCTTTGCTTTTTGGGGAACCAGAAAATATACCAGCAGCACCGCAGGCAGAAAATAGTAAAGAAATGGAATGCTTGAAAAAACCATATTTTAACTACAGCTCAAAAGCCAGCTCGCCGCCGCAGACTGTCCGGAAGGCGTCTGTGATCTCTTCTGCAGTCACGGACTCTGAAAGCTCCGAAGACACCATGATGAGCAGAGCCACATCTCCGTATCCGGAAACCTCCCTGTCATCCGCCTGGACACAGATCCATTTGGCCGGGTCAATTCCTTCCTGCATTTCCCTTGCCACAGTTTCCGTATCTGCACTGTCCTCTACCCGAACCAGGACCAGAGAATAGGCCTGGGCGCTGATCATGGCCTCAGATACGGCTGCTTCTTCGATGCCCTCGGCACTGTCCAGGCCGGTATTGTACTTTAAGGCGCCGGCATCCCCCAGATCCACCTCCATGGTAGCCGTGCCGATACCCGGATCCTTCTGCTCGTAAATCAGATCTATAATCTCGGAAAGTGTTTTTCCCTCCAGAGCCGTCTGCTCCTTATCCGCGCCTCTGCATCCCGCAAAAACCAGAGAAACCGTCAGGCAGACCGCTGCTGCCGCTGTCACTTTTTTCATATTGTTTTCCTCCTCATTTTGTATATCCCGGGCACCCGGATATATCTCTGAGAATTTTATCACAGATGCCGGCCGGGGACAACGGGGATCTTTCTTTTTCAGCCCATACAGGGCAAAAATAAAGGGCGGCCTGAATTCTTTTTTCAGACCGCCCCCGTTACTTAAAAATTAATCAATCCCTGGAGCCATACAACTCCTTTAAATCTTCTTCCTGTCTCCGGAATTCCCATCAGATCCCTCTCATTAATACAGACATCCAGGGGAATATCATTCGTAAGAAGTCCAAGCTGATACATTTTCTCTCCTGTTACCGTATTCAGCGTTGTATTGCACTCCGTGATTTCTCCCATCAGACTGTACTGATCGCATTCAATTCCGTAAGGCATCAGATACGTGTCCACAATAGAATACACATCTTCATGCTGGATCCTTCTGGAAATCATGGTATAAATATCAATATCTTCCATGGTAAGGCTTTCCATGGCCTCCTCATCCCCGTTTCTGGCAGCAGCCAGAAGGGAATTTCTCTGCTGGGACTGCTTTTTGTCTGCTTCTATCTGTTTTACATTTTTATTCAGAGGAAGCAGGATCGTTCCCGAAGCCGCCAGCCCGGAGAGTGAAAGGGAAGTATTCAGTTCTCTGAGCATCCCGTTCTGCCTTACATTCAGATAATCGCCGGCATTCAGCAGGTAAAAGATCAGCGAAATTCCCACCCGCATGTCATCGCATGCCCCTGCGAAAGATTCTTTACCGGCATGGCGTTCCACTACGATTTCTTCATAGGAAGTAATCTGGGAGCCTGCATAATAAGGAAAGTAATATTCCATGCGAAATCTATTTTTCTCATCGTACTCGCCGCAGACAGTGATGCCGCAGTCATAGCCGAATTCCTTGGAAATTTCCGCAAACATCCGGCCCTCTTCGTTTTCTACAATTTTTTTTCTGTCATAGTGATCCACCACATCAGCCAGCAGTTTATCCAGATCACTTTTTCGCTTTAAATTGGAAAATCCCACAGATTTTAAATATTTATGCATTTCTGGCGCCTCCCTTCTGACTGTTTGCTTCAGTCTTTCAACGCCGCGGGGCTATTACTTAGAAGGTACCAGCTTCTCTTTTCCGCCCATGTACGGACGCAGAACAGCCGGTATATTTACAGATCCATCCGCATTCAGATTATTTTCCAGGAAAGCAATCAGCATACGGGGCGGAGCGACCACTGTATTATTTAATGTATGCGCCAGATACTTGCCATTTTCTCCCTGAATCCGGATTTTCAGTCTTCTGGCCTGGGCATCGCCCAGATTGGAGCAGCTTCCCACTTCAAAATACTTCTTCTGGCGGGGAGACCATGCCTCCACATCGCAGGATTTTACCTTCAGATCCGCAAGATCTCCCGAACAGCATTCCAGCGTTCTCACCGGAATATCCAGGGAACGGAACAGATCCACTGTATTTTTCCACAATTTATCATACCAGATTTTGCTTTCCTCCGGTCTGCAGACAACAATCATCTCCTGTTTTTCAAACTGATGGATCCGGTATACGCCTCTTTCCTCCAGCCCATGCGCCCCTTTTTCCTTCCGGAAACAGGGAGAATAGCTGGTATATGTCAGCGGCAGCTGCTCCTCCGGTACAATCTGGTCGATAAATTTTCCAATCATGGAGTGCTCGCTGGTTCCGATCAGATACAGATCCTCTCCCTCAATCTTATACATCATGGCTTCCATCTCCGCGAAGCTCATAACTCCCGTCACCACATCGCTGCGGATCATAAAGGGCGGCACACAGTAAGTAAATCCTCTGTCAATCATAAAATCCCGGGCATATGTGATAACAGCTGAATGAAGCCGGGCAATATCTCCCATCAGATAATAGAATCCATTGCCTGCCACTCTTCTGGCGCTGTCCAGATCGATGCCGCTGAAGGATTCCATAATTTCCGTATGGTATGGAATCTCAAAATCCGGAACAACGGGATCGCCAAACTTCTCAATCTCCACATTCTCACTGTCGTCTTTACCGATCGGTACAGACGGATCGATCATCTGAGGAATGACCATCATCCTCTTTTTAATTTCTTCCTCCACTTCCTTCTCGCGGGCGGAAAGCTCGTCAATTCTCTCTCCGAAGGAAGATACCTTTTTCTTTACTTCTTCTGCTTCGTCTTTCTTCCCCTGGCCCATCAGCTTTCCGATTTCTTTGGAAATTTTATTTTTTTCAGCCCGGAGCGCTTCCACTTCCTGCTTAATTTCTCTGTTTTCTTTATCCAGCGCAATCACTTCATCAACCAGTGGCAGCTTGCTGTCCTGAAATTTATTGCAGATGTTCTGCTTTACTGCCTCCGGATTTTCTCTTACAAACTTTATATCTAACATTTTTCTTCCTCCTACACAAATTCTTCTTCTGTTCTGGCCGCCTGCTTTAATGCCCGTATTTCTTCATCACTGAGCATAATATAAGACTCTCCCTTTACAATTTCCTTAATATACAGGAAGCAGTTATCTCTGCTGTGAATCGCATTTAAGATAAATCCCGTATTTTCGCTGTCCAGCATAGCCAGGGCAAAACTGAGTTTTCCTCCCACATCATCAAAGGCATCGTATTTAACAATTCCATACCGGGTAAGGGTCTTTTTATATTTTCTTTTCAGATCCTTAATATCCACCTGATGATTTTCTGAAACTTTAGAAAGTCTTTCCATTTCCCGGAATTTCTGAGCAAAAGCTTTTTCCATGGACTGTCCGTCCTTTCCCTTCATAAACAGCCGGTACTTTTTTGTCAGCCTGCTCAGCCTGACCGACATGCTCACCGTAATAACCGCTGAAATTACAACCAATACAATCAGCAGCAGTACAATAAGCCCGATATCGATACCGGCACTTTCAAACAGATTGCTCATTTGTATTCTCCCCTTTATTTTATTGTCTCAAACAGTTCCAGAATCCGCTCCAGTTCCTCCTGCGAATAATATTCAATTTCAATTTTTCCCTTTTTTCCCCGTCCTCTGGCAATCGACACCTTTGTGCCGATAATCCCTTTCAATTTTTCCTCCATTTTTTCATAAACTGCGTCCATCTGCGGATCTTCCGTTTTTTTCCGGACAGGCTTCGGATTCAGAATCTGTTTTACCAGTTTTTCTGTTTCCCGGACGCTGAGCTTTTCATCAAAAATTTTCTGAGCCGTCTGATACTGCAGCTCCGGATCTTCCAGACCAAGCAGCGTCCGGGCATGACCGCTGGATATCATTTCATCCACCAGCATTTTCTGCACTCTGGCATCCAGTTTCAGAAGACGCATGGAATTAGTCACCGCGGCCCTGCTCTTTGATACCCGTTCCGCTACTTCATCCTGTTTTAAATGAAATTCTTCAATCAACCGCTTATAGGCAAATGCTTCTTCAATAGAATTCAAATTTTCTCTCTGAATATTTTCGATAAGAGAAATCTCCATTGCCTCCAGATCCGTAAAATCCTTAAGTATAACGGGAACTTTTTTTAATCCGGCTATCTTTGCAGCTCTCCATCTTCTCTCTCCCGCTATTATTTCATAATATTTTCCTTTTTTCTGAACCAGCAGCGGCTGCAGAACGCCAAACTGCCGGATGGATTCAGCCAGCTCCATCAATGCGTCCTCATCAAAATCTTTTCTGGGCTGCTCACTGTTCGGAACAATATCAGAAAGCTTTAATTCCAGCTCACCTGGCTTTTCAACAATTTTTTCCACAACTTTTTCGACAACCTTAACTTCCGGATTCTTTTCTTTTTCAGCTGTCTGATTTTTCTGCGGGATTAATGTTTCCAGTCCTTTTCCCTTATTTAATCCACCCTTTCTGACACTCATTCTTCTTCTTCCTCTCTGTTGATCACTTCTTCTGCCAGCAGCCGGTAGCTCTCTGCTCCCGCTGATCTGCTGTCATACAAATTAATCGGAAGTCCGTAACTCGGAGCCTCCGCCAGTCTCACATTTCTTGGGATAATCGTTTTATATATTTTCTGATTTAGATTATCCTTAACATTTTCCACCACCTGAAGAGAAAGATTTGTTCTTGCATCATACATAGTGAAAACGACCCCTTCAATTTTCAATTTTGGGTTCAGTCTCTCCTGTACCAGTTCGATGGTATGAAGCAGCTGAGCCAGCCCTTCCAGAGCATAATATTCACACTGAATAGGAACCAGGACTGTATCAGCCGTGGTAAGAGCGTTGATTGTCAGCATATTCAGAGAAGGCGGGCAATCAATGATAATAAAATCATAATCAGCTCTCACCGTATCAATATTCTCTTTTAATATGTACTCTTTGTTATCAATCCCTATCAATTCAATCTCTGCGCCTGCGAGATCTACATTGGAGGGAAGGAGATCCTGATTCTGAAACTCCAGATGAATCAGACATTCTTCCAGGGTGCATTCTCCGATTAAAAGCTCATAAACCGTCTTTTCCAGTTCGTTTTTTTCAATTCCCAATCCGCTTGTAGTATTTCCCTGGGGATCAATATCAATCGTAAGCACTTTTTTACCCATTTCAGCCAGACAAGCCGACAGATTTATCGCTGTTGTAGATTTTCCCACACCGCCTTTTTGGTTTGCAATCGCTATTGTTCTTCCCAAAATCTTTTCTCCTTTCACAGGCACCAAAAGTGCTACCCTTAGATTATAGCATTCTTCTTATTAAATGGCTACTGGAAATGTTTCACGTGAAACATTTTCTACATTATATCTAAATTCAAGATGTTTCACGTGAAACATCTTGTTAATTCGCCGTCTTAAGAGAAAAGGCATTGTAACAGATTCCCATTTCGATTATAATAGAAATATGATTTTTCCAGGAGGATTTTCTATGAAGAAAAGAAAGCAAAGGCTGGCTGCTGTTTTTACCATATTAATTTTCGCGGCAGCAGTTATTTATAGCATAAATAAATTTATTTCAAAAAAGGCAGTATCTAAACATTTTCTGCAGAAAAAAGATACATCTATTTACGCCTGGCGTTTTGGTAATATTCATTATGTAAAAACAGGAAGCGGGTCTCCCCTCTTACTTCTTCATGAATTAAGTCCCTGCAGCAGCTCTTACGAATGGCACCGTATCGTAAAAGCACTCTCCACCCGCCATACTGTATACTGTGTAGATCTTCCAGGATGCGGTTTGTCTGATAAGCAGAAAATTACGTATACAAACTTTTACTATGTACAGTTTGTTGTTGATTTTATTAAGTCAGTAATTGGAAGTCCTGTTACAATACTGGCCACCGGTTTATCTGCTTCTGTATCTGTTACGGCCTGCAGCTACGAACCTGGATTATTTCAAAAGCTCATTTTGATTAATCCTCCCGATATTCACACACTGGCCAGAATTCCATCTAAAAAAAGCAGAATTTCCAAAGCTCTCCTGGAATGTCCTCTTACAGGAACTATGATTTACTATTCCATTGTTGCAAAGGAGAAGATCCGGAAAGAGTTCAGAGACCGGCTTTTTTCCGATTCTTCATCTGTCAGAACGGAATATGTAGACGCCTACTACGAAGCTTCTCACTGGGGAGGGTATTTTGGCAAATATTTGTATGCAAGTATAATTGGAAACTATATGTATTTGGATATCCGTCATGCCCTGCAGTCCATCGATCAGGATATTGTGATTCTCGGCGGCGCCAGGCAGGAGGGAATGAATGAAACGATTCTCTTTTATCAGGCTGTAAATCCTGCCGTGGAATCTGTTCTGATACCGGACACGAAACATCTCCCCCACCTGGAAGCACCGGAAAAAGTTCTGGATCAGCTGAAAATATTTATTTAAATAAAAAACCGGAAATTCTCAGAGTCCGCAAGGATCCATTGAATTTCCGGTTTTTTATTTCTGCGCATCAGGACCAGATCGCACTGTATTTCTCAATCATCTCATTCACATCGTTTTTATTTACCAGTCCCGGGCGTCCCTCGCTGTCAATAGCTAGATAAAAGTTCGAGTCATAGGGAGCATAGGTTACCGTAAAGGTCTGATTTTCAGCTACAACTGTAATCGATATTTCCGGATCCTGCGTAGTAGTGAGATCCGGATCCTTGCTCTGGGCTGTAATGGACACCATACCACTTAAGAAGGTTTCTACTTTATCCGAATCAAGCGTTGTTTCTCCGGAAGTGTAGGTTACAGTCTCCTCTGTATTTCCCTCCTCGTCTTCCGTCTCTTCTGCAGTGCGCTCTATCGTTTTCATCTCTCCCTGATATGTCACCTGGATGCTTTTCATATTTTTGACATATTCATAACCGATGCTTGTATCCCAGTAGGAAATGGAATCGCTGTCCAAAATAGTTGAGATTGTATCGGCCGATACCGTATTTACCTGTGAAGATCCGTCCAGCCTTACGTAGTAATTACCGTCCGTATCCTGGTTTCCTATATACAAAGTTACCTCTTTTTCCACCATTTCCGGCTCCTCTTCCGAAGAACTGGAAGATACTGCGGAGGAATCAGAGGAAGAACTGCTGCTGTCGCTCTCTTCCTGCTCCACTTCTTCTTCGTATTTCACATAAACAGAAGCTGCCGGATTGTCCAGCCCATAGAGGGACATGTCTTCCGCATTATAATCCACAAGACTGGCGTAGGAAATATCTGACAGAGTTGATGCAAGGCTTCTGGCCGTCTGATATTCGGCGCTATAAACCGTGCCATCCTCACCCGTTACTTCCCAGTCAGTGGTTTCTTCATTTTTAACCAGATCATAGGATCCCTCTGATTTATCCACACGCATTTCAAGAACATTCGTACTGGAAATCTCCGGATAAGAGTCAGATTGTGCCAATTCCATAATATTTGACGGCAGATTTCCCGAAACATCGGTATCTGTCACATATACGGTAGATGTGTTAGCACCCAGACACAGATAATAAGAGCCGGTTCCCTGATTCTGGCTTCCTACCAGCAGTTTCTTCTCCTCACCATCGGCATTTTTCAGAACAATAGTATTTGCCGGCTCCTCCAGGCCGTATTCAGATAAATTTTCAACATCCGAAAGAACTCTGTCTGCCTCTGTATCCGTGAGATCCGCTACCAGATCAATCAATTTATCCTGATTTACAGGGAAATCACTCTGATTCGCATTTACCCAGGTATCCTCTTCCTTTGCGAACTGAACCTGCTCTCCGTTAATTTGAAAGGAAACTTCCGTTACAGAATCGCTGTCCATTTCCAGAATCGGAATTCCCGCGTTTTCCGCCTCCTCCTCCTGCTGATTTTTGCTGCGCAGGGCCAGATACAAAATCACCAGGATAAGAAATATGCAAAGTAATATCATGGGTTTCGCCCATTTTTTTTTCGTCATTACCTTCTTCTCCTTCTGATCCAGATACAGAATCCTGCGGCCAGAAAGGCTGCCGGAATAATAATCATGATAACCGTTCTCCAGAACGCCGCCGACTGCTGCGTATAACTCAGATAGCTGACAGAAAGACTCTTAACCGGTATGGAAATGCTTTCGCTTTCATCAATATTGCAGAGACCTGTGATCACCTTTGTCAGAAGTTCTGAATTTCCATTCATAACCAGCTCGTCATAACTGTCATTATTCAGAGTTGAACTAGAAAAATAAACCAGCTCTGCCGTCACTTCATTTCCCATATTCTCCGACACAGAAACACCTACATCAAAAGATCCCGTCTCATCCTCGGAATTCTTTTCAAAAGAAATCATCCCATCCTCCACCTGCTTAATGTATCCGCTGTCAGTGGTGGATAAAATCGGCGTAATCTCCAGGCTGTCCCGATAAGAATCAATTTCACGGATGGCCTGTGCATCCTGCATTAAAACATAGCTGTCACTGCTCATACCGGATGCAAATTCCGAACTGGTGTTCAGTTCCGGAAGAATTCCATCCGGCCTCTGAGGTACGTAATGGTCTGCATCTTCTTCCATTACAATCCCATTATCTCTTTCCAGTCCATAATTTTCCAGAAATCTGTCAAGATTTACCATTTCATCTGCTGTATAATTTGTAAATAATAGTATTTTTCCTCCGTTTTCCATATAATTTATTAATTTATCTGTTTCTTCAGAGGAAAAATCTTTTGCCGGTGCATTGATAATCAGGGCCGCAGCATCTTCAGGCACACTGTCCATGGTAACAAGGCTTAAATCCTCCAGGCTGATATTATTTTTTTCAATAGCGTCTGTAAAGTTGCTGCCGAGACTCTGTTCCTCGTGTCCGGTCAACTGATAAACCGTAAGCGTCTCATCGCTGGTTACATAGGAAATCGCACTGGTGAGCTGTCCCTCTCCGTCAAATTCAGAGGAAGAAGAATAGTAGCTGGAGGGATACATATCACTGTAGGAGACTATCCTGTTTTTACTGCCGCTGACCACAATGACGCTGTTTTCAGATACCTCTTCATCTGTATACTGGGCCGTAAATTCCGGATGCAGATCCGGATCAATGGTTTCCACCGTTAAATGAGAAGAAAGGTCCTGATACCGCTCCAGCATTTTGCTGACGAGACTGTCTTCATTTCCGCTGGTCACAATGTAATACAGCTGCACATCCTCTTCCAGACTTCCCACAAACTCTTTTGTTTCATCTCCGATACTGTAAAGCTTCTGGCTGCTTGCATCAATCTGGGTAGCCGATGTGGGAAGCTGTCCCACTACAAGATTCACGGCCACTATAACGGCAATTACAATAAGCGTCACCACAAAGGAATAGGAGCCATGGCGTAAATTTCTTCTGTGCTCCTCTCCGGAAACTGATTTTTTTATTCTTTCTTTTATATTTAATTTCAATGCGGCCACCTCCTAGCTCCAACGCCTTTTTTCCATTTTCTGTATAGCGAGGAAAAGAAAAATCACTGTTACAGAAAGGAAGTAGACAACGCCTGTAAGATCAAAAATACCATTGATAAAATTACTGGTGTGGCTGCTCAGATCAAAAATTTCCAGCAGATTCTGAACGGCTCCCTCAAAAACAGAAGATTTAAAAATATACGTAAGGATCAGCACCGCTTCCGCGGCTACAGCTGCGGCGGCGGCCACCACCGCGCTCTTTACCATGGTATACAGCCATATGCAGAGAACTAAAATTATAAGAAATAAAATAAAAAATGACGCGGAGGCCGTTGTTGAAATTAGATTGGAAAGATTCTGAATCATATTTGAAAGAAACAGCAGCGCAAAACAAATAACCGCGGCAATGATCTGATTTTCCGCAAGAGATGACGCAAAAATACCAATAGCCAGCTCAGCGCTTCCCAGAAGAAAAAATCCCACAATAGCTGTATAATTAGAAGAATACGTAATTGTCCCAAATTGAGACATAATCAGCGGGTAAATGCAGAGAATGGCTATTGGAATAAGAAAAATGGATTCCAGAGCAAAAAATTTTCCCAGAACAATGTCCCGGACCCGGACAGGAGAAGTTAAAAGAAGCTGATCTGTTTTCTTCTTTTTTTCTTCCGCCAGCGTCTGCATACTCAGAATAGGCGCCGCAATCAGAAGAACAATAGCCGCGCTGCTCATGGTAGGACCAATTTCCGGGTAAGCATAGGAAATATTATAAAATGTATAATAGATTCCACATACCAGAAGAATAAAGAAAATAAATACAAAGCCCAGCATGGACGACATGTAGATGCGAAGCTCTTTTTTATAAATTGCTTTCATTTTCCTTCTCCTTTTCCTCTATATTTTCTTCTTCCGGCGTATCCTCCGGAAATTCTTCTTCAAAAAACTCCTCTGTATCATTTTCTTCAGAAGTATCCTCCGCAGCTTCTGAATTTTCTTCAGCTTCTGAATCTTCTGTAAGTTCCAGGAAAACATCTTCCAGTGAAAGGGAAGAATACTGCATTTTTAAAATAGGACACTGAAGTTCTGCCATCCGGTAAAAAATATTTTCCCGGATATCCACATCCTGTGCTGTTTTTATCCGGACATCCACGCAGCCATTTTCTGCGGAATCCGCATACTGGACATCCTCAATATCCGACATCATTCCCACAGCAGAAACAATTGTACCCATCTGTCCACGGACAGTGAGATCCAGAATATTGGACCCCTGGGTCAGCTTGCTCAGGTTCTCCGGCGTATCGCTGGCCACCAGCTTTCCGTGGCTGATGATCATAACATAATCACAGACCGCGCTAACCTCTGACAGAATATGAGAACTTAAGAGTACCGTATGCTTTTTTCCTAGATTTTTCATCAGCTCCCTTATTTCTATAATCTGTTTTGGATCCAGTCCTACGGTAGGTTCATCCAGAATCAAAATTTTGGGATTTCCCAGAATTGCCTGGGCCAGTCCCACTCTCTGGCAGTAGCCCTTTGACAGATTCTTGATCAGGCGGTTTGCCATATCTGTAATTTTTACCTCATCCATGGCTTTTTCAATTTCCTCCGCCTTTTTCTCTTTGGGAACTTTCTTTAATTCCGCCGCAAAATCCAGATATTCCCGCACTGTCATTTCCGGATACAGAGGCGGAAGCTCCGGGAGATACCCAATACATTTTTTTGCCTCTTCCGGTTCTTCCAGAATATCATGGCCGTCAATGACTACACGGCCCTCACTGGGGGCCAGATACCCTGTAATTATGTTCATGGTTGTAGATTTTCCCGCCCCGTTGGGTCCGAGAAATCCTGTAATCTGGCCTTCCTCTACAGTAAAGCTCAGATGATCCACGGCCGTATGATCCCCATACCTCTTGACAAGGCTGCTCACTTCGATCAACTTTCTTCCTCCTTTCACAAGCTCGTGATTTATCTATTTTAGACAGGAATTGTGTTCATACACTGATTATTATATGAAAATTTTGTGAAGGATAGAAATAAAGCCTTTCCTCTGGTTTTTTATACCATATTTTGGTATACTACAAGAATCGGTATGATTGGAGGTTTTTTTTATGTCTGAAACCGCTTATCGCAGAACAAAAACTGTTATAATTCTGCTGTTTTTTGCTTTTTGCCTTTTTACCTGCGTCTATTTGAGAATTCAGGATGCTCCCGATGAAGATATGCGCTATATGATTCCAAAATATATTTATACACACCATGCTCTTCCTACAGGTACCGAACCGGAGCTGCGGCACAGCATTTGGGGATTTTCTTATGCCCTTTATCCATATCTTTCTTCCATTATCAGCGCATTTTTTATGCAGCTGGCATCCTTTGTCACTACAAATCCAACGGTTCTGCTGCTGGCCGCCCGCTTTACAAGTGTACTGGCCGGAACAGCCTTTGTATTTATTGTTTTTAAGATTGGTGAGCTGCTCTTTAAAAAGAAAGAAAGTGTTCTGCTTTTTGCAGTCCTGTGTTCCTTCCTTCCGCAGTTTCTCTTTATCTGCTCTTACCAGAATAATGATTCCCTGGCCCTGTTTTCCATAGCACTCATTTTTTATTTCTGGCTTCGCGGACATAAGGATGGATGGAAAATTTCCTCCTGTATCGGACTGGGAATTGGATGCGGTATCTGTGCGCTCTCCTACTATAATGCCTATGGATATATTTTATGCAGTATTCCTGTCTTTCTTGTCAGCATGGGAATCCTGAAAAAGAGAAAAAAAGAGATTCTAAAAAAATTTGTTCTGATACTTGGAATTGCCTTTTTAGTAGGCGGATGGTTCTTTATACGAAATGCGGTAATCCATGACGGAGATATTCTTGGCAGGGAAACAATTGCAGAACAGGGGGAACTGTATGCAGAAGACGAATATAAACCGTCTCAGCATGAAACCCCTGCCAAACTTGGCCTGTCATTTACAGAAACCTTTTTTCATTTTGATTTTGGCAGCGGCTCAAAAGAACCATATTCTAACTGGATTCAAAATACTATCTGCAGTTTTATAGGTGTGTTTTCTTTTCTCACCCTGTTTATGGATCTTCCTGTTTATCTTATTTATATTGTTTTTTTCTTCCTTGGCTTTTTGCTTTTCTGCATTTTGGGAATACGAAAAAAATGGTGGCACGATAAATGGCAAAGAACAATTATGATTACAGGATTTTTCTGTATCCTGATTCCGCTGGGAATGTCTCTGTATAATTCCTATTATTCAGATTTTCAGGCGCAGGGACGCTATCTGCTTCCGGCTCTGATTCCCCTGATGATGATGATTACCAGCGGATACGATACTGCTCTGGATACTGCCGCAAAAACTTCAGAAAAAACAGGCAGAAATACAATCTGCCTGCCAGTCATTGTTTTAATACTTATTTATATGGTTCTGTTTCTGATAAGCTATTTCGGCTATCTTGCTCCAGGATGCCTGACTATTTTTATCGGTTCCTGATTCTTACAGGGGTTCCTTTCCGGGAACCCCTGCTTTTCTGGGATATCTGTCCGGAGTTTTCTGAATCTTTCTTATACACACCAGAGACCTTCCCATATCCGTCTGGGCCAGCTCAAAGCAGCATATATTTTCCATTTTTCCTCCCAGAAGTTTTACTGCTCTTTCCGCGGCAGAGGCTTCCTCCTGCACTTTTCCGGATTTGTAGGAGACGAACATTCCTCCCACCTTCACAAAGGGAAGGCAGTATTCTGAAAGGGAAGAGAGATTGGCCACGGCTCTTGAGACACATAAATCAAAAGCTTCCCTGTATTCTCTGTTTTTTCCAAAATCTTCTGCCCGCCCATGGACTGCCCTTATATCCGAAAGCCCCAGCTTTTCAATCACTTCATTTAAAAACCGGATTCTTTTATTCAGGGAATCCAGAAGGCAGACCTTCAGTCCGGGAAAGGCAATTTTCAGAGGAATTCCCGGAAATCCCGCTCCCGTTCCCACATCTATAAGCGATATTCCTCTCTCCAGTTTTTCTCTGTCTGCAGCTTTTACAAGTGTCAGGCTGTCCAGAAAATGCTTTACCACCACATCCTGAAATTCCGTCACCGCCGTCAGGTTCATAAAAGAATTCCATTCCAGGAGAAGCTCATAATAATCCCGAAACTGACAGATCTGCTTCTCCGTCAAAGAAATTTTCAGTTTTTCCAGTTCCTTTTGAAAGATTGTCCAGTCATAATTTTTTTCGTTCATCCCGTATATTCCCTTCTAAATTTTCTATTGACGATGTGCCTCCAGATAAACCAGAAGCACGGAAATATCTGCCGGGGATACTCCTGAAATTCTGGATGCCTGCCCGATATTGGACGGGCCAAATGCCTTAAGCTTCTGCCGGGCCTCGATTCTCAGACTCCCAACCGCTTCATAATCTATATCTTCCGGGATTTTTTTGCTTTCCATTTTCTTAAACTGTTCTACCTGCTTCTGCTGACGTCTGATATATCCCTCATATTTTATATGAATATTGACCTGTTCCCGGACACCCTCCGGAAGCTTCGGACGCTTTGGATCTATACTCTGTATCTTCTCATAATCCAGCTCCGGCCGGCGGATCAGTTCGGCCAGGGAAGAACCGCTGGTCAGAGGTGTGGAACCCTGGTTTTTCAGAAAATCCTGGACTTCAGAACTCATTCCCACAAAGGTGCGGGAAAGTCTCTCTATCTCTTCTTCTATCTGTTTTTCCTTTTCCAGAACGTTCCTGTACTGCTCTTCCGTCACCAGTCCTACCTGATATCCATACTTTCTGAGGCGCAGATCCGCATTATCCTGGCGCAGCAGCAGACGATACTCTGCCCTGCTGGTCATCATGCGGTAAGGTTCATGGGTCTCCTTGGTTACCAGGTCATCGATGAGAACTCCTATATATGCTTCCGAACGGTCCAGAATCAGGGGTTCTTTCCCCTGGATCTCTCTGACCGCATTAATACCCGCAATCAATCCCTGAGCCGCCGCCTCCTCATAGCCGGAGCTTCCGTTAAACTGTCCTCCTGAAAATAATCCTCTGATTTTCTTGAATTCAAGAGAAGCTTTCAGCTGAACCGGATTGATGCAGTCATACTCGATGGCATAGGCATTTCTGACAATTTTTGCATGCTCCAGCCCCTCCACAGAATGGTACATAGCATCCTGTACATCCTCGGGAAGAGAACTGGACATGCCTCCCACATACATTTCATTCGTATAGTATCCCTCCGGCTCCAGAAATACCTGATGTCTGTCCTTATCCGCGAATTTTACCACCTTATCCTCAATGGACGGACAGTATCTGGGACCCGTACCATGGATCATGCCGGAATACAGGGGAGAACGGTCCAGGTTTCTGCGGATAATCTCATGAGTTTTTTCATTTGTATAAGTCAGCCAGCAGGACACCTGATCAATCTGTACATCTTCCGGATCTGTGGAAAAGGAGAAGGGAACCACCCGCTCATCTCCCCGCTGCTCCTGCATTTTACTAAAATCAATGGTTCTTCTGTCTACTCTCGCGGGAGTCCCCGTCTTAAAGCGCAGCATCTCAATGCCGTTTTTCTTAAGAGAATCCGTCAGATGCGTGGCGGACTGAAGTCCGTTTGGTCCTGTACAGGTGCTTACATCTCCGTAAATACAGCGGGCATTCAGATAAACGCCTGTACACAGCACCGCCGCTCTGCAGTGATACAGAGCCCCCGAAACGGTCTTCACTCCCTTTATAATTCCTTCCTCCGCCACAATCTCGGAGACCTCTGCCTGCCGGATTGTCAGATGCTCTGTATTTTCCAGAACCCTTCTCATACTTCTGCTGTATTCACTTTTATCCGCCTGTGCCCGCAGAGAATGAACTGCAGGACCCTTGGATTTGTTCAGCATTTTTGACTGAATAAAAGTTCTGTCTATATTCTTTCCCATTTCTCCTCCCAGGGCGTCAATCTCACGCACCAGATGGCCCTTGGAGGTTCCTCCTATATTCGGATTGCAGGGCATGAGAGCAATGCTGTCCACACTCACCGTAAATAAAATTGTTTCCATACCCAGTCTGGCTGCTGCCAGTGCGGCTTCGCAGCCCGCATGGCCGGCTCCTACCACAACAATATCATAATATTCTTCTACCCTCGACATCTCATTTACCCTTTACTTGCCTGTACAGAATTTTGAAAATATCTCATTGACCAGATCTTCTCCCACGGATTCTCCCAGAATTTTGCCGAGAGATTCATAGGCATCCATCAGATCGATAGAATAAAAATCCTCAGGAAGTCCGTCCGCAATACTGTTTTCCACCAGCTTCAGACTTTTGTCCGCCGCCTCCAGGGCGCTTCTGTGTCTCGCGCTGGTAATATAAATCTCATCGTTAAAAGAAATTCCTCCATGAAAGAAAAGTTCCTGAATTACTGTCTCCAGCTGATGGATTCCCTTTTTCTCCTTTACTGAAATGGATATTACGGGAGCATCCAGTTTTTCCTTCAGTTCTTCTTCCTTCACTGCCGCTTCCAGATCATTTTTATTTAAAAGAACAATGGTTTTTTTATTCCTTATGAGTTCCATAATTTTCCGGTCATTCTCATTCAGAGGTGCCGAGCTGTCTACCACATACAGGATCAGATCTGCATCCATGGCCTGCTCTTTCGCTCTCTCAATTCCAATCTGTTCCACAGGACTGGAAGAATCCCGGATGCCGGCTGTATCCAGCAGTCTTAAGGTGATTCCCCTTACATTGATCTGTTCTTCTACAATATCCCGGGTAGTTCCCTCTATTTCCGTAACTATGGCCTTTTCTTCACCGGCCAGAAGATTCAAAAGAGAAGATTTTCCTGCATTTGGCCTTCCCAGAATTACTGTTTTTATTCCTTCCTGCAGAAGTCTTCCCTCACCGGATGCAGCGATCAGCTTTTCGATTCCGGCCTTCTGCTCCATTACGATCTTTCCAAGCTTTTCAGGATATCCTGTCAGATCTGTATGTTCCGGATCATCCAGGGCGGACTCTATAAAGGCAATTTCATAGAGAAGCTTCTCCCGGATATCCTGTATTTTCTTTTTTACAGATCCCTGGAGCTGACGGAAGGAATTTTTCAGTGCATACTCATTCTTTGCCTGAATCAGATCCATCACTGCCTCTGCCTGAGAAAGATCCATACGCCCGTTTAAAAAGGCTCTCTTTGTAAATTCTCCCGGATCAGCCGGACGGGCTCCTGCCCTAAGAACCGCCTCCAGAATTCTGTTCATGGCAAGAATTCCTCCATGGCAGTCTATTTCCACCGTATCTTCTCCTGTATAGGAATGGGGATGGCGGAGTACAGCAGCCAGAACCTCATCAATCGCCTGTCCGTTTTCCTCAATCCAGCCGTAATGGATGGTATTCCCTTCCTGTTCCGACAGCCTTTTTCCCCTCTTTCCTCTGAAAATCTTATCCGCAATGGAAAAGGCTTCTTTCCCGCTGATCCGCACGATGCCGATTCCTCCGGGAGCCATGGCGGTGGAAACGGCCGCGATGGTATCCTCATAAACATCTGCCATATCTGTCTCCTTATGCTTGAAGAGGGTATCTCAAAACGTGAGACACCCTCTAATGACATCATTTCTTCAATGTAATAACCACATGGCGGTAGGGCTCATTTCCCTCGCTGTAGGTCTCCACATATCTGTTATTCTGCAGCGCTGAATGGATAATTCTTCTTTCGTAAGGATTCATGGGCTCCAGAGAAACCGGCTTTCTTGTCCGTCTTACTTTGTAGGCAATATTCTTGGCCAGATTTTCCAGAGTTTCCTTTCTTCTCTTCCTGT
>ERZ1643246.1692-NODE-1692-length-23209-cov-12.969163_pt1 | contig 23209 bp, 18 predicted proteins | sample MGYA00579265_ERZ1643246 | MGnify/ENA primary metagenome ERZ1643246 (study PRJEB29033, sample SAMEA4952261) | chicken gut metagenome | biome: Broiler Chicken; feature: Gastrointestinal Tract; material: Caecum | place: Ireland | collected 2018 | study: Broiler...
TTAGTGAGATTTTATGTTTAAAGCAGACGATTACAGACTGAGGCTGAAATCGCTCTCCGAAACGCTTGCGGAGGCGAAGTACGCTCTCGATATAGACAACATTGGCGAAAAGCTCAAAGAGCTCAAAGCCGAACAGGAAAAACCCGAGGTCTGGAACGACCTTGAAAAGTCCAAGCAGATTGGCAGGGAAATTTCTGTGATAGAGGGCAAAATTGCCTCTTACCAGAAGGGCGAAAACGCCTTGAAAGATGCTCAGGCGTTCGTTGACCTCATAGAGGAGGCCGACGACGAAAGCCTCGTTCCCGAACTTGAAGGAATGATAAAGTCGGCGGAAGACGACATTGAAGAGATGCGCATAAAGGCGCTTTTGAAGGGCAAGTACGACGCAAACAACGCCATTTTAAGCCTGCACGCAGGCGCGGGCGGCACCGAGGCGTGCGACTGGACGCAGATGCTCTACCGTATGTATCAGCGCTACTGCGAAAAATCGGGCTTCAAAGTAACCGAACTCGACAGGGAAGACGGCGACGAAGCGGGTATAAAGAGCGTAAGTTTTAAAATCGACGGCGAAAACGCCTACGGCTTTTTGAAGGCCGAAAAGGGCGTGCACCGCCTCGTGCGCATTTCCCCGTTCGACAGCAACAAGCGCCGCCACACCTCGTTTGCCTCGCTCGAAGTAATGCCCGAGGTAGACGACGAGGGCGAAGTTGAAATACGCGACGAAGATATAAGGATAGACGTTTACCGCTCTTCGGGCGCGGGCGGCCAGAAGGTAAACAAGACCGAAACGGCGATAAGAATCACCCACTTCCCCACGGGCATAGTCGTAACCTGCCAGAACGAAAGAAGCCAGCTTCAAAACAAGGCGATGGCCTTCCAATATCTGCGCGCAAAGCTCATCGAGCGGCAGATTGCCGAGCGCGAAGCGGCCGACGCCGAACTCAAAGGCGAAATCAAAAAGATTGAGTGGGGCAGCCAGATTCGTTCGTACGTTTTCTGCCCTTACACCCTTGTAAAAGACCATCGCACCGGCTATGAGGCGACGGATATACAGGCGGTTATGGACGGCGACATTCAGGGCTTTATAATCGACTATCTCAAAAAGACGGGCTGATTTTATTCGGCAGATTTTTGTGCCCGCCGCGCCCGTTCGGGCAAAAAGGGCGGCACATATGGCAAAACTATTGCAAAACTCACGGCAAAGTTTTTTTATAAACTTGCTTTGAAATAAAATATGCGGAGGCGATTTTATGGCTGAAAAACTCACTATTTCAGAAAAGTGTTTCAGGCTCTCCCAAAAGCTGCTTGCTCTTGGTACGGCAACCAACGGAAGAAGGGCCGCGCAGGAGCTGTTTGCACAGCTTACCGACGCCGCTACCGAGCTTGGCTCGGGCATAGTGTCGGTGAACTATCTGCCCGCGCGCTCTATGCGCACCCAGCAGATTATAGAGGCGGTTAAAAAGGCGCAGAAGGTTATATATATCCTCAACCTTTCTTTGCGCGAGGGAATGTTTTTGACCAAGCCCACCACCGAGGCGCTCAATCTTGCCGTAGATGTGGCAAACGAGCTGAACGGACTTGTGCAGGCCTATACGGGCTATGCCGTGCAGGCGGTTTCTTCCCCCGCGGCAGAGGGCGTTCAAGGCGGCGAAAGCGCCCAGGCCGACCCCGACGGTTTCAACGCGCCCTATATGGGGTAAGTTTGTATTGCCCCGCACATATGGCGGAAATAACGGCGTTTTAACGCGCATTTTCAGGTTGTGCCGCATACTGTAAGGGAGTAATACGAACCTGATTTAAAGCAGGGATATCACGGCAATAGCTACGTTAAACCCCTTGAACGTGCTACCGGGCACGCTCTGCGGGCTTTGCCTTGCTCTTGCACGCAATCTGCCCGCTTTAAATTGCTTTGCACCTTTAAACAGCGCATTTTGCGTTGAATTGGCGCGACAGACGAAGCAACAATACCCACTGCGGTATTGCAATGAGGATGAACGCCAAGGCTCGCAAAAAACACGTTTAAAGGCTGGTTCGTTTTATTCTCTTACAGTATAACTTGTGTTTCGCGCGCCCGTTTTTGTGCGCTGTTTTTCCGCCTGAATAAAATTATACATACGGCGGCGCGATATGCGCCGCTTTTAAGTTTTTGCTTATGTACGATATTTCAAAGTTCAAAATAAAGGCCGAGCCCGTAATTCTGGGCATAGAGTCGAGCTGCGACGAGACGGCGTGCGCCGTTCTGCGGGGGAGAAAAATACTTTCCAACCGCATAATCTCGTCTGCGGCAGAACAGGCCAAATACGGCGGCGTTGTGCCCGAAATTGCCTCGCGTATGCACACCGAGGCCGTGGACGAGGTCTGCCGCCTCGCCCTGCAAGACGCAGGGTTGCAGCCGCGCGATATAGACTGCATTGCGGCTACTTACGGCGCGGGGCTTCTGGGCGCCCTGCTTGTGGGGCTCTCTTTTGCCAAGGCGTTCGCCTATTCTTTAAACGTGCCGTTTATCGCCGTAAACCACATTCGCGGCCACATATCCGCCGCCTATCTGGATAAACCCGACTTAAAGCCGCCCTTCATCACCCTGCTCGCAAGCGGCGGGCACACGGCAATACTCTATACCTCGTCTTATACGAAGTTCGAGGTTTTGGGGGGCACTTCCGACGACGCCGCGGGCGAGGCATTCGATAAGTGCGCCCGCGTTTTAGGCCTTCCGTATCCCGGCGGCCCCTCGGTGCAAAGGCTTGCCGGGGGCGGAAGCCCTGTAATAAAGTTCCCGTCGGCACTGGTTAAAAATTCGCCCTCTCTCCGCTTTTCGTACAGCGGGTTAAAGACGGCGGTAATCAACTACTGCCACAACGCCGCCCAGCGCGGCGAAGAGTTCAGCCCTGCCGACGTAGCCGCGTCTTTCCAGTGCGCAGCAATCGACCCGCTCGTAAAAAAGACGGTGGAGTATGCGCTTCGCTACAACGTAAAGACGGTAACGGCGGGAGGCGGGGTAATCGCCAACGACTATCTGCGAAAAACGCTGTCCGCGGCCTGCAAAAGCGCGGGCATAGAGCTTGTATTGCCCGAAAAGAAGTATTGCACCGACAACGCCGCAATGATAGCTTCCGAAGGCCTCAACCAATATATGGCGGGCAATTTTTCGCCGCTCGATATAAACGCCGCCGCGGCAATACCATTAAAGTAATCGCCCGTTCAATCTTCTGTGCAGTGCTTTTTGCCGCGCAAAAAAACGGGGCTGTGCCTTGTTCGGGGCGAGGCAAAGGCTCTTTGGAATAAGAATACAAAAATTGCTTTACTTTCGCGCGCGTGTTTTGTATAATAATAGCGTAAAACTTAATATCAAAGGCGACGACGGAGGACAACGCCTCTATTTCAACCCCTTGAAGAGAGCTTTCGGCAGGTGTAAGAAGGCAGGGGAACTTAAAGGATATCACCTCCCAGCTTATTTTCCCAAAGCGGGCGGCGCAGAATGGCGCTCAAAAGCGGCGCATAATGTGCGCTCAAATACCCCGCCGCGTAAGAAAATACGGATTCATAACCCGTTACAAGTTATGGCAAATATCAGTTTGTTTTGGTGGTTTACAAGCACTCGTTTTCGGTGTCCGAAATAACGGGCGCTTATTTTTTTTGCCGCGCATTGCCGCAGAAAAACAACATACCGCCGCAAGGAGTATTTTTATGTATAAGAAGGTAGATACAACCCTCAACTTCCCCGAAAGGGAGAAGGAAGTAATCGAATTCTGGAAGAAGAACGACGTCTTTAAAAAGTCGGTAAAAAACCACGAAGGCGCCGAAGAATTTTCCTTTTACGACGGCCCCCCTACTGCCAACGGCAAGCCGCACATCGGACATATCTTAACCAGGGTAATGAAGGACCTCATTCCCCGCTACCAGACGATGAAGGGCAAGCACGTTTTAAGGAAGGCGGGCTGGGATACGCACGGCCTCCCCGTCGAGCTCGAAGTGGAAAAGATGCTCGGTATGGACGGCAAGCAGGACATCGAAAAGTACGGCATAGAGCCCTTCATCAAACAGTGCAAGCAGTCTGTCTGGAAGTATAAGGGCGAGTGGGAAAGAATGTCTGAACGCGTAGGCTACTGGGCGGATATGGAGAACCCCTACGTAACTTACGACGATAAATATATCGAATCTGAGTGGTGGGCGCTCAAAACTATGCACGAAAAGGGCCTTTTATACAAGGGCCACAAAATCGTGCCCTATTGCCCCCGCTGCGGCACGGCGCTCTCCTCGCACGAGGTTGCGCAGGGTTATAAGCTGGTAAAGGAAAATTCGGTAGTCGCCCGCTTCAAGGTAAAGGGCGAAGAAAACCGCTATATTCTCGCCTGGACGACCACGCCCTGGACGCTTCCTTCCAACGTCGCGCTGTGCGTCAATCCCGACGAGCCCTACGTTGAAATCGAGAGCGAAGGGGTGAGGTATATCCTCGCCAAGGCGCTCTGCGATAAATTCTTTGAAGATTATACAGTAGTTGCCGAAAAGCACGGAAAAGAGTGGGAGGGTCTGGAATACGAACCCCTCTTTGCCGAAACCACGGCAGAGGTAAAGCGCATTTCCCCCGCAAGCGCACAGGTAAAATCTCACTTTATCGTGTGCGATACCTACGTAACTATGGGCGACGGCACGGGCGTTGTTCACATTGCACCCGCCTTCGGTGAGGACGACTACAAGGTGGGCAAGCGCTACGGCCTCCCCGTAGTCCAGCTTGTAAACGAGCGCGGCTGCTTCGACGGGCGCTTCCCCGCTTTGGACGGCCTGTTCGCAAAGAAGGCCGACAAGGCGATAATCGAGATGCTCGAAAAAAGCGGCAGCCTCTTCAAGGTAGTGCCCTTCGAGCACGACTATCCCCATTGCTGGCGCTGCGACACGCCCCTTCTGTATTACGCCCGTTCGAGCTGGTTTATCGAAGTCACCAAGGTAAAAGAGGACATAAAGGCGGCAAACCGCTCGGTAAACTGGATGCCCGAAACGATAAAAGAGGGCAGAATGGGCAACTTCCTCGACAACGTGATAGACTGGGGCCTCTCGCGCGACAGGTACTGGGGCACGCCCCTGCCCGTATGGGTCTGCCCCGACTGCGGCGAAATAGAGGTTATCGGCTCCAAAAAGGAGCTCAAAGAAAAGTGCGGCATACCCGAAAATCAGGATATTGAACTGCACCGCCCCTACCTCGACAACCTCACCTGCACCTGCCCCAGGTGCGGCGGGAAATGTAAGCGCACGCCCGAGGTAATCGACTGCTGGTTCGATTCGGGCTCGATGCCCTTCGCGCAGTATCACTACCCGTTTGAAAACGCCGACCTCTTCAAAGAGACCTTCCCCGCCGACTTCATATCTGAGGCGGTCGACCAGACGCGCGGCTGGTTCTATACCCTGCTCGTAATAAACACCATACTCTTCGGCGTGGCGCCCTTCAAAAACTGCATAGTTTTAGGCCACGTCAACGATAAAAACGGCATAAAGATGTCTAAGCACAAGGGCAACGTAGTTGACCCCTGGACTGTGCTCGATAAGCAGGGCGCCGACGCGGTGCGCTGGTACTTCTATACCTCGTCAGCCCCCTGGCTGCCTTCAAGGTTCTATGAAGAGGCCGTGTCGGAAGCGCAGCGCAAATACCTCGGCACGCTGTGGAATACGTATGCGTTCTTCACGCTGTATGCCGAGATTGATAAGTACGACCCTTCAAAGTTCAACTTGAAGGACTGCAAGCTGTCGCTTATGGACAGGTGGATACTCTCCAAACTCAACAGCCTTGTAAAGCTGGTGGACGAGCACCTCGCCCGCTACGAAATCACCGAAAGTTCGCGCGCCATTCAGGACTTTGCCGACGTGCTGTCCAACTGGTACGTGCGCCGCTGCCGCGAACGCTATTGGGGCAGCGATATGACGGAAGACAAGGCGGCGGCATACACCACGCTCTACACCGTGCTCGTCACGCTCGCAAAGGTCACCGCACCCTACACGCCGTTCGTCGCCGAGATGATGTATTCCAACCTCGTGCCCGCGTTCTATAAAGACGCGCCCGTATCCGTGCACCTTTGCTCCTTCCCCGAGGCCGACGAAAGTTTAATCGACGCCGAATTGGAGCGCGGAATGGAGGGGGTTATGGGCATAGTGGTAAACGGCAGGTCTGCGCGCAACGCGGGCAACCTCAAAAACCGCCAGCCCCTTGCCGAGATGGTCGTGGTATCGGATAAGCCCCTCAATCTTTCGGAAGAAGAGAGGGCAATCGTGCTCGAAGAGCTCAACGTCAAAAAGATGACCGTCGCCGACGACGCAAGCGTTTATATAAAGTATAAGTTGAAGCCCCAGCTCAAAACGCTCGGCCCCAAGTACGGCAAAAAGCTGGGCGCTATATCGCAGTTTTTGGCAAACTGCAACGCGGCGGAAGTACTCTCAAAAATACGTTCGGAAGGCGAATACAGGCTGGACAATCTGGATGTAAGCCTCAAACTCGAAGATTTGCAGGTACTCACCGAAAGCGCCGAAGGCTTCGTTGCGCAGTCCGATAAGGGCGTTACCGTCGCCCTCTCGACTGCCCTCACCGAAGAGCTTATCGAAGAGGGAGTGGAGCGCGAAATAGTTTCCAAGATACAGAATATGCGCAAAGAGGCAGACTTTGAAGTTACCGACAGAATATCGGTGTGGTACAGGGCCGAAGGTGTGGCGGCAAAGGTATTTGCCCGCGCAGGCTTTGCAAAGGACGTGCTTGCAGACAGCGTAACGGAAGGCGCTGCCCCCGAAGGAGCCTTTGCAAAGGAACAGAACATCAACGGCGAAAAGGTAACAATCGCCATCTGCCGTAAGTAAATTTCAAATTGGAGCGGCAATATGCCGCAACTAATCGAATAATTAAAAAAACAATGCCGCCGCGGAGTGCTATGCCCCGCGGCGGCTTTCATAATGTAATGGCCGCCTTAATAATATAATAATATGACCGTGTGGGATATCGAAGCAGGGAAAAGTGCAAAGATAAAAAGAATAGCGGCAAGCGGCGGCGCGGCAGAAAGGTTGCGCTCGCTCGGCTTTACCGACGGAAGGGTGGTCACCGTGCTCGGCTATTCACTTTTAAAAAGCAGCGTACTTCTGTCGTGCGGGTCGGTCAGGCTTGCCGCCCGCCGCTCGCTTGCAGGCAAAATCGAGGTGGAGCCGTGACGAGCCTTTCAAAAAAGCGCCGCAATATAAGCGGCGGCCGGATTTTTAAAGGAAAAGCCAAAACAGCCGCTCCTATTGAGGGGGAGGGTGTTCGCCCCGTAAGGGTGGTGCTTGCAGGCAACCCCAATGCGGGCAAAACCACACTGTTCAACGCGCTCACAAAAAGCCGACTTACAACGGGCAACTGGCACGGCGTAACCACCCGCCCCGCATACAAGGCGGTGGGCGGCATCGTCTTTGCCGACGTGCCCGGAATGTACTCCTTCAACAGCTATTCTATGGAGGAGGACTCCGCCGCCGCTGAAATACGCGCCGCCGACGCCGTAATCAATGTGGTGGACGGGCTGACGCTTGCAAACTCCCTCACGCTCACCCGTGCCATAATTGCAATCAACAAGAACGTGGTGGTGTACGTCACTAAATTAAAACAGCTCAAAAGGCGGGGCGGCCGCATAGATTTTTTTGCGCTTTCCCGCCTTCTCGGCGTGCCCGTCACGGGCAGTTTAAAGGAGCTTAAAGCCGAACTTTTCCGCATAACAGATTCAAAGCAGAATTTTTTGTGCTGCAAAGATGATGGCAGTGGCGCTGCCGTTGAAGGTAAGAAAGCGCCTGCCGAGGGTAAAGATGCCGCTGCTGAGAGCAGTAAGGGCGCCCCCGCGCAGGATAAAAACACGCCTTTTGCACATAGTAAAAACTCACCTTCGGCCTCGGCCGCCCGCGTGCCCCGCCAGGACTTTGAACGGGCGTTAGATGAGGCATACTACTGGGGCAATTGCACTTTAACGCGCGCCGAGCGCCTGTTTTACAACAGATATTTCGCGCTGTTTTTCTTTATCTTCGCCATACTTGCAACATTCTTTTTCGCCTTCTTCCCGGGTATGCCGGGCGACTTTTTGAAGGGGCTCACCGAAGAGCTTATATCCAAAAAATTGTACGGCGCGGCGGCAAGCATTCTGCCCGAGGGCAAGGTGCGTTCGCTGCTATGCGACGGCATAATCGGCGGCGCGGGCGGCGTGCTCTCGTTCATACCCCAGCTCGCCGTGCTGTATATCTTTCTGACCCTGCTCGACGAAAGCGGGGTTATGTCGGCGCTGTCGTTCGTGACCGACGGGCTGTTTGCAAAGGTAAAACTTTCGGGCAGGGCGGCGTTTTCGCTGATATCGGGCTTCGGCTGTACGGCCGCCGCCATACTCACAACGCGCGGCTTCACGTCGCCCGCCACCCAGCGGCGCGCGGTCGCCGTGCTCGCCTACATACCCTGCGGCGCAAAGATGCCCGTATTTTTAACGTTGTTGTCGCCGCTGTTCAAAAATCCGTTCCCCGTGATATCGGCGTTTTACTTCGCGGGCGTCGCCATAACCTTTGCCGCCTGCTTTTTTATACGGGGCAGGGATGAGGAGCTCCTTTCCGAGGTGGCGCCCATATCCCTGCCCGCGCCCGCGGCCGTAATAAAAAAGTTGTGTTTTTACCTCAAAGGGTTTATAATTAAGGTGGCAACGGCGGTAATGCTGTTCTGCGTGGCAAGCTGGGTACTTTCTAACTTCACCTTCGCGCTTGCGCCCTGCGAGGTGCAAAACAGTATGCTCGCAGACATAAGCAGGGCAATTTCGCCGCTCTTTGCGCCGATGGGTCTTTCCGACTGGCGGCTTTCGTACGCGATGATATCGGGCTTTGCCGCCAAAGAAAACGTTGCCGCAACCATAAATATGCTTATGCCCGAAGGAGCGGGGCTTGATATTGCCTCTGCACTCGCCGCGTCTGCATTCATTTTAACCTGCCCCGCGTGCGTTTCGGCTTTTTCCGCCTCGTGCAAGGAAGTGGGTTTGAAAACTACCTTAAAATTCTTCGGCGTTCAGCTTATCTTTGCCTTTTTAAGCGGCTACGCCGTTCACTTACTGTTCTCGCTATGAAAAAGTTTATCTGCACGCGCGCAACCGATTTGCAGTCGTTTACCGACGAAACGTACCCGCAGGGCAGCTTTGCCTTTGCGGCGCTTCTTCGTGCGCGCGACATAAAGGTAAACGGCGTGCGCACGGGCAAAAACGTGCCCCTTTGCGACGGCGACGAGGTGGCATATTACACCACGCCCGCGCAGGAGGCAAAGCCCAGCCACGCCGTGGTTTACGAGGACGAAAATATTATAGTGTGCGACAAGTTTTCGGGTGTTTCTGCCGAAGGACTTTTGAGCGAGCTGTGCGCCCTCGGCCCCGCCTTTGCCGTGCACCGCCTCGACAGGAACACCGAGGGGCTGATTGTTTATGCAAAAAGCGAGCGCGCCGCCGCGGAGCTTGTGCGCGCCTTTAAGGAAAGGCGGGTAAAAAAGGTCTACCTCGCCCTGTGCAGAAACAATTTTACCAAAAAACAGGCCTGCCTTACGGCGTACCTAAAAAAGGACGCAAAAAAGGCCTCGGTCACGGTGTCAGATACGCCCCGCAAGGGCTTTGTAAAGATTGTAACGGAATACAGGGTGGTCAAAGAGGAGGGCGACGCCGCCCTTGCCGAAATTACCCTGCACACGGGCAAGACCCACCAGATACGCGCCCATATGGCGCACATAGGCTGCCCGATTGTCGGCGACGAAAAGTACGGCGATAATGCCCTGAACAAAAAGTACGGCGCGCGCAGGCAGCGCCTGGTTGCAAAACAGCTCTCGTTCGAACTTTCGGGGGAGCTATCTTACCTCAGTTCAAAGACCTTCACAAGTTCGTTCACCCCGCAGTAATCGGGGCATATGTGCGGCTCAATTGCCTTTTACGGGAGATAAAAAAGTGATTTACCTGTCGTCGTTCCGTTTTCCCTCGTGGGATGAGGAGTATAAATTCAGACTTGACGATGTAAAGCGCACGTGTTACAACACGATGTATCCCTTTTTCGTGCTCTCGCGGCACGCTCTTTCAGAACTCAGCTTTACCGAGGTTACCATTCTTTACGGCGGCAACGGCTCGGGCAAGACCACGGCGCTCAACGTCATTGCCGAAAAGATTGGCGCGGAGCGCGCAAGCCTTTACAATCGCTCGTCCTTTTTCGGCGACTATCTCAGATTCTGTTCATACGGAAAGGAGGGCAGGCCTGCGGCAAGCGCCGTTATAACCAGCGACGACGTATTTGCCTATATGCTCGACGTGCGCGCCGTAAACGAGGGTGTGGACGCGCGCAGGGAGGAGCTTTTTGAAGAGTATCAGAGGGCAAAGTACGATAAGTTCAGAGTGCGCTCTACCGAAGATTACGACAGGCTCAAAAACGCGTGCGACGCCCGAAGAATGACGCAGTCGAAGTACGTAAAGAGCCGCCTTGCCGAAAATATACGCGAACAGTCCAACGGCGAAAGCGCTTTCCTTTATTTTACCGACAGAATAAAAGAAGGCGGGCTGTACCTTTTAGACGAGCCCGAAAACAGCCTTGCGCCCGATATGCAGCTTAAACTGCGCGACTTTCTTTTTGACAGCGCGCGCTTTTACGGCTGCCAGTTCATAATAGCCACGCACTCGCCCTTCCTGCTCTCTATGCGCGGCGCGCGCATATACGATTTGGACGACGACCCCGTGAGCATAAAGAAGTGGACGGAGCAAAAAAACGTGCGCGCCTACTTCGATTTTTTCAACTCCCATCGCGGCGAGTTTTAACGGTGCTTAAAGCTTTACAATAAATTGAAGAGTAAAATGCGGCAGCCGCGCGATATCGCGCGGCTGCCGCATTTATATGCTTATAACCTTTATATGCTTATGATATGTTCGGGATAAAGCGCCTTCACTTTCTTTCGCTCATAGGAATGTAGTCCAGGTCGGGCTTTACGCAGTGGTACGAAGGCCTTATAATGCGGTTGCCGTTTATAAGCTCCTCCATACGGTGCGCACTCCAACCGCCAACGCGCGATATTGCAAACAGCGGCGTATACAGGTCGGTGGGAAGGTTGAGCATCGAGTATACAAACCCCGAATACAGGTCAACGTTCGCGCATACGGGCTTCGAAAGTTTGTGCTGTTCGTTAATCAGCCTCTTCGCCGAATTTTCCACCGTTTCGTAAAGGTGGAATTCCTCTTCCCTGCCCTTTTCCACGGCCAGCTTTTCGGCATACATTTTAAGTATCTCCGCCCTCGGGTCGGAAAGGGTGTACACGGCGTGGCCCATACCGTAAATAAGACCCGCGTGGTCAAACGTTTCCTTCTTTAAAATCTTGTCTATATAGTCGGTAATGGTCGCTTCCTTCCAATCGGGCACGTTCTCTTTTATGTTCTGCATCATCTGCATAACCTTTATGTTCGCGCCGCCGTGCTTGGGTCCTTTGAGCGAGCCCAAAGAAGCCGCCATAGAAGAATATGTGTCCGTTCCCGAAGACGTAACCACGTGCGTGGTGAAGGTGGAGTTGTTGCCGCCGCCGTGGTCTGCGTGCAGAATGAGGGCTATGTCCAGAACCTTCGCTTCGAGGTCGGTAAATTCGCTGTCCTTTCGCAGTATGTGCAGTATGTTCTGCGCCGTGGAATATTCGGGGTTAGGCTTATGTATTATAAGCGAACCGTCTGCCGTGTTGTAATAGCGGTATGCCCTGTAAGAGTATATCGCCAGCATAGGGAACTGCGCAATAAGCTGTATGCACTGCCTTAAAACGTTCGAAATGCTCACGTTGTCGGGGTCGGGGTCGTAGCTGTAAAGGTTTAAAACGCAGCGCGCCAGCATATTCATCATATCTTTCGAAGGCGACTTCATAATAATGTCGCGCACGAAGTTGCGTGGCAGCACCCTGAACTCTGCCAGCATTTCAGAAAATTCGTCAAATTCAGCCTTTGTGGGCAGTTTGCCGAACAGCAGAAGGTATACCGTCTCTTCAAACCCGAAGCGGTTTTCTGCTATGCAGTTTTTAACAATGTCCTTTACGTCGTATCCCTGGTAGCGGAGTATGCCGGGAATCTCTGTGCGCTTGCCGTTTTCTTCCTTCCACGAGGTAACTTCTGAAATTTCTGTAAGTCCGCACAGCACGCCCTTTCCGTTGCTCTCCCTCAGTCCGCGCTTCACGTCGTACTTTGCATACAGCGCAGGCTCTATCCTGTTGGACAGGGCCGACTTTTCTGCAAGTTCGGAAATCTTGTATGAATATTTGACTAAGAGGTTGGCTTCATTAAAATCCAAAATAATAGCTCCATTTCGTTTATTTGCGGTAATTTAAGGATATGATACCACAAATTGCCCGTTTTGTCAAATGAATATCCGTTTTGCCGCGCCGCGGCGAATATTTATGCAAATACTTATATTTTTATGCAACTATAAGGCGAGCCTGCGGCCTTTTTGCGCCGCGCGGAAGTACTTTTTTTGCATATTATGTTTTTACGGGCGCGCGCGCGTTTATAAATAGATATACGGATAAGCGGGACGCAAGTCCCGCACTCTAAGGAGATTTCAAGCAATGCAACAGGTAAAACTCATTTCTGCCGACGAAAATCTCGTCATCGCCCTTTCGGGGGAGATAGACTCTGCCACAGTTGACGACTTCTACGCGCAGGTTACGGCAATTTACACGCACGACAAAAAGGATATAATTTTCGATTGTTCCGCCCTCACGTTCATAGACAGCACCACTTTGGGCACGTTTGTAAAGATTTTCAAACACCTCAAAGAGGACGGGCATAAATTTATTTTGAGGAACGTGCAGTCAAGAATCAAAAAGCTGTTCCAGATATGCGCGCTCGACACCATTATGGAGATAGACTGATGAAAGATTTATCGGTTAAATTCGACCTCGCCGACAGCGAGTTTTTCACCGCGCTCCGCCTTGTTGCGGGCGCACTGTGCTCTGTTGCCGAAAAGGACGTTGACGCGGCAGAAGATTTCAAGGTGTGCGTCACCGAAAGCGCGCTCATACTCAAAAACTGCGGTTTTAAAAGCGTTTGCGCTTCGTTCAGCGCAGACGGCGGCGTAAAGGCCGTGCTCAAAGGCGAAGGCGGTCAGCCTGCCGAGGCTGACAACGAACTTTCTCTGGCTCTCATAGGCGCGCTGGTTGAAAAGTGCGGCATAGACAGAAAGGACGGAGTTATAAGCAGCGTTACCCTTGAATTATGATGACTAACGAACAGGCAAACGAGCTCTTTAAGGAGTATCGCAAAACGGGCGACAAAAAGATACGCAACAAGCTCGTTGAAAATTATATGTACATAGCCGAAATACTCGCGAAGAAGTTTGCCGGCAGGGGTGTGGAGTACGACGACCTGTTGCAGGTCGCGTCGGAAGCGCTCATTCTGGGCGTGGAAAAGTTCGACCCCGACCTCGGCAACCAGTTCACAACGTACGTCACTCCCACGATTACGGGTATGATAAAGAACTACTTCCGCGATTATTCCCGCTCGGTGCGCCTTCCGCGCCGCATCTACACGCTGGGCGCTAAAATCAAGAACGAAACCAACGAATATTACAAGGAACACGGCGTTAAACCTACGGTAAAACAGCTCGCCGAAAAACTCGGGGAGAGCGAAGAAGCTGTGATGGAGGCGATGGAGAGCCGCCATCCGCTCAGCCTGGACGGCACCGTGCAGAGCGAGGACGGCGACGGGCTTTTATACGACGTAATACCCGACCCCGTAGATTCGTTTGAAAAATTCGACGACGCGCAGTCCTTGCAGGACGAGATTAAAAAGCTGAGCCCCACCGAGCAGAAGGTGGTGGCGCTCAGGTTCGTGCAGGGCAAATCGCAGGCGGAAGTCGGCAAAATTCTGGGCGTAAGCCAGATGTTCGTCTCCCGCGCAGAGCGTAAAATAGTGGATAAATTGAAGGAAGCATTGTCGCAATGATTACTTTTAAGGTGGACAATTTAAAGAATATGAACGCCTGCCTGGAACAGTTTTTGCAGTTCCTGCGCAGCGCCGACGTATCTGACGACGACGTGTTCGATTGCCGCCTTGTTTCGTGCGAACTTATAACCAACGTTTTGCGCCATCTCGGCGAGTCTGCAAATTTTGAAGGCGCGCTCAGCGGCGACAGCATAACCATTTCGGTATCTTCCGAAAATACCGACGGCACCAAGCTGCCTGCAACCCTGCCCGACGTATTTGCCGAAAGCGGCAGGGGACTTTACATAGTAAAGACCATATGTTGCGGCAACGTCGTATCAGACGGGTGTTGCGTAAAGGTGTGCATAAAGAGGCGCAAAACAAAATAAGCTGCATAGCGGCGGCCGTACGGCCGCCGCTTTTTATATTTGGCTGAACTGAAAGAGCAGGGCGCGGGGCAAAGTTCCCCGCGCCCTGCGCTTTCTTTTGTGTGCCGCATTATTGCGAATAGTAAGTTATGCGTAAGCAGGTAAATTGGTGGTAAATTCCCGGCGTCGCTTACTACTCCGGAGATTTCTCCGTGCGGTCTACGCCCTTAGTCGAAATGACTGTTCGGGGGTGATATATTGTCATTTTGACCGAGCGTTAGCGAGTGGAGGAATCTTACGGAAACAGAACCACGGGGTAAAACGATTTTTTTATTGCGTTCGCTTATGCTTACTTGACCGGAATTATAATGTATGTGCAAGTTGCTTGGTTTGCGGTTTTTTCAAGATGACTTTTCGTCCGCGCATACCAAAAAGCCAAAAATAAAAGCCCCGCAAAAGCGGGGCTTTACTCTTTCACTCAGTTGAGGAGGTTGAGCTCGTTATAAATCTTATTCATAAGTCCGTCGGAGATTATCGAGCGGAACTTGCCGAGATATATGAATATCGAAGAGAAGAACTCTTTGTTGTCGCCGCCTACAACGTAGTCGGGAAGGTTTGCGTACGAGCCGTTGATTTTTTCAAGGAAGAGCTTAGCAAATTCTATCTTTTCGCTGTCGGTAAGCCTTGCAATGAACGAATCGGTGGGGCCGTGGTAAACTTCCTTAGCCGTGTAAACTACTTCGCCCGACTGAACGGCAGGTGCAGGAGCAGGAGCTGCTGCGGGAGCCTGCTGGTATACGGGTTGAAGGTATACGGGCTGAACGTAAGCTGCGGGCTGCTGGGGCGCATATGCCTGGCCGGGTGCGGGGGCAGCCGCTGCGGGAATAGCGGTGTCATCGTAGTAAGTGGTGAACGATTCTGCGTTGTTTTCGGTCTGGGCAGCGGGCTTGAATACCGCGCACCTTACCGCGCTGATTATCACCTGGATTACAGCTATGCCGAGAACTACGTAGAGCAGGAGTCCGGGGTCGCCGACTTCGCTCTTTACAACGAATACCATAACTACCGCAAGTATTGCAAACGCCGTTTCGATTGCATACCTTATTATATCGACAACAAGCGTTCCCTTCTTCGTCGTTGCGCCTACGGCCATTATGTCGAGCGCGAAGTTTACAAGAACGATGAGTGCCGTGCAGGCAAGGGCGATTGTGCCGATTTTTGCGGTAACTTCGTCAGATGCGAACAGCGAAGCTGTGGTTGCGTCGAGGCCGCCGATAAGGAGCATATGCATTACAGATATGCCGTAAACCAAAAGTCCTACGAACGATATGCCTACCTTATCGTCGAATACGGAGTGCGTGTCGAGCTTTACGAGCGAAGCAAAATCGAACAGGCACAGAACTGCGGCGGCGCCGAGAATTGCGACGACGAATTTCATTACGCCCGAGCCCTTCTTGTAGCCGAACGACTGGATAATGAGCATCAGAAGCGTGCCGCCGAAGGCGATTGCTATAACGCCGTAGTCCCATTTGAAGTCGGCGGAATAGCCGCTCATCGAATAGAGCATAATTTCGAGCACGGTGTAAACGAACAGCACCACGGCTGCGGCTATTTCGATTATGTAGGCGCAGACGTTGGCCGTTTTGGATGTGGATTTCGAGGCGAGCACGGGTATGAGCATTATTACGCCGATTGCCGTTATAAGTGCATAAACGCTTACCGTAACCGCAATAAAGTCAACGGAGGTTTCCGTTCCGGTGAATATTACGGGATAGGTACGCGAAAGCGCTTCGCCGAGGTCGGTGGGTTCAAGCCCCAGCATCGTGCATACCGCATTGGGCAACGCCATAAAGAGCAGTCCTTCACCGTTATAAAGGGGGAGGAACAGCCCGAGGAGAAGGCACACGAGCGCTATGCAGTACGTAACTACAGAAAGATACTTTTTGCTTTGATTTGTCGTACTCATAATAAATCTCCGTCAGTAGTGGTTTTATTAGCCTAAAAAAATTTAATTTTTTTCAAGTTCTGCATTTATCTGCCGCGGTGCGTTTTTTTAATCTGCCGCGGGTAAAACGGAAGCAGAAATAATCTAACTTATCCGTCTATGATATATTTTAATACAAAATTATAAATCTGTCAAGGGCAAAGACAATATTGGAAGGTAAAAAAATTGTCTTTCGCCCCCGCAGGCCGTAAGCCGGGGCCTGAGCGGGCGCCGCGCAAGGGCATATGCGCCCGCGAATACGGTTTGTTCGGGGATATGCCGCGGCGAAAGTGCGTTTTTTCCCCTGAATAATTTTATATCCCCTGTATTAAAAGTATGCCCGTTGCGCGCCGTATTATATCTTTCCCGAAAAGAAACGGCCTGCGGCGCTCCGTTTGCCTGCAAGGGCGCAGATAAAGCCGCCCTGCGGCAAGGCAATCCGCGCCTTTGTGCGGCAGGATGGGGGTATTTTCACACATATTTCACAATTTAAGGCGGCGCGTAAAAAAGTTCACATTATTTTCAATACTTTTTCGCGCGCATTTCTCGCCGCGTGTTGCAAGGGGGAAAGGAAAGTAGTATAATTATTGTAAAGGAGGCGTAAAATGGAAGAAGAAAACCGCGTAATCCGCACAGACGCCGGCGGAGAAAACAAGCAGCTTTCGGCAGCCCTTGCGGAAGTCGCTTCGTCCGTTACCGAAAAACAGGCGGAAAAACTTGCCGCATTGTGCGACGTAAAGGGCCTTAAAAAGGTGTTCGCAGACGGCGAACTGATGCGCACGGCAGAATGTTTTATAAAGAGCAGCCTCAATATTTCTGCCGCCGCGCGCGAACTGTATATGCACAGAAACACTATGATGTACCGCCTCGATAAAATCAAGCGGACGACGGGGCTGGATATCCGCGTGTTCGACGAGGCCGTGGCCTTTAAAATACTCTGCTGCGTATATTCCCGCAGCCGTGGGAACTAAGTTATGAATTCACCTTCAAAAAAAACTAAAAAAGTGCTCCTTGCCGTCGCGTGCTCCGTTCTTGCCGCGGCGGTATTGGTGCTTGTATTTTTTGCCGGGTATTGGGTGAGGGGCGCCTTCGGCGCAACTTCTTACGACTGGGCGCTTCAAATCATACGCGACTACTACTATACCGACGTCGATACCGACGACGCGGAAGAAACCGCGATAGACGCGCTCGTGGCGAAGTACCTTGATATCTATTCCGAATATTATACCGCCGAAGAATATGCCGCCCAGCAGAGCGAAAACGCAGGTTCGCGCAGCGGATTCGGCATTAGCTGTTCATACATTCCCTATATCGGGCTTACGGTATATTCCTGCATAGGCAATTCGCCCGCTTTCAGGGCGGGAATCCGTTCGGGCGACGTGCTTTTATACGGCGAGTACGAGGGAGAGCGCACCGATTTTACCTTGCTTTCGGCTTTTTCCGATTTCATTGACTCCGTTCCCGAAGACGGAAGCATAACGCTTGCAACCGAAGGCGGAGCTTACACTTTGCAGAGGGAGGACTACTCCACGTCGTACGTGTTGCTTGCAACGAACGATAATGCCTGGACCTTTGCGGGCGACGATGCGCTTACGATGACCGGAACCGCGGGCGACGCGATAGAATATCTGCCCGACGGAGCCGCGTATATAAGCCTTTCGCAGTTCTACGGCAATGCGGTAAACCAGTTCCTCGCCGCCGCCGAAAAGATAAACGAGCTCGGCTGCACTTCGCTCATCCTCGATTTGCGCAACGACGGAGGCGGCTTAGTGAGCGCTATGCAGGGCATTTCGGGCTGTTTCGAAGGCCCTGAGGGCGAAGTCGTGATGACGGCGCGCTACAAAGACGGCTCTTCCGAAAGTTACGCCGCCGCAAGCTATTCCGCCGAACAGACCATCGGCTCTGACGTGGATGTTTACGTGCTTGCCAACAGCAACACGGCGAGCGCTTCCGAAGCCTTAATCGGCGCGCTCGTAAGTTATGAGGTGCTCGACTATAACAATATATATATATCGCAGTACTCGCAGGAATACCTCGATTCTATGAACGTAACCGCAGAGCAGGTAAAGAGCGGAAAGACCTACGGAAAGGGAATAATGCAGACGACGTTCCGCAACTTTGCCACAGGCGAGGCGTTAAAACTTACGACCGCGCAGATATATTGGGCCAACAACAAGACTATACACGGCGTAGGCGTGACTGCGGAGGACGGCTGCAATATGGTGGAAGCGCCCGCGCCGTTCAGCGGCGACGGCGAAGAGCTTCGCGCGGCCGTCGGTATGATTTACGGCTTGTAAATTATATAAAAAAAGAGGAAAAATTGTATTTTTTCCGCGTAATAAAACTGCAATTATTTTATAATTTTTCTGCTTAAAAGCACAATAAAAAATAATTTATTTTTGGTTTAAATATTTTACAGCCGCCACGCCGCAACGGGCGCGGCGGCTGTTTTTCTGTGATTTTAAGTCTGTAAATTATTTTATTTTTAATTAGTGATACTGCCCGAAAAATTTACAATAAAAAATTTAAAAAATTGGTTTTAAATTATTAAAAAATTATAATTTTTTTATTGCGGGCTGTGCGCTTTTTTAATTCTCCTTGCGCGGAATATCAGGCAAACCGAAAAGCCTTCTTCCGTGCGGGTTAAGTCAAGCTCGCCGTCGCCCTCCGTTTCAAAGTATTCTTCGGCTACGCGCATCACGTCGCGCCTTAAAAGGCTGCGCTCGGTTTCGGTCATAATTTCTCTGTCAAAGGTTATTGCGCTTGTCCGTCTCTTCATATCTTTTCCCTCATTTTCCTTCTGAAATATCCTCCCGCACCCGTGTATGAAGATTCGAGGTACGGAATTTTTACGTTCTTGCCCATAATTCTTGCGGCGGCTATTTTGAAATATTTTTTGCTGTAATCGCGCCACCTGCCCAGCGTAAGCGCCAAATCTTCGGGCAGGACGGCAACCAGCGGGACGTTCAGCGCCCGCGCAATATCTTCGGGGTAGGCTATATCGCCGCTTAAAATCAGTCCGCCGTTCACCTTGTTCACAATTATTCCGCTCAGTTTTATCCCGCCGTCTTTCAGCGCCGCCACGGCGCCGTCGGCCGCCCTTACAGAGGGAGCGTACGGCTCGGTCACCACAACCGCCCTGTCGCACGCGCCGTAAGCCGCGTTGTCGCACAGAACGTAATCGAACAGTCCCTCGGTTTCGTGCACGGCGCTCTCTGCCGCCTTTTTGTCGCTGCACCCCAGCGTGGGCATCACGTAAAGATTTTTTATCTTGGGGTGCTGGGTTATTGCCTGCTTGGCGCGGCACGCGCCGTTTTTAAAATCTTCCACGGTAAAAACCTGCAACCCGCGGCAGCCGCAAACGGTCAGCGCGCAGCCGCTTACGTTGTCGCCGTCAACAATCAGCGTGCGCTCCCCTGCCAAGGCAAGCGCAAAGCCCACTCCCGCGGCCACGGTGGTGGCGCCCGCGCCGCCTTTGGCGGACGCAAAAAAAATTTTATCTGCCACGTCATCCTCCGAAAATTTCTTTTATTACAGTCTTGTATACAGATTATACCTTGTGTCGGACGGCTTTTTCTGCAATTTCGTGTCACATTTTGTAATGTATGAGCACAAATATTTGTAATGTTTTTTTATTACAAACTATTACATTTATTTGACAATGTAATATTGCGCATATATAATATAGACGTGCGCTTTAAAAGGCGCCGTTTTTGCGTAAAAAAATCAGTCAGGATAATATAAAGGTAGTTTATGGTCAGATTGAGGAAGAGTCACACTAAACTTAAAATAGCGTTGTGCAGCGTATGCGGCTTCTTCGTCGCAATCGGCGGCGTGCTCGGCATATGGGTGCTAAGCTCTGCATTGCAGGGCGAAAAGGAGGTTGTCCGCCCCGAAGACACGGTCAGCGTAAGGAAGGAGCTGCCCTCTGGCGGCACCTATTCAGAGCTTAAATCCGACGGGCTCGATACGCTCGGATATCTTGCATACGTTCTTGACCGGCAGGAATACTATCATTCCGAATCTTCCACGTCGTCTGTCGCGATGATTGCAACGCAGACCACGCAGTCGTTCAAGGACTATAAAGACGGCATAATGCTCTCTTCCGACTTCACTTACGGCTTTGTAAGTGCGGGCACCCAGTCGTGCTTTGTGCCGGGCGGCAACGAAAACGGCGAGGGCGCTGGCGTATATATGCGCACGTCAAACGGCTCGGTAAACAGTTCGTCCACAGGCACAAACACAAACTGGAACGACGACGTCCGCTATTATCCCGAAGAAGAGTATCTTTATACCTACGGCCAGTATTCCACAGAAATGACCGTATATATCCTCAACGACGAAACGGTTACAAGCTGGGACGAAGTGCGCGACAACGGCGACGGAACCTATTCCCAGAAGTTCTATCTCGACGCCGAAAAGGCCGCCTATTATTATCAGTACGCTATGAAAACGCGCGGCGGTCTGGATACCCTGCCCATATTCAAATCTGTAACTCTCGACATCACTTTCGACGATAGTTATCACGTGCTTGAAATAGACGCGGTAGAAGATACCAACATCACCTATATATTCTCTATGGACAGCACGTCCACGACCACCACAACCTATTCCTACGACGAGGTTAGCTTCGACCAGCCCCACCGCGATTTGTACGACACTTACTATAAAGATTATGTGGGCAAGTTGCAGTCGGGCGATAACGAAGAAGAGCAAATCGACGTTATAAGCCTGCTTGCGGGCGCGTTTGCAAATGTGCTCAACGGGCAGGGGCAGCAGTTCGACGCCACTTTGACGCTGGGAAATACGCCCTACTACGGCAGGGTTTATCTCAATGTGGATATGGGCGGCATATCCTCGGGCGATATTCTGGGCGCGATTGAAGCGCGCATACAGCTCTCTGCCGACCAGTCGTTCGACAGCCAGGATTTGTATATAGAGCTTTCAGACGGTAAAGTTTCCGGCTATTATTCCACAGGCTTTGCTTTAACAGCCGATATAAACAGCTTCGGCGATATAATAGATAAGTTTGAAACGTGGATTTCCACACTCGACTTCGGCTCTTCGTCAGACGGCGGAACTGACGGCGAAGGGGAGGGCGAAGACCAGCCTGACGAAGGCGAAGGGGACAGTTCTTCTTCGCTTAACGATATTCTGGAACAGCTTTTGGGCGGACTTGTGCTGGAAGAGAGCGAAGGCGGAGTTTCGGTGTCGCTTGATATATCCGACCTTCTGGGCATAGGCCTTTCGGCAAAGCTCGACTTCACTGCCTCCGAGGGCGCCGACGGAACTACGGAATACAGCTTTGTTTCCGCAGATATCGGCGGCATTACATACGGCGGCGAAAATATCGCCCTTTCGCTCGGACTTGCGCCGTCTGCGGCTGAAAACATATCGCACGACGAATCGGAAACTCCGTTCAACGTCAACGAAGCGGCCGACAGTTTATATCAGCTTTTAAGCTCGCAGACGTTAAAGCTCAGGCTCTCGCTCGAAGGGGCGGAACTTGCCGATTTTGCTTCGGCCATCGGCATAGTTGACCCGGGTGACTCGCTCGATAACCTCAAACTCGAAGTTGAAGGCGGCGTGGCGCTCGACGGCCTCACCGTAAATGCCGCCGTTCGCCTTATTGATACCTCCGCAGAAAAAACTCTGCTCGATGCCGACGTTTACTATATTTATAACGGAAGTTCGGGCGCGTACGGAACGGCATACCTTGCTATAACCAACCTGCTCGGGGTAGAGTGCGACGCAAAAGTTTACTGCGATATCGCCGACCTTGCCGATACCATAACAAAACTTGTTGCAAGTTTTTCAGGGGAAGGCGATGAAGGTTCTGAGGAAGGCGGCGCGGCCGTGCTTGCAGAGGACGGGTCAGACCTCGTCTCGGTAATAAACGGCGTGCTTTCTCTCGACTTCGGTTCGGTAATAAAAGAACTTACCGCAAACAATACAGTAATAGGCGCAACTGTAAACGCCGACGAAATTCTTGCCCTGCTCGGCATAGACGTAACTCTCGGCGACATCACCCTTGAATACAGCCTTGGTGATTTCGACGCCGAAGACTACAACACGGAGGGCGGCTGGCTGCACGGCTCTGTGCCTTCGCTCGGCGCGGAAGTTTACGTATACGGCAGCACCCTGGCAATCGACGAGATAAATTTTGAAGAATATCTCGACCTCGACGTGCTTTTAGGCTCGGTTATCGGCGTGCTTTCATCTGAAACTGTCACCGTGGATTTAACCGTAACGGGCGGCGCTGTTGCCGATATACTTGCAGGCGCAGGCCTTGCCGACCTCGGCGCCTCGCTCGACGGGCTTACGCTTAATGTTTCGGGCGGCGTAAGCATATCCTCGCTTCCCTCGGCTCTCGCGGCCCGGGCAAAGGTCAACCTCACCAACGGCGACCTGCCCTATGTGGTTGCAGAGGTGTTCTATGCCTACGAAGAGGGAGGAATGGGCACGGCGTACATAACTATCACCAACCTGCTTGGCGCAGACCTCTCTGCAAGCCCTGTAAAGGTAAAGTGCGGCATCTCCGACGCAGTCACAGCCATAGAACAGCTCATAGGCGCCGTGGAAGAAGTGCTTCCCGTTGCAGAGAACGGTCAGTCCGACGGCGAAGGCAACGACATAGCTTCGATAATCTCGGGCGTGCTTGCCATAGATTTCGGCTCTATAATAAAGGAACTCACCATAAACGCGGACGTATTGTCCACCACGATTGATGCAGATAACCTCATTGCTATGTTCAGCGATGTTTCGCTGGGCCTGGGTGAAGTCACCCTCGAATATAATACCGAAGGCACTCTCACCGGCTCTGCATTAAACGGCGAAGTTGTGCTTGAAGTCAGCGGAAGCGACAGCACTTTAACTGCACCTGACGACAGTGAATTCCTCGATATAAACGAAGTGCTTAACAC
>ERZ1643246.1694-NODE-1694-length-23186-cov-10.720981_pt1 | contig 23186 bp, 21 predicted proteins | sample MGYA00579265_ERZ1643246 | MGnify/ENA primary metagenome ERZ1643246 (study PRJEB29033, sample SAMEA4952261) | chicken gut metagenome | biome: Broiler Chicken; feature: Gastrointestinal Tract; material: Caecum | place: Ireland | collected 2018 | study: Broiler...
TGGATAACTACACGCCGCGCAATATTTCTATCCACGTTCCCACGTAGGGAACGACGATTAAATATGATTATCGTTTTCGTCATTGGATTATTTCTATCCACGTTCCCACGTAGGGAACGACCTATAAGGCTTCTTTGTTTGGCTCTAATGTTTCAAAATTTCTATCCACGTTCCCACGTAGGGAACGACTCGAGCATCTTTTTCATACAACCGCTGAGTAGCATTTCTATCCACGTTCCCACGTAGGGAACGACACATACGTTCGTCAGTGTCTGTACGAGGCCCTGGCATTTCTATCCACGTTCCCACGTAGGGAACGACATAACGCATTTCTGATACAAGTGTGATTATTTTTATTTCTATCCACGTTCCCACGTAGGGAACGACCGACGAAGACGACGAAATCGCAGAAGCGATCGAAATTTCTATCCACGTTCCCACGTAGGGAACGACCGCCGCCCAGCGATATTCTAGCGATAATGCCTTGATTTCTATCCACGTTCCCACGTAGGGAACGACGGAAATCTATGCGCAAGGAACAGATGTAGATGATATTTCTATCCACGTTCCCACGTAGGGAACGACATAAATATCACCACTTGATAGCCCGCTGATGCCTATTTCTATCCACGTTCCCACGTAGGGAACGACATTTTGACCCGCAGGGAGTGAAAAACAATGTCAAGATTTCTATCCACGTTCCCACGTAGGGAACGACATATAGACGGTCATACCACTGTACTAGTCCATTATCATTTCTATCCACGTTCCCACGTAGGGAACGACACAATCAATGGAATCAGAACAGCGCTAATAAGCATTTCTATCCACGTTCCCACGTAGGGAACGACGATATGTTATGCACGCTTCCGCCGGATGAAGTAATATTTCTATCCACGTTCCCACGTAGGGAACGACCCGGCGTAGGTGCAATTTCCGCGCGATCAAACTGCCATTTCTATCCACGTTCCCACGTAGGGAACGACCGATCGGCCGTAGGAATCCTAACAGACCATGAGGGGATTTCTATCCACGTTCCCACGTAGGGAACGACCGCTGCTTCCGTTCCCTGATTGTGGACTGAATCAGATTTCTATCCACGTTCCCACGTAGGGAACGACGATGAGTCATCGATCATGAAATCATACAGCGGAAATTTCTATCCACGTTCCCACGTAGGGAACGACGCGTAATGAAAGCGTGGGGCTTTCATGTTGACGATTTCTATCCACGTTCCCACGTAGGGAACGACGGTTTTTTATCATGAGGTAATTCGCGCCGTTCAATTTCTATCCACGTTCCCACGTAGGGAACGACGGATTAAATATGATTATCGTTATAATCGTTGGCAGATTTCTATCCACGTTCCCACGTAGGGAACGACATCACGTCCACCGCATTATTTTGATAGGCTCTTTATTTCTATCCACGTTCCCACGTAGGGAACGACTATGATGTCTACTTCTGATTTTCCGGTATATACGATTTCTATCCACGTTCCCACGTAGGGAACGACTTTGCTTGAATCTCGCATATTTTCATCTCCTCTTTATTTCTATCCACGTTCCCACGTAGGGAACGACTGATATTTAGCGTTCAAACGGTTAATCTTGTCAGCATTTCTATCCACGTTCCCACGTAGGGAACGACGACGACAGCCAACGCAATGGCCGCACGGAACATATTTCTATCCACGTTCCCACGTAGGGAACGACCTAAGTATCACGATTATTTTACTTCTGCGCTTCCTATTTCTATCCACGTTCCCACGTAGGGAACGACCAATGAACGCAAACTGATTGACCATAGCGCTATAATTTCTATCCACGTTCCCACGTAGGGAACGACGAATGCTGACCAGCTTTTTATGGATATTTATATTATTTCTATCCACGTTCCCACGTAGGGAACGACCAATCCAGATACAGCAGATTGTACAGAACTCCGATTTCTATCCACGTTCCCACGTAGGGAACGACCACATTCACCCAGATAATCCAATCTGAAATCTTTACCATTTCTATCCACGTTCCCACGTAGGGAACGACGCCTTTGTCGCTGGGCTTCTTTGAACCCCCATTTTATTTCTATCCACGTTCCCACGTAGGGAACGACAATATCGGCGGCTGAAAAAGCGAGGGAAGAAGCATTTCTATCCACGTTCCCACGTAGGGAACGACTGCAAAAGTGATTAAAAATAGAACATTTTTTTCATCATCCTTTGCTATTTAAAGAGATAATTTACAAAGAACGTATTTACTTTGTGAAATTATCTTCATTTTGTAAAGCATTTTTGGTGCGAGTCTATGAGCACTTTTATGTGTGCTTCGGATTCGCACAACACTTCGATTATACCAGCAATATGCCATCTTGAGGCCATTGTGGTGTTTTTCCAACATGCTCTACTTTTGCTTTATATTTGTTACCAAGTTTATAAAATCTCAAGCTATCTTCCTCTGGATCGATCAAGTCAATCAACTCTGCCTTAAATACTGTATATTGAGCAGTATCTAACATGCATTCAAACACAGAATTTTGAACTCGCTGTCCATGATTCACACATGCTTTTGCGACTTTCCGTAATCTTTTTCGACCAGCAGAAGTTTCAGTGTTCACATCATAAGTAACTAAAATAAGCATATGTCTGCTCCTTATTTCCAGAAAAATGGCGGATAACGTTCTAAATCCCCGCGTATAGTTCTTGCCAAAAGCAAAGCTTGTACATATGGAACAAGTCCCCATGGAATCTTCTCTTTCAAGAATGGATGTTGGATCATTTGTTGCTTACGTGTTTGCCAGGCTTCCAAGAAAGCGCGTCGTCCTTCTTCCGTCAAAAGCACAGCCGTGCTTTCTTGCTTTTCACAATGTTTAGGTAAAATGGTCTTCTGATTGATACAAGTGACAACAAACCGATCAGCGTAAACCGACCGAAGCTCTTCCATCAGATCTAAAGCAAGACTGGTGCGACCAGGTCTGGGGCGATGCAAAAAGCCTACATATGGATCAAGCCCCACACCTTCTAATGCTGCAGCGCAGTCTCGTGCCAACAATGTATAGGCGAAAGATAGCAGAGCATTGACCGGATCTAAAGGAGGACGTCGTGAGCGCCTGGTAAATGCAAATGTTTTGCGCTGTTGTAAGATCAAATTATCAAATCCACTAAAATACAGCTTTGCAGCCTCTCCTTCTATGCCGCGTAGTTCTTCTGATGTTTCTGCATTTTCAATATTGGTGAGGGCTGTCGCTAATTGTCCAGAAATCTTTTTCAATTCATCTACAGGAACTCGTTGGGGATGATCTCGAGTAGCTCGTTCCAAGACCCAGCGCGCATTATACACTTTACCCAAAAGGAATCCTTTAGAATACTGACAACTATTTGCTGGATCATCACTGATGCGAAATTGCTGCTGACGCAACAAAACATTTCCTTTGGTTTCACCGATAGCACGTGCAAGAAACTTGCCATGCGGGGTGAAAAAAGCGAGATCTACATTCCGTTGCGCACAAGCTCCCATCAAAGCAGGTGATGCCCCGGCATAAGAAAAGCTGATAATGCCTTCTAACGTATGCAAAGGGAAGCGAGCAATTTGCTTTTTTTCTTTACTGATCAGAACATTTTCCCCATCAAGGCTCAAATAACTGCCTTCAGACAACACAAACAAAGTATTTAATAGTTTTCTCATTTGGAATCTCCCCCTGGCTCTTCTAAATAGCTACGTATGTAATCATTCACATTACTGTGGCGATAAAGAGTCGGTAAGCATAATTCCTTTAAAGAACAAGCATTACAGTGTTTGCCTGGCTTTACCTTTGGGGTATAGCCTCGAGCGAAATAATCATTCATCTCATCAGCCATTTTCTGAGTTTTTTCGCGAAGCGCTGCGGTCAGTTCGACTTTTTCCCTACGTCGAGTCTCTGCATAGAAAATAGCGCCTTGCGGAATATCACAAACTAGCATTTCTTCTAAAGCCATACCTTGTGCACAAAGCTGCAATCGATCAGCGTCATTTGCTTTAGGGGAGCCATGCTTATATTCCACTGGATAAGGAAGCCAATGACCGGAATGCTTCTGTAAAGTTATTCCATCCGGATCATTACGAAACTCTACTACATCACATGCACCAGACAATCTCAGACGATGACTTATCACCCTTAATCCACGCACGATCAGCAGATCGCCGCGTTTCTCGTGAAAAGATTCATCATGGCAATGTTCGTGTAATAAATGTCCCTCCGCAGTTCTTTGATTCTCAGCCCATTGCTGCTCCATATAAGCCAGTGCCCATTGCCGCCGGCAAAAGCAGAAGTGCTGGATACCTGACATTTGCAGATAATCGTCAGGATTCGTCATAGACTTCTACTGCCAGGCCAGGCAGTTCATCACAGGTAATCGTATAATCTTGAATATCATGTGGATATTCAACATTTTTTTCTACATGAAGCAATCGATGCACTTTAGCAGAGGAATACTGCCCGCTTTTACAGTCGTGTTGCCACCAATACAGTCTCAACACTTCCATACTGCCGTCAGGACGAGCTGAAGATGCGTCATTTTCAAACAAGGTTCGCAAAGCTTCTTTCAATAATGCTGCGTCTTCTTCAGCAAATCCTGTCTTTTCTGCAAGCTGACAGTTGATGCTGCCAAAGGTCGTATATACTGCAAATCCTACACGATGCTTGGTCCCCATCGTATCACTTGACTTTTTGTCACTGGTTACACTGTTTACGCTCTTTGTAATTTGCAAGCTGTCAATCGTGATCGGATCAATGCTGAAGGCAGGATGAATAGAAACTGGTCCTCGGATGCCGACAGAAACTCCTTCATTTTTCCCTTTAAATGCAAATACTTGTCCAAAACTACGCACATCAATCCATTCCTCACACGCAGCTTTCGCATATGCTTCACGATCTTTAGCTTTAGTTGCGGCAACCAATGCCTGACAGGCATCTGCACGATCTTTTAAGCTATGATGCTCATCATTGCGTCGATCATCAGACTGCACAAACACATTGGCTCCCAAGTCCATCAATCGATTGCGGATCTTTCTTTTCAGACACACATCTGAAATCTCTCCATATCCTTCATAAGTCTCACGCGGACGATTGCCATTAAGCGGATCTCCGTTAGGATTGGCGTGATGAACTGCGATAACAAGCGCAAAGTCGATTTTATTTTTCAAAGTTTCCATAAGTAGTTCCTCCTTCACTCATCCGTTTCTGATGCTGTATCGGTCTTTTTGAAAAAATCTGCCCGTTGACAAGCATAACCAAGCAAGTACAATTCCGTTAATGGCTGATCATTAAACTGTTCTACTGGAATGCGTGAGATCAACTTTAACATCTGTTCATTCGCATAAACGGATTTATTTGCCTTGATCAGACGTTCCAGATAAGGCTCTAATTGTTTGCGCAGCAAAGCAAGCGTTTTTGCAGGATGCTGAGTAAATGCAACTTCATATCGCAAAGCATTAGTAGGACGATTGCCTTTCTCTCCTGCGGTATTGTAGACAGCATACTGTTCCAACTGATCGGCGCAAGCCAAGATACGCCCAAACAAATAACTGCGGTCGCTGCAATTCTCATCAATTGTCATAGTATATTCCTCCTTTAAATTACGATGATGATATCCTTTGATCAAAGCACAGGCTATGCTGCGAGTTTTATTGATTTCCCATGTTTCCATAGCAATGCCATTTGCGGCTCTGTGTACGGCCGCCAGCATAATGTCTTTTGGAAAAGGACGTTTTTCTGTAATGCAAGGCAGTAAACGTTCGATGGTCTGTTGTTTGAGCCTGTCGTCAGCTTTAGCTCCATAAGCAGCTGATGCGATATCGATCGGTGCAGGCGCGCCTACAAAAACAACAGGTACAGATTTCTTTTTTCCTTTTCCGTCCTCTTTCATCTTAGAATAACGAAGTTCCCAGCCAAACGTTTTATGCCAATCTTCAATATTGTCCATCAATCGAGATCCAGAAAGCTCTCGATAATATCGAATTGATAAGCGGCCAGGTGTAGCGGAATCAAGGATCATCACACTGACTTGACTATGCTGAGTCAACATGTGACGATATCCTTGTATCGCTTTGTTGAATTCAGACGCAAAACTTTCTCTTGTCTGCGGAAGATTCTCGATCCCATCATAAATTGATTGAAATTCTTCACCAAAAAGATCACTTTGACCACATTCCATCAAATCATAAGCATCGCCTGTGATGGGAGGGATCGGCTCATTTTCAGTCCCCCATGCCAGTATGGTTTGATCACCATTCTGAATACCCTGTCTCCCTACCAGCCATCTTAATGCGCTATGTGCTTTTTGTGTCGTATCAAAGCCAATGGATAATGCTTCTTCAACATTTTCGAATCGTCCACGATATGTAAAATTTGTACTGTCATTGCTGGAAATCAATTTCGCGCGATCACCAGCATTACGAATCTTATACGGGCTCAGAAAGGATATTGGCATCTCCTTTCCTTGTATGTAACAGATTCCTTTGTCTTTTAATGTAGATTGATAATACTGAGTATAACTATTCCAAACATTTCGATCTGAAGAAAGATCATCTCCGTCTACTCGAAAACGAACAAAAGTCTCTAACTGATCTCCGCCGGTGATAGATTGAAAGATTGATGGCATCTCATCTTTCGGACCGTTCCATTTTTTCAACAAATGACCTTTTTCATCTGCAAACAGTATCCTTTCCGCGATCAAATCTCCGATCAGACATCCTTTTTTCAGATAGATCAATACGGCACGTACCTTTTCCGATCCAAAAGGAGAATCACACCATGCTTGCAGCTGATCAAGGTATTCTGCCCACATGTGCTTTTTTGTACCGCCTCTTTCTACATAGTCTCCTGCTATGTACTGCAATTTATCTACTAGTGGATGAGGAACAGGGCCAGATGTACGTGCAGAAGATTCTTCAGTGCATGGAATGACCGTGGTCATGTCATCAGCGTGAAGAACATGTGCTGAGATAAAGTCCGCTTTTTCAGATAAGCTAACTTCCACATTTACTTTCTGTGTAGTATGGGCTACTGGAAGCAATATCGGTGCATTCCATCCATGTCGAATAGATGCAGAAGGCTTACCGACTTGAGCAAGATTTTTTTCATAAGTCTGATAACATCGTTCAATCCAGCCCATCTTGTGTCACCTCCTGATAAAGATCATCGCAGCTTTGCAAGTTTTTATCTTGCACAAAAACTTTAGTACGCTGTTTGCGAATCGGACGGATCACCGGACATTCCTCTGGCCGTATAAATGTGATCACACCATCTTTCATCACTGGCTGCCACAAACGCTCGTACATTTGCCCCTCATCATTTTCATCTGCATATGTGATGCCATGAACCATAAGCCCAAATGGCATGGGCGGAGCGTCATCATAAGCGCCCGCTCCTTCATGGAACTTACATGGCTCTACATATCCCTGACACTCTCGCGTACCAAGGAAAATGTCACGGCGCCCGCCGCGCTCCAACATTCGCTTAGCAATGAAATAATGTTTATTCTCATTGCGGTCTCCAGCCAGATCAGGCCGATGCATGTTCCATTCAAAATGTGCTTTGATTTGATAAGATACATTGACCAAATAGGTGTAAATAGATAGATCATTAGTGCCATTGTTATAGCGAATGGGGCGAATTCCTTTTGATTCCGTTTCTATGGGATTCAAGATGCGGATGGCATCCGGAACCCAAATAATGGTCGGTTTCCAATAAATGCTTTCTAATATCCCTTTGACTGCTTGATACGTAGGAACAGGATAACTGAATTTCTCTCCCCCCACTCGTGTAATGGGATCACTGAACAGGGCATATCGTCCCCATACATGCAGGGTAATGGTATTGCTATATTGCAAAGGTCATCTCCTCCTTTCTTGCTCATCGATCATACGATAAAAGCTGTCGAACCAACTGATTCAAAAGATAAGCCTTTGTGCTCACTGTCGTAATAATTTTCCTGCAAGGCCAGAGCCTCACCATCCAAAACAAAATACAAGGCATTGCCAAGGCGACGATATTGACTCTGACTGATAGAGATCGTATAAGGCTGGAGATCTTTCAACAAAGCCGTATTCGCACGTGCAGACTGCAATTCCAGAAGCAGCTCTTTTCCATGGCCGTAGGGAACAAGTACCGAAATCGTTTCATCTGGAATTGCCGCAAAAGCAGACTCTGCCGTGCCAAAAGCCTGATAAAGATTTATTCTTTTGGATAACTGATCTCCCTTTTCTATTGATGCTTTGACTCCCTGAATATTTGCACTTAACAGATCTACCATAGTAGAGGCTACCTGACCTTTCACAGAAAATGGATAGAGCATATCATTTTGATGACGAGGATCGCCATAATATCGTTGATAATATAACTGAATGACCTGAGGCGAAAGCAGATCGGCATCTTCCGGCAATGTGGCCAGCAATTCACGTGTGATCTCACGGCCATCATAGATTTCCGGCAAGACATCCAGATTCTCTCCGATGCATTCGATCAGATATACCGGACGGCAATTGGATTCACCGTGACGGTTACAGCGGCCAGCTGCCTGAGCGATGCTGGGCAGACCGGCAAGATCTCGTACGACACAGTCAAAGCTGAGATCGACACCGGCCTCAATCAGCTGTGTACTGATACAGATCAATGGCTGACCCGTTTTTAATCGCTGATCGATCTCATTCAATACATCATTGCGGTGTTGTTGACAAAGATTCGTCGTTAAGCAGAATATACGACACTCTGGTGGAACAAGAGGTTTCAATTCATCAAATAGTTTATTGACCACATTTTTGGTGTTCATAACCACAAGGATGCTGCGATTGTCTTTCTGCAGGCTGGTCACAAAATCAGCAATAGCAGAGATGCTCTGTCCTCCCTTGATCATTGGCCGGATGATCTTAGTTCGCTTAAACTGCTGAAAACGTAATTGATAATCAGGAACGATATCTTTTTGATCGGCAAATTGTAAAGGGATAGGTGCTGTATCTAAGTCAGGCTGTGTCGCGGTACATAAGATCACCGTACAATCAAACAGACGCACAAGAGTATCCAAAGCTAAATTAAGCAAACAAGTCTGTGACAACGGTAATGCTTGGATCTCATCCAGCAACAATACTGAGCCAGCAAGAGCAGAGAGACGTCGTACATTTTGTCGCGGTGCTGCAAACAAAGTATTTAACAGCTGGACCATAGTCGTGCAAATTACTGGTACGCCCTGCCACCGTTGACTGAGCGCAAGCCATTGTTCCTGCTCATCATGATCTTCAGATTCGAACAAGACATCCGAATGATGCTCCAATACAAACTCCTCACCCAGCGCCCGGCGAATATTCTCTGCATTTTGCTTAGTGATCGATTTATACGGAGCAAAATAAAACAAGTGATGTGCATTCTGACGACGAGCCATCTGCACACAAAACCGCAATCCGGAAAACGTTTTTCCGCCACCAGTTGGAACATATAATCGATAGATTCCTGCAGGACGACTTTGCGCGGCAACCAAACACTGATCAGAGATTTCGCGCCGCAAGATATCGATGGGACGTTCTGCTTTCAGTGAATCAGTGAACTGTTCCATTCGGTCGCAAAGCAAATTCCAAGTAGCTAAGCGTGTATTATCAGACGGAAACGATGGAAGCGGCAAATGATTCATGAAACTAGCTGTATCAGTCCAATCCGCATCCACCAAAGCACTGAATATGAATCGCTGGATAAATCCCAGACCGAAAAATAACGCATTCTTATACGCACTCTTAGATGATTCTTCTGGAATGATGGTCTGTGCCTTAGGAAATATCGTGTGGATCTCCTCAGCGGCTTCTTGAATCAATCGCTGAATCTCCGTCTCCTCACAACACTCTGCAAAAAAACGAGTCACGCTCTCGTGGTAAAACAGATCAGCTTGTTTGGAGTACATACGTTCCAGCCAAGGTCGATTTCCATCTATGCTAAGATAATCACAACGGCCGCTGTGATGACATCCGATAGCAAGCGCAACGATCTGTCCTATCAATCGGACATAATTATCAGATTTTTCCGTTCGTTCCCATATCCACCGCATACCTGCCGCTGAATGATTAAGCTTTTCCTTAGTTTGGTTCCAAAGATGATCCTGCACATCCGGCGCGGCTTTTCCCATGTCGTGCAGATAGCCAGTCAACCTGCCTAAATTCTCCAAACCAAATGGACGACATATCGCAGCACAATGCATTGCCACATTCTCGCTGTGTTCACGCAATGTTTGAATATAAGGAGACGCATTATCGTCTGCCTGATCGAGAATATGTGCGATTAATTCTTTTCCCATTTTCTTTCATCTCCAAAATTAAATTTACTTGTTTTGATGATAAAATGATAACAATAAAACCAACGAATGTCAATCATTAAAGTTCAATTTGTAAGCGTTTTACCGCTCAGCTTAGCGTTAAAAGATTTACAGTTCTTTGAAACTGATTTTATTTTCTACAACAATAAATTGTTAACGCATCCTTTGGTTAATTTTTATAATTAACCCATTTTGTTGCTTAAAGCTTTGTAAAAAACATGAAAAACATGTATACTACAGATGTCATTTCAGCTCATGCTCGAAATGTGGATAGAAAAACTTGTTTTGATGATACGAACACCGTTCATCTGGGAAGAAACTCTTAAACATTAGAGTTTCTTCCCACCTTTTTATATTAAGAAAACAAGATATGGCACATCATGTCATATTCAGAAAATCAATTATTTATCTATATAGAGATTACTATGGTCATATTGAAAATACCAATCCATCATTCTGCCCATATATGATTTTTACGATTGTAACGATGACTTATACTTTAATAATGACAGAATATCTTCACAAAATAAAGCTATTCTGACATCATCATGATTTTTTTGCGAGACAGAGCGTGCAAAGAGCTTATATCATGATCATTGTCTATAGAAAAAACGTCTCAAGATCCTTTAAGATCCCAAGACGTGTTGTTGGATAAAGCGTCAGACATGATCACTTCTCTTCCCGCCTGCTGTTGCGATACTCCAGAATATTGATCAATCCTGCGGTCAGGATAGCGACGATCGGAAAGATGATCCAAATGATCTCCCAGTTTTTCTGCGTGAGACCGACAAACAGAAAGATCATGGCAGCCAATGGCATGGTGATGCCCCAGATGAACGCATTGCGCGATGCCTGCTGCTCTTTATCCTTCTCTTTGTTGGCTGCTTCAAAGTAGATGAACCGGCGATATGCCCCATTCATGATCCCCGCCGGGATGATCAGCATCATGGCCGCGGCAGTGAAATAAAACAAGATCGCCGCATAGCGCTCTGCCACATCCTGGATCAGCGCATCGGCCGCCACCGTGGCGCATAATCCAAAAATGATCAGAAAGATGCCTGAAGTGATGATCACCATGAACCGTTTCTGAAACTTCTGATACGCTTTGTTCAATGTCTCTACATCACTGCGGCTGACATAGATCTTCTGCTCATCCAGATATTCCCAGCGATGAGAATCACGGATGCCGAAAGCGACAAAGACAGCGACTGCGATGCCGACCATGAACAGAAAAAATGCTGCCCCGACCTCCTCATCAAACAAGATCGGAATGGTCACGCCGCACAAGATGAGCGCCACACCGATCGCGATGGCAAACGCAAAGGGACGTTTCCATTTCAGATACTCCTGGATCGTTTCCTGCGTGACGATGATCGTGCCCTCATCCTGATCTTCCATATCCCGAATGCCCTGTTCATTTTCTTCATTGAGCAGATAATCGATCGAGACATGAAAGAGCCTGCCTAACTGAATCAGTTTTTCCGTCTCTGGATACACCTGTCCATTCTCCCATTTACTGACGGCTTGCCGGCTGACCCCCAGTTCATAAGCCAGCGCTTCTTGCGACATTCCTTTTTCTTTCCTGAGCTTCTGCAGCTTTTCATTGAATTTCATATCCATCACCTCTGTCTGCATCGTACCTTGTTTGGCCGCATTCAGCCACCAAATGGCGTTTGCAGTTTGTCAACCACAGGTTGCATCAACCTTTTTTTGCGGTTTTTTCTTCCATTATATCGAAAAAATGGCGAGATGAAGACCACATTTCGATTCACACATCAAGATGATTCTCAGACCGTCTTGATCTGTTTACTGGTCTGCGCGCGCTGTCCTCTGTCCGAAGCAAGGTAAAGCGGGATCGCCAGCAGCTGCGCGATCACGGATACAGCGACCATCGCCGGTATGCTCAGATCATAAAGCACGCCCATGATCCAGCTTCCAAGAAACCAGAACACACCGAAAGAGCATTCAAAGATCCCATAACCTGTCGCGCGGCTGTCTTTAGGAACGATCGAGGTCACCACTGCTTTCAGGATAGATTCCTGGGCGCCCATGCCGATTCCCCACAGCGCGATGCCGATCAAAAGCATCGAGACAGAATGCGCAGAAAAGACAAAGATCGCAAATACGCTGGAAAGCAGCGTGGAGATCATCAACGCCTTTACGCCGATCTTATCATAAAGATATCCGAACACGACCGCAGCGATCGCATCCACTAACATTGCGCCGGCATAAAGCAGAGGAAGCGTTCCTTCTGTGACCAGCGCGGATGTTTGCGCAAGATCGGAAGCAAGACCAGCATATACGTTAGAGACGTGCATGATGATCAGGGAATAATCGATGAATCCAAACGCAAAGCAGCTGATCCCCGCAATATAGAGCACGAAACTTTTTTTCATGCGAAATGGAACATGTTCCTCAGGTTCGGGCTCAAAGCGCTCAGGATCAGGAAACTTGCGCCACGTAAACAGCAGCAGGATCAGCGTAATCGCTCCAGGGATGGCCAGCACTGCAAAACAGAACGAATAAGTCTGAAAGACATCACCATCAGTGCGAAAGAGCATCACCAGATACAGCAGCACCGGTCCCAGGAACGCACCGATCTGATCCAGCAGCTCCTGAATGCCAAAGCTCTTTCCCTCTCCTTCCTGAGATGCGGCAAAGGACATGATCGTATCTTTGGCTGGCTTTTTGATGGCTTTGCCCATCCGCTGGATGAGCAGCAGCAGACAGGCCCATATCCAGCCATGTTCTCCGACCAGTGCCAGCGCTGGTACTGCCATCACATCCAGCATATAGCCGATGACCGTGACCAGCCAATATTGCCTGGTCTTATCGGTCAGTTTTCCAAACAGATAGCGCATGGAATAGCCGATCAGCTCTCCTAATCCGGAGAAAAATCCGATCGCGCCGGCAGAAGCACCCATGATGGACAAATAGGCTCCCCGGATGCTGGAGGCTCCTTCATGCGTCATATCCGAAAACATGCTGACGATGCCAAACAAAATGAGAAAGACCATCGCCTGTGACAGATGTCTTTTCCTTTGTCCGCGCTTCATTTCGATCGCTCCTTCACGCGTGCGGTCATTTCTGGAAAACCCGCCTTGCTCTCTTGTTTGCAGCGAGCGTACAAAATATCCAGCAGACGGGCAAATTCTTTTTGTTCCGGGCGCGAAAGCGGCTCTATGAGCCATTCATAAAACAAAGCTTCGATATGCGCTTTGGAGTTTTTCAGCTGCTGTGCTTGCGCAGTAGGATAGATGAGCTGACTGCGGCCATCAGCCGGATTATCTTTCCTTTGCAGATAGCCCTTTGCTTCCAGATTGGCAGTTTGCTTGGCCACAGCGCCTTTATCTGCCCCCAGGATCTTGCATATTTCAGATTGCGTGATGCCGGGCCTCTTCCGCACGACATGAATGAGATCAAATTCCGCAGTACCGACTCCTTCTTCCTTCATCGTCCGGGAAGTGAACTTTCCTATTTCCCTGGCTATTTTGGTGATCTGACGGTATGTGATATCCACATGGATCCCTCCTTTAGATAGATGTACTATCAACTAATTAGATGATAGTACATCTATCTATGCCTGTCAACCTCGTCAGACCCATGCGATGCTTATCAAGAAAAAGACCGGAATCTCGTGCTCATTCCGGTCAGTTTATTTATTTCCAGACTTTCTCTGCGATTCGCTTTACCAGAGCCAGCTTGTCCCACTGTTCCTCCTCGGTCAGCTTATTGCCGATCTCACAAGACGCGAATCCGCATTGCGGGCTCAGATACAGCCGGTCAAGATCAACGAACTGCGCTGCTTCCTTGATCCTTGCGATGATCGTCTGTTCATCCTCCAGCTTCGGTGATTTGCTCGTGATGAGGCCAAGCACCACTTTCTTGTCCTCAGGGATATAGCGCAGCGGCTGAAAATCACCAGAGCGCTCATCATCAAATTCGAGATAAAACGCATCTGCCGCTTCATGCGCAAACAAGATCGGCGCGATCGGCGCATATCCGCCGCTGCTTGCCCATGTGGAATGATAGTTTCCCCGACACACATGCGTTGCAACGCACATATCCTTTGGCCGCTCAGCCAATGCCAGATCATTGACGCGCAGATACTGTTTTGCTTCAGCCTCCAGAGATTCACCGCGGGCCTCGCGGAACTGGCGGTAACCGGTGTCACAAAGCATGCCCCAGGTACAGTCATCCAGCTGCAGATTATGGCATCCTGCTTCATACAGCGCATGGATGACCGTACGATATGCCGCAGCGATATCCTGGATCAGCTGCTCTTTATCCGGATAGACCTTTTCTGTCTGCTTTCCATTATCTTCACGATACAGCTCTGCCAGCAGCTGCGCTGGTGCGGGAATGGTCTGCTTGGCCACGATTCCCGGCTCTTCAAACTGCTTGACAAAACGGAAATGTTCCACAAACGGATGGTCCTCACCACTGATCTTTCCAACTGCCGCGATCGACCCCGGCGTCGTCTCTTCACCATGGAAGAGATATCCGTGATCCAATTCGATCTTGCGGATGCCATGAAAGCCCCACATGAAATCCAGATGCCAGTAGCTGCGGCGAAACTCACCATCTGTGATCACCGGATAGCCTGCTTGTTTCTGCTTGCGGATCAATTCAGTGATTTCCTCATCTTCAATTTGTGTCAACTGTTCCTGGCTGATCGTCCCTGCTTCATATCTGGCTCTTGCGTCCTTCAGTCTTTCCGGACGCAGAAAGCTGCCCACAAAATCATACCGAAATGGTAAATGCAATGTGCTCATATCCATGCCTCCCTTACGATGGGTCCTATTATAACGATGTCCATGCCCATCGTAAAATATAGAAAACCGACAGTTTGCCATAGGCAAAAACTATCACTGCGCGTGCTTTGCGAACCGTTTTAGCGCTTCGATATACAGCGTCGCGAATTTTCCAGGCGCGACTTTGTCATTGGTGATCCAGCCGATCTCCATGGCATCCTCCACCGCCAGCGGTACCGCTATGATATCTTTGCCATTCAGCTGTTCATTGATGATCCCGCTGCAGATCGTATAGCCGTTCAGCCCGATGAGCAGATTGAACAATGTCGCACGGTCACTGACCATGATATCTTTGCGGCTTTCCCTCGTGCTCAATATTTCCTCGGAAAAGTAGAAAGAATTATGCTCTCCCTGCTCATAAGAAAGACGCGGATGATCTTCCAGGTCCGCAAGCGTCACGATCGTTTTCGAAGCCAGCGGGCTGAAGCGGCTGACAAACACATGCGGCCTGGCGGTGAACAGCGGATGAAAGCTGATCCCATTTTCCCGCATCGTCCGGCGCAGTATCGTCTCATTGAACTGATTCAGATACAATACGCCGATCTCGCTTCGCAGCCTGGCCACATCATCGATGATCTCATGGGTCTTGGTCTCACGGATGCGGAAATCATACTCTTTCCCGCCATGCTCCTTCAACAGTTCGACAAAAGCCTCCACCGCAAATGAGTAATGCTGAGTGGAGACACAGAACTGATGCCGGATCGGCACTGTGCCAAAATAACGCTCTTCGATCAGTGCCGTCTGCTCGATCACTTGTCGGGCATAGCCAAGAAATTCTTCTCCTTCCCTGGTGATCGTCACGCCTTTATTGGTCCGGCTGAAGATCGTGATGCCCAGTTCCTGTTCCAGCTCCTTTACCGAAGCCGTCAGACTGGGCTGCGTGATGAACAGCCGCTTGGCTGCCTCGCTGATGGTGGAGCACTCTGCGATGGTCACGATATATTTCAGCTGCAGCAATGTCATGCGCATCATCCTTTCCAAATGCATACAGTATGACACATGATGATGATCCTGTCATCCCTGATCTGTCTTAGAACTGATTCAAGCCAAAAGAAAAGACCGGTCAATCCCGCTGATCGGTCTTCCCTCATCTTTTTACATGATCGAATATCCCAGCTCATAAGCTTCTTTGAGCTGCGGCTTTCCTTCGATATCTCCGATGTCGCCATTGCCGCCGGCCAGCACATGCCCGAGGTTTTGCCAGCGCAGATGATCCATGAGATGATCGAAATAACGCAGCACATCTTCAAAGCCATGTCCTTCCGCCGCCATCAACAGCGCGCCGGCACGATCATGTCCTCTGAGCAGATTGCCGTCTCCTTCTTCCAAGGCAAACAGGCGGTCGATGGCAATGCGCAGCTGTCCGCTCATGTTCCAATAGTACAGCGGCGATGCCAGGACGACCACATCGCATGCTCTGAGCGCCGGATAGATCTGGCGCATGTCATCTTGCTGGACACAGGGGCATTCCTGCGTGCTGTGTCCGCCAAAGCAGCCTTTGCAGCCATGGATATCCATGCCATCCAGAAAAAACGCCGTCACTTCATTGCCGGCTGCCTGCGCGCCCTCTGTAAATGCCTTGACCAAGGCTGCGGTATTGCCCGATCGGCGCGGGCTGCCATTTAAGATCACGATCTTCTTGTGCATTTGTCTTCCTCCTCAATTGATTCTCATCGCTGTTTTCACTATAATCGTAAATAGAATAGATCATTTATACAAGTACGCACATCAAAGTGTGATACTTACCTAAAGGAGAGTGTACATATGCAAAAATGCTGCATTAACGACGCATGCCTGGACAGCACCGGCTTCAGCTATACACTGTCGCTCATCAACGGCAAGTACAAGATGACCATCCTGTATACGCTGATGGAATTCAAAGTGGTCCGCTTCAATGAAATGAAGAAATACATCGGCACCATCTCTTATAAGACCTTGAGCTCTACGCTGAAGGAACTGGAAGCCGATCAGCTTGTTCATCGTGAGGAATATCCTCAGATTCCGCCGAAAGTGGAGTACAGTCTCACTGAACGCGGAAAATCACTGATCCCGATCCTTGACGCAATGTGTGAGTGGGGAGATCAGCACCGCTTATGAAAGCTTGATTGCAGCATCTGCTTTCTCACGATAAGAGGCTGATCCAGATTCATTTTTCCCGCCCGGGTGACTTTTTTATTCTGCCGTGACGCTTCCGGAAACCGTGCCGGCAGTCAGCGTATACGTTTCGCCGCTGATGATATCCGGACTGCTTAAGATGATGACCGCATAAGACAATTCCGGTGTGTAACTGATGATCTCATTGCCATCCTGATCGGTCAATGTGATCGCTGTGCCTTCTGTCTGCGCATTCAGGCTGACAGAGATCAGGCCTTGCTGCGCATCGCTGAAGGTCTGGGCCATGCCCGATGCGCCAGTGCCGATAAAGGTTCCGCCGCTGATGCTCGCTGCAGCATCATAATCCAATGTCGCGGTATCGCCTTGAGTCGGTCCGCAGACTACCGTATAGCCGCCGGTGATCTCTATCGTGCCGTTGGCATCGATGCCATCGCCAGATGCGTTGATGTTCAGGATGCCGCCGGAAATGATGATCGTTCCATCTGATGAAGCGGACATGCCGCCTCCGCCGAACATGCCGTCCCGGCCGCCTTCTGTACCGCTGGCATCTGTACCTCCGGCGGCATTCAGTCCATCATCGCTGGACGTCAGCGTGATGTTGCCGCCTTGGATATCGATATGCAGCGCTTCCAGTCCTTCATAGCTCTCACTGATCGTAATGGTGCCATCCGTAATGGTCAGCGTATCGTCGGCATGCATGCCATCATCTCCTGTGGTGATATCAAAAGTGCCGCCGCGCACAGTGATCGACGCATTGGCATGCACCGCATCATCCGCGGAATCGATCTGGAACGTACCGGAAACGATGGTCAGATCTCCTGCAGCCTTAAGTCCCTTCATGCTCGTGCTGTCATCCTCACTGCTCGTCTGTTCGCTTTCAGACATCTGACGCTGCGGGCCGCCGCCTCTGCCCATGAAGCCGCCCCATTGATCCGAGCTTTCTTTGGTGCCGTTCACGCTGCCGCCGCCCGCGGTGATCGCAAAAGTGCCATCCAAGATCTGCATATAAGCACTTGCGCTGAGGCCATCCCCTTCTGCTTCAAGCGAAAACGTCCCTTGTTCGATATAGACAAAACCAAGCGAATCATCCTCATCGTTTTCGGCATGAATGCCATCTTTGCCGGCATCGACAGACAACGTGAGCGCGCCGGTCATCCGGACGCTGTCATTGGCTTTCAATCCATGTGACGCTGAAGATACGCTGATCGTACCGCCGGTGAGCACCAGATCATCGTTGCATACGATGCCATGGCCTGCGGGCGAAGTGATATGCAGTGTGCCTGAGCCATTGATGGTCAGATCCTGGCGAGAAAATAACGCGCCGTCGATGCTTTCATCTTGTTCATCCGCAAAAGTGCCGCCATTGATCAATGCATTCTCTGTGCCATCGGCCAGCGTGACAAATACTTTATCGCCTTCTGCCACATAGAGGGCCGCGGAATCTGCGCACTGGATCGTTGCTTCATCCAGAACCAGCTGCACCTTTTCGCTGTCTTGCACACGGACGACGATCTGTCCTTCATCCAGCGTGCCGCTGATGATATATGTGCCTTCCGCACTGATCGTCACGATGCCTTCACTGATCTGTACACTGTCAGAATCTGCTTCTGCCGAAGCGCTATTCAGCGTGATACGGACACTGTTTTCTTCATCGTATGAAGGATCAAGGTCACGCTCAGTAAACATTTCATCACGCTGTGCCGTGGTGACTGTCGTTTCTTCAACGGTGTTTTCGCAGCCGCTGAGCATGCCCAGCAGCATCCAGGATGTCAGCACTGCCTTTTTCCATTTGCTCATGGTCTCGCTCCTTCCTATAGCTCCATATGACCGGTTTCCTGTGCAGAAACAGAGATCTCCAGATTGCCGTTGCGGCAGCGCAGGCTGTCGATCATCGCTTTCTCACTGTCTCTTTCCCGCATGGTGATGTGATAAGTCAGACGGAACAGACTGCCCATATTGGTCGTCCGGACATGGACCAGCTCACATTCGCTCGTATATCTGGAAAAGATATCCGCAAAGACATCAGTATAGTCAAGATCTTCCGGGATGGTGATGGAAAGGGTCTTATAGCGGGAGGCATTTTGGTCTCTGCCCAGGTTCAGCTTGCTGTACAGCAGCGTCATCACACACATGATGAGCGTAAAGATGACCGCAAAGCCAAGATAGCCCATGCCGGTGATGAGTCCGCATCCCATGGCCAGAAATAATGCGCAGATCTCTCGAGCCGTACCGGGAACTGACCGGAAACGCACCAGGCTGAACGCGCCGGCCACTGCCACGCCGGTGCCGACATTGCCATTGACCAGCATGATGACCACGCAGACCACCGCCGGCAACAAAGCAAGTGTCAAGATGAAGCTGCGGCTGCAGCGATTCCGATACATGCTGGAACACGCGATGAGCAGACCAAGGGCGAGCGAAAATAAGATGCACAGCAGAAAGTCACTGACAGTGATCACAGTGGCGGTGTCTGAATCAAACAGTCCGCGAAAGAGCAGTTCAAGCATGGATCATCGCTCCTTTCGTCAGCCGCGGGCAGATCTCCCGCTGATAGATGATGCCGTATTTGGAAAATGAAGCACGACAGATTCCGGCCTCAGTCAGGGTATGGGCCATCCACAGCGGCATGCTGGCTGCGCATTTGATCTCCATCAAGGTCATGCCTTGAGCAAGCAAACGCTTTCCATGAGTCGCGCAGCACAGTGACAGATCGTCCAGCCGGCCGCATATCTCATGGTCGAAGGTCACACGAAGATCTTCTTGTCCTGCCATGCGGTAAGCATCGCGTTCATAAGAAAGAAATACCACAGGATGCAATGTTCCGTAGTAGCGCAGGAAATACCCGATTTCCTGGCTGATCTGACTGTCGTCCGGGCCATCCTGCTCTCCTTGCAGCCATGCTATCGCGCATTGTTCCTGCATCGGGATACGGCGTTTATAGACGACTTTCTGATATTTTTTCTTGAGTTCCACGAATACGGTGCTCCCCGGTCCGGCTTGGCCATAGCTGCGCAGACGCAGCTTTTCCTTATAGACCGGCTTTTCGATAGAATGCCGCGCCAGCCGGTAATTATCTGTATCAAAATAAAAACTGCGTATCGCAGAATGCGCATACCGATCCGGGATCATATGCGCATGCACAGCTTTCATGACTGCCGTATGCTGCTGTTCATCCAGAAGATACTTAAGCTCATATCTTCGGAATACATTTTGACATGCCATAATAAAAAACCTCCTGTATGTGAAGACATCATACAGGAGAAAGATTGAATCATGATTGAAACAGCTTGTGATGATCAAGATTTTTTGCGCAGCGCATGAAAAGCGACCATAAATGTGATCTCGCCATCCTGACAATTCACGCTGATCGTGCCTTTATGTTCATCCGCAATGGCTTTGGCGATCGACAAGCCCAGACCATAATGACCGCCTGCCTGTGAACGTGCATCATCCTGACGGTAAAACCGCTCAAACAGCAAGTGTCGTTTCTCAGGCGAGATTGGCTCTCCTTCGTTGGTGACACGCAGCACGGCCAGATGCTTTTCCCTGCTCAGCTGCAGCTGCACATGTTTGCCAATGCCATGATGAAGCGCGTTATCGATCAGGATCGAGACAAGCTGCTTGAGCTGGCTCTCATCGCCATCGATCCAGATCGAATCTGAAATCGCATAGCGCAAGTCTTTTCCTTCCTCATAGGCGACAGACTCAAAAGGCAATGCTTCTCCATAGACCAACTGGCTCAGATCCAGGGCTTCCGCTTTGCCTTGACATTTTCCGCGCGAGCCAGCGCCAGCAGCTGTGTGACCAACGCGGACATGCGGTCATTTTCATAGCGGATGTTGCGCAGCCACTGATCTTCCCCATGTTCGCGCATGGCAAGATCCAGATTAGCGGAAATGACCGCCAACGGGGTCTTCAGCTCATGTCCAGCATCTGAAACAAACTGTTTTTGCTTACGGTCGCTCTCTTCCAGCGGCGCCACGATCTTGCGAGCCATATACCGCGCCATGAAAAAGAGCAGGATCAGCACGATGCCGCCAAAGCCAAGCGTATAGCTGATCAGCGTGCTGGCACTTTCCAGCATGAGCGTATTGTCAAGAAAAGCGACGAGCATATATCCGCCTTTATCCGCGACCCGATAGATGAGATGATTGCGTATCCCATCGGTCGTATCTCCGGCAATGATCTTTACTGTGAAACCAAACTCCTCATACCACAAAAAAAAGCGTAAAAAATCCCTATCGGATCAAAATACGCTTTTTTTACTGTACTGGTCAATGCTTAGGCGGCAACTGCCGGAGCTTCCCAGCCAAGTGCTTTTAACTTCCTCAGGTATGCATTGATCTTGCGTTCCTTATTGAACTGATTAAATATCCTGCCCCAAGATCCTTGAATGCCACTCCTTCTTTCAGTATGTGGTATATCGCTATGAGCATCGAATGGGCGACCGCTACATATGCGCGCTTCTTTCCCCGGTGGGCACTGATCCTCATGAATTGTGCGTAAAAATATGATTTCTTGTTCTTTACTGCGCTATGCGCGCATATCACCAATGTGCTCCGCAACAGCGCATTCCCCTTTCGCGTCTTCCCATATTTTCTCTTTTTGGCACTTTCATGATCTTCAGGACATAATCCTGCCCAGGATGCCAGGTGTCTGTCAGTAGGAAAGCGCTCCATGTCCGCGCCGATAACTGAAACGATTGCCTGAGCACTGGAATTTCCGATCCCAGTGATGTCCTGGATGTCTTTTACGGCCTGCTTTTCTTCCGGCTTCATAAAGTCGTCGATCTCATCATCCAGATTCTTGATATGGTTATTGAGCTCATCAAGATGAGCAAGGAGCTCCTTCATCATCCTTCGCTGCAGCGGGGTCATGATTCCATTAAGATCATCAATGATCTGCTCTTTGCTTGCCTTGAGGTTATGCGCAATTACCTTTTTCTCATACATCTCATCATATTTTTCGCTATCAATAGTTTCTCCTGTGAGCAGATATTCCAGGATGCTTCGCGCGCTCTTGCCGTTGATATCAGAAACAGTGCCAGACAATTTGATATTTGCACCTTCCAGCATCTTCTGAAGGCGATTCAATTCCCGGGTACGCTCTCCGACAAGGCTCTTGCGATAACGAACCAATTCTCTTAATTCACGCTGATCCTTGCCTGGGATATAGCTGGCCTTAAGCAGCCCGTGCTGGAGCAGATCGGCGATCCATTCTGCATCTTTCACATCCGTCTTACGTCCTGGGACAGCTTTCATATGATGAGCATTGACGACCATGGCGCTGAGTTCTGAAGCTTCAAGGATATTGTACAGAGGCTTCCAATAAGAAGCAGTACTTTCCATGGCGATCATCTCACAGCCGCCTGATTTGAGCCAGCCGGCTAATTCCAGAAGTTCTCTGGTCGTTGCACCAAACTCACGTAATTCCTGCTTGTTGCCTTTTTTGAAAGGCTTAACCCGCTAATTGGTGACCTGGTTAGAAGGTCACATTGAAAATACCTTCATTTCGTATCTGTCGAATGAAAAATGTTGTATGCAAATGCCTGAGCTTCATCAATAAGCTCATGATCATTTCCTGTACATTGATCTTTCGGTACAGCTCTTGGATCCGGAACAGTGCTGCATAGCGATTGATATATTTGCTCGCTACACTGCGATATCTTTCGTACTGGGCCTCTATCCGGCTATGCAGGCTGTTCACGTGATTCAAATGATTAACTGCATCATATTGCTTCCTGTCTTTCATCTGTTTGATCGTGCATTGCTTTTCTGTGCCCAGCACGCTATAGCTTTGCAGACCATCTGTCCATAGATAGGTTTTCTGCGCGATATGTTGGCTGTAGTCTTTTATGTCTTCAATTGACGGGCGGCCCATGTTCAGCGCACGCATAAAACAATCTCCATCGCGTTCTATGCCTGTGA
>ERZ1643246.1695-NODE-1695-length-23172-cov-22.468357_pt1 | contig 23172 bp, 22 predicted proteins | sample MGYA00579265_ERZ1643246 | MGnify/ENA primary metagenome ERZ1643246 (study PRJEB29033, sample SAMEA4952261) | chicken gut metagenome | biome: Broiler Chicken; feature: Gastrointestinal Tract; material: Caecum | place: Ireland | collected 2018 | study: Broiler...
TTTTGCCATCTCTGCTGAAATTTTTCCATTGTCTTTTAAAATTTCATGATCCCATAATTTTAAAAATCCATTTAATCTTTCTTCCCAATCTGCCATTGTCATTGGAATATGTCTCATAGCTTGCATTTCTGCTAAATCCAAATATGCAGATACCATTCTTTCTAGTTGCCCTATTTCTTTTTCAGATAAATAGTTTTTGGCAACAATAACATCATATTTATGTATTTTGCTGTTAGGAGCTCCTTCCCAAGAAGTTAACCCCATGTGTTCTTTAGTACTATCTGCTCTATTATAAATTATTTCGGCAGCTGTATTTCCAGAAACTGCATAATGTAATTTGTTTTGAACTGATGTAAAAAATCTAATTGTAGCTTTTGCTGTTTTATCATAATCAATTGAAGTTGCATAAATATCAGTAATTTTTTGATAAAATTTTCTTTCTGACATTCTTATTTCTCTTATACGTTCTAATTGCTCTTCAAAATATTTTTCTGTTAAAATTGAGCCACCGTTTTTTAGACGTTCGTCATCCATTACCCAACCTTTTATTGTATAATCTTTTACAATTTGATTTGCCCATTTTCTAAATTGTACAGCTCTTTCATTGTTCACTTTAAAGCCCACAGCAATAATCATTTGTAAATTGTAATGTGCAACATTTCTTGAAACATCTCTATTTCCTTCTTTTTGAACTATCTCAAAATTTCGGATAGTTGAATTTTCTTCTAATTCATTATCTTCATATATTTTTTTAATGTGATAATTAATTGTTCTTACATCAACTCCGTAAACTGTTGCTAACATTTTCTGTGTAAGCCATATATTTTCATCTTCATATCTAACTTCTACTGATTCTGGTTTGTCTCCTACGGCTGCTACATAAGTTAAATATTCTGCTGCACTGGAACGAATTGTAATTTCATTTTTCTTTCTAGCCATTCAATATCACTCCATTTCCTTTAATTTTTATAATATATAACAGTATAGTCATTAAAACAATTAAAATACTACTGTTTTTTATTTTTCTTTGTAACTTGTAATTTGTTATTTACTATCAATCATATAACGAGTTTTTAATTCTTTAAATCCAAATGATTTGTAAAAATTATTTGCAGGCATACCATACCAACATTCTAATTCAATTCTATGATTTAACTTTTCCAATTCATTTAAAATTTCTTTTCCTAATCCTTGACCTCTAAATTCTTTCTTTATATAAATATTTTTTAAATATAAGATTTCTTTATTGTCTATTTCTGAGTTCTCAATCTTATATTCTACCATTCCTACACTTTGTTTATTATTTATAATTAAAAATTGATAATAATTTTTTTGGTTAATATGTTTTAAAGCATCATGAATATCATATTTATCTACAACAATATCATATAAACCTAAAGTATTAGCATAAGCTTGGTGTTCTTTAATTAGCTCTACTTTATATCTACCAAATTCGTTAATTTCTTTTTGATTTTCTAATTTTTTTAACATCTTACTCTCCTACATAAATTACTATTTATAACTACATATTATTTTTTGTTCAAGTCTTTTGAATAATATATCATATCAGTACAAATTAAATCTCCATCTCTAATTTCTTCATTGTAATTATCTATAAAATAATTTTTTATTGTCTTTTCATATTTATCAAAACCTTGTTTTACATAGAATGGAATATTATATATTCTCTTTGTCCCTCTTTATCTGCTTAGCATACCTATCTTCCTCACTAAATACGCAGCCACAATATTTTTGCATATATAGTCCTAAGTCATGTGCCTTTTGATGTCCCTCCCAAAATCCTACTCTAAAATCTCTATATAAAAAATTTAAGTCATACTTATTGCATGTTTCTTCCATACACTTTTTTATAAATTCATGATTTTGATATATACTATAAAGTAATGTTGTTGATACTGTATCATATCCATTTTCTTTTGCATATTTGCAAGTTTGCTCTATTCTAACAGGATAACAATAATTAGTACATCTATTTTTTAAATCTTTTACAGCCTCTTTGCAGAACTCGTCTAATCCATAATCTTCCTCAAATATAGCTTCTACATTTATGCTTTTTGTATATTCTTTTAGGCAATCTCTTCTTGCTTTATATTCCATGTATGGATGTATGTTTGGATTATACCAATATACAGTTGGTTCTATTCCTTCTTTTCTTAATTCGTCTATACAATATACACTGCATGGTGCACAACAAGTATGTAATAAAAGTTTCATTTTGTTTCTCCTATTCTATTTTTGTAATGTTTTATTTCTATATTTTTATATTTTATTTGTTTTATTTTTTAATTTTACATCTTCTGTATTTTTCTTTTCGTTTTTATTTTGATTAAACTAATCTTTAAAGCCATACTTTATTGTTCTTAAATATTTTTTCTGCTCTTATTTCTTATTAGTTTTACATTATATTTGGTTCTATCTATTACTACTAATATTAAAGTTATCAACATAAATAAAGTAATATATAAATTTCCCATTTGTTCTACTTCTAATACGTAAAATGTAAGGAAAATACTAACAAGCGTAGCACAAGAAAAATATAATAAAAGTTTAACTTGTTTTTCTCTTATTAAAAATATTGTTGGAAATAGCCACAATAAATACCATCTATTAAAATTAGTCATTATTACTAATGTGAAAAGAACAATAAAAATATAATATTTTCTCATAATTTTACTAAATGTTTTATCTGGTTTAAAAATTAATTTAAATACAATTATAACATATAGTAATACAAATATTCCTAAAATTATTTTTTCTAAAATATTTACTAAATCTAAGTTTCTATCACTTAAGGCATAAATTATATACATTAATGAACTATTGTATTTTGTTTGTTGTATCCAAGGATTTGCTAAAGCTTCTAAATTTCCAAAGCATATGATATAGCAACATATAACTATGGCAAAGAATTCTAACAAGGCCATAAACCCGTATATAAATTTTTGCTTTATTATTTTTTCCTTTAATAAGTATAAAACAATAAATGGCAAAGCCAGTATTGCTACATATTTTACTAATGTTCCTACCGCTATGGATAAAACAGCTAAAAATAAGTTTTTCTTTCTCACAGCAAAATAAATTGCCAGTAAAACAAATAAAACTATATATAAGTCATTTTGAGCATCTGTTAAAGCTTCAAATAATACAAATGGATTTAATCCATATATTGCACACCATATTTTTTTCTTTGTTGTTTTCCATATTAAAAGGCAGCATATTAAATGAACAATTACTGCTGATATTTTAAATAAAGCTGTAGCTATGCTTATATTTCCAAATGATAAATATGCTAAAATACCGCTAATTCCTAATCCCCATACTGGACCATACGTAACCGGTTCGTTTTTCCATACTGGTGCCATTTTACTAAACATCTCATCTTGTATGTTATATTTTTCTTCTACCTCATTTACCGTTACTTCATATGGATTTTCATTATAATGTACACTTGTCCATCCATTTGCAATGTATGAATACACGTCTCTACTGGTTGTTGGTTCTATTAAAACAAAAACAATTGACACTAAAATTATTAAGAAAGCTAACACTTTATTATTTTTAAATATCTCTTTATGTTTTTTTAACATTAATCCATATAGTAAAAATAATATAGAGACAATTAAAAATATAATTATTCCGCTTGTAGCTCTGCTGACATTTAAAGTATTTTGAATATAATTTATAAATAACATTAAAACAATGCTACAAAAAATATATCCACCTATTAAAATATAGTTATTCCATAATTTTATTTTTTTGCTTTTTTGGAAATCCTTTTCTATTTTCGTATCTAATTTTGTATCTATATTTTTTTCTAAGTTTTTACTATTCATTAATGTTTTCTCCACATTATTTTTTTACATTATTCTTTTATTGTATTTTTATATAAATCCAATATTAGTTATTTTTCACTTCTATTCCTAAATGCTCATATGCAGCTGGAAGTGCAATTCTTCCCTTGGGTGTACGTGATATAAATCCAACTTGAACTAAATATGGTTCATATACGTCTTCTATAGTTTCTGGCTCTTCTCCAATTGTCACAGCTATTGTATCAATCCCTACAGCTCTACCTTGGTATGTATATATTAAAGCTTCTAATATTTTTCTATCTATATCGTCAAGCCCCATATCATCTATTTCTAATTTATTTAATGCAATTTTGGCTATTTCTAAATTTACATCTCCATTACCTAAAACTGCTGCATAATCTCTTACCCTTTTTAACAATCTATTTGCTATTCTTGGTGTACCTCTTGAACGTCTAGCAATTTCTGTTGATGCACTTTCGTCTATTTCTATATTTAATATTCCTGCTGACCTTTTTATTATAGTTTTTAAATCTTCTATATTGTATAGCTCTAGTCTATCTACAATACCAAATCTATCCCTTAATGGCGTAGTAAGTGAACCTGCTCTAGTAGTTGCTCCAATTAATGTAAATTTAGGTAAGTCCAGCCTTATTGCTCTTGCACTTGCACCTTTTCCTATTACTATGTCTAAAGTATAGTCTTCCATTGCTGGATATAAAATTTCTTCCACACTTTTATTTATTCTGTGAATTTCATCTATAAATAGTACATCAAATTCGTTTAAATTGGTAAGTAATGCTGCTAAATCTCCTGGTTTTTCTATTGCTGGTCCTGATGTTATTTTTATGTTTGAATGCATTTCATTTGCAATAATATTTGCAAGTGTTGTCTTTCCAAGTCCTGGAGGGCCATATAGTAAAACATGGTCTAAAGGTTCTTTTCTCTTTTTAGCAGCTTCTATATATATTTTCATATTTTCTTTTACTTTTGTTTGTCCAATGTACTCTGCTAAAGTTTTTGGTCTTAAAGAATTTTCCATTCTTTCTTCTGTACTATTTTCTAGCTCAGGACTAACTATTCTTTCTTCGTCCATATTTCCTCCTGCTTATATTTTTCTATATATTTCTAACTTTATGCTGTATTAAAGTTTAAGTTATTTTTCTTCTGGTTTTATTATTTCTACACTGTAATCCATAAATAATCCACTTTCTACAACACCTACTATTGATTTTATATCTTCTTCCAAAGAATCATATATATCAATAAATTTTGTATCTAATATTACATTTCCACTCTCTGTAATTACCGGTCCGTCTTTCTTTTCTGCTTTTCTTAAAGTAATCTCTTCTGCTCCTAAGTCTTCTAATGCTTCTTTTACGCTATTAACAGCCTCTGGTATTACCTCTATTGGTATACTTAACTTGCTGTCGCTGTCATTAAAGTCAAACTCGTCTACAATCTTGCTGTTATCTACTAAAATATATGTTATTCCGGCATTAACCATGTTTAGCTTTTCCTTAAGCATAGCTGCTCCTCTACCTTTTATAAGCCAATTTTGTTTATTTACTTTATCTGCCCCATCAAATCCCCAATCCGGTTTATGAGCTAATATACTTGTTGTAGGAATTTTTAAATCCTGGCATAAAGCGTTCATCTCATATGATGTTGGTATTGCCAAAATATGTAAATCTTCTTTTTCTACTCTGTTTGCAATTTCTATAGCAGCTAAATAAGATGTAGAACCAGACCCAAAGCCAATTACATCTCCATCTTTAACTTTTTTTGCCACTTTTCTTGCTACTTCTAGTTTTTCTTCTTTATTTGTTATATTATTTGGAATTATATCCTCCGAAATGCTATTTAACCATTCCATAATTTTTCCTCCTTTTAGTTTACATTTATTTAATTTTTTGTATTTTATATGCTATTTCATTTTATTATATAAGTAAGTTTGTTTAAAAAATACATATAACACTAAATATAAGTGTTCTTACTAAAACTTCTAACAGCAATCTATATAAATACATTTTTACTCCAATTGTATTTATATCATCATATCCTGCGGTAATCTCTTCTATTTCTTTATTTGTAAGTAAATTGCTCTTTTTCATATATTCTTTTGCTACATGTTTTGCCTTTAACATTGCATCATTTTCTAAATAAGCACGCACTACATAGTATATAAATCCTGCTAACATAAGTAACAGTAGCCCTAGCATATTGTCTATTATATTAAATAATTTAAGCACAATTAAGGCCACCAAAAGTAAATTATACAAATTCGTATAAATAAAGTTAAACCATAGAGTTGCTTTATCTTGCATAGAGTGTATACACTCATGTGCTATTGTTTGTACTCTTGTAAAAGTGTTTTTTATATTGGCAATTATAATGCTATCTGTTAGCACAACATATATACTTGTTGTGTCTTTGGGATTCTCACTTTTCTTTACTTTTGTATGGTTATTGTTAAAGCCTTTTAAAATTTCCTTTGCTATTTCTTCATTTTCTGGTAGTTTATCTATAATAATATTTTTTTCTTTATTAAAAGCTAATTCTTTTAATTTTTTTATATCTTTTATTTTTATATTTAATGCAAATTTTATAGCAATTGCTATTCCAACAAGCACAATACTTACTATTATATATTCCATTACAATACATCCTTTATAGACTCTGCTATTATTTTATTTACATCTGCTATCATAACATTAAATTTAACTTCTAAATCAAAGTATTCTTTTATTTTTTTATCTTGTACAAGCATTGTATACATTTCTTGTAATTTTTTTGCTTTGTCTTCACTTTCGCCTTTGCCTTGATAGTCTAGTAATTGTACCTCATATCTTAATTTTTCAAAATCACTTACTTTATTTTTTGTCTCTGGGTTGCTTGTTATTTCTTCTTTTGCTTTTTTGTATTCTTTATATTCGTTTGATTCTCTAATTTCACTTGCTAGACGATTTGCAGTATCATAAACGTTCATTTTTCTTCTCTCCTTTATTTAAAATTTTTGTTTTAATTTGATTATATTTTAGTGTAAATTTTTGCAAATTTATTTAATACTTTTTAATAAAACTCTATCTCTAATAAGCACTATAATTATATTGATTAATATTATAGTTAAATTTTATATTAATGTCGTATTAATATATGTTTTAAAATTATTTTTTTAGAAAATTATTAAAGTAAAAAAATAAACTTGTTATAAAACTATAACAAGTTTATCATTAATTTTTTTGTTTGTAAACAATCATTATGCATAAGCATGTCTTTTTCTAAATTTCAACAAGTTAATTACTTCGTTGTCTGTATTACGTGCTTTAGCTGTTTTCTTAGCTTTTTCTTGTTCTAGTTGTTCTGCCTGTCTTTGTGCCATTGTTTTAGAAATAGCTAATTCATAAATATAATGTGTATCTTGAGCTATTTTTTGCCAATTAAATTCATTCTTTACTTTATTTTTTGCATTTTTTGTAACATTCATTGCTAGTTGTTGGTCAAATAGCAGGCTTAATACTGAGTCTGCTATAGAATTTGGATTACCTGCATAGCTTTTCATTCCATTAACTCCATGCTCTACAATTTCATTTAGTCCTCCAATATCTGAAACAACTGTAGGTATTCCTGCAAGCATAGCCTCTAATGCAACAATTCCAAATGGCTCATAAGTACTTGGAAATACTGCTACATCAGCACATTTATACATTTTTTGTACTTCTTTTTGATTTAAGTATCCTGTAAAATAAACTTTATTAGAAAGTCCCATTGAATCTACTTGAGCTTTAAGTTCGTCTAACATTCCACCTTTTCCTGCTATTACTAATTTAGAGTCATGATAATGGTCTAAAATTTTTGGCATTGCAGAAATTAAGTGTTGTACGCCTTTTTCGTACACAAGTCTTCCAACATAAAGTATTATTTTTTCATTATCCATTGCAAATCTTCTTCTAAAGTCGTAGTCTCTTTCTATTCCTGTAAAATTATTTAAATTTATTCCATTTGGTATTACACTAATTTTGTCAAAAGGAAGTCCAAATAAGCCTTGTACATGACCTTTCATATAATTGCTGTTAACAATTACTTCTGTTGCTTCATATGTTAAAAGCCACTCTGTATCATTTATATATCTTTGTGTATCATCATGAATTCCTGAATTTCTTCCAGCTTCTGTTGCATGTATTGTAGCTACCATAGGCAAATTAAATGATTGTTTTAGTGACTTAGCAGCATATGTAACAAGCCAATCATGTGCATGTATAACGTCAAATCCACCTTCTTTGTTAATTACCTCTGTTGCTTTTGCTATCATATTAAAATTAAGTTGCATAATCCAATCTATAAAATTATTTGGATGTATCATGTAGTTATCAACCCTATATACTTCTACACCTTTGTCGTTTTCATATTCTGGCACATTTCCATCTCTATATGTAATTACTGTAACCTCGTGTCCGTCTTTAATTAATCTTTTTGATAAATCATGCACTACTCTAGCTATTCCACCTACTATTCTTGGTGGATATTCCCATGTTAACATTAAAATTTTCATCTATGGTTAGCCCCTTTCCATATTTTTCCTTCGTTTTTACACTCTTATTTGATATTGTATACAATTTTTTTACAAAAGTAAACAATTTTTGCAAATTTTTTAAAAAGATTTTTTTGTAAATTTAAACGTATATATTTTATCTGTGTTTTATTTATATTTTATCTATATTTTGTTTATATTATGGCTATATTTTTTTGCATTTTATCTATGTTTTTTATATTTTAATGTATGGAAAATCAAATTTACAATTATACTAAACCTATTTTTTATTAGTGTTTACACCTACTATACCGCCAATAATTCCTGCTATAATTCCACAAATTATCATTATTATAGAGCTCGCGTTTATTGAAAAGTCCATAAAAATTACACTTGATATAATATATAAAATTAGCATATATATAATGCCTACCATTGCTCCATTTAAAATTCCTTTTTTATTTATTTTTTTAGTACTTAAATAGCTTCCAAGCAAAATGCTAAGTCCCACTATTGCTAAAACAATTGGAGTTATAGTATTTTCGGATAAACTCGTATAAGTAAGTAGCATTGCAAATACAATTAAGAATATTACAGATACAATAATTGAAAGTAAACTTCCTTTAATAATTCTTATAATGTTAGCTTTTAAATTATCATTATTACCTTGCAATATATTTTCTTTATTTTTTATAGTTCTTTCTTCTTTTATGTTCTCTAAAACATTCATATAATCCCCTCTTTGCTTTTAATTAATTTATTTCTATAAATATATGTTAAAAGAAAAATTATATGTGTACTATTTTTTATTAAAAGTTTTGTGTTTTAACTTTTATATCTTTTCAATAAAAAACAGATTATATAAGAATTTCAGTAAAGTAATCTTATATAACCTGTTTATTTTTTATATTATGTTTTTATTTCGTGTTTAACAATTAAAAACTGCTCTTTTTTATTATTAAATTTAGCTTTGACTTTTTATGGCTTTTTTATATTTTTTAGATTTTTAGATTTTTTATGGTTTTTATGGTTTTTGGTGCTTTTTAGAGCTTTTTTAGTTCAATTTTTAATCTAGTATTTATTTGCTGACCTGTCCCCAATTTCCCGATTTGGGAAGTTGGGACCTGTCCCTAATTTCCAAAATATAATTCTGGGTCTAGATTTTCGGAATTGTGTAATATTTCGAAATGAAGATGTGGGTCGTCTGCTATTTCAAATGTAGCAGTATTTCCAACAGTTCCTATTGTTTGTCCTTTTTCTACTTCTTCTCCTTCTACTACAAATTCTGTTGATAATAAGTTTGAATATACTGTAGAATAGTCATTTGTATGCTCTATTACTATTGTTAGTCCATATCTAGGATCGTTTTTTATAGACTTTACAGTTCCTTTTTCTGCTGCTTTTACTACTGTTGTTTTATCTGCTTTTATATCTATTCCATTATGTGTTACCCATTCACCTAATGTGTTTGAGTATACTAAGTTAGTATTTGCAAATTCTTTTATTATTTCGCCTTCCACTGGCATTTGAAATACTGGATTTTCGGCTTCTTCTTTTTTGTTAGTATCTTCACTTGTTTCAGTTTTCTCTTTTTCTTCTGTATTTTTTTCGGTAGCTAAATTTTCTTTTGAGTCATTATTTTCTTTTGTGTTTTCTGCGGTATCACTTTTTTCTTCTGCATTTTCTTTATTGCTTTTAGACTTTTGATTATTTTCTTCTAATGCATTATTACTTGTATCGGTTGTTGCATTAGATTCTTCTGAATTTTTTTCTTCTATCTTACTTGTATTGACTGCTATCTTTTCTGTGTTGTTATCTGTAATTTCATTTTGTGACTCGTTTACTGTTTTTCCAAATGAGCTACTAGTTTCTTCATAATCTTCTGTTATAGAGTTTATCTGTCCAATTTCCTGATAGTCTTCATTCCATTGTTTATTATACATGTAAAAAGCTACTGCAAATGTTATTATTGCGAGTATTAAAATAGCTCCAGTTATATATAATATTTTTTTTGTATCAAAATTGTCATCATTTTGATTTCTTCTCATATCTCTTCTCATCATAAAATATTTCCTCCTTAAAAATTAGTTAATATAATTATTTACTAATTTTAGAAAAATATACAAAAAAATATTACATATCTACTATTTCTACTCCAGTATAGTAATGTTTTATTATCTCTTCATAATTTTTACCTTGTTTTGCTAAACTGTCTGCCCCTGTCTGACTCATTCCAACCCCATGACCATATCCAATTACTTCAAATTTTATGTTATCTCCCTCTATTTTAAAAGTAAAGTTTGCAGACCTTAGTGAAAATATATTTCTAACCTCCACTCCTGTTAATTCTAAGTTTCCAATTTGTATAGTTTTTACTCTGTTTCCTTCTGTATTCTCTTTTATTTTTATACAATCTTTCTTTGAAAAATCTATTTCAAAATCATTATGTTCTTCTTTTATTTTTTCTACAAATTCGTCTTTAGTTAATGTAACTTCTGACTTATATTGGCTATATGCATCTTCTCCATCTGTTTGAACTGATTGTAAATACGGATAATTACTTCCTCCCCACACATTTATAGGAGCTTCTGTTTTTCCTCCACTGTTTGAATGGAAAAATGCATTTATTACTTTGCCTTCATATGTAATAATTTTACCTTGTGTATTATTTACAGCATTAACAATTTTATTCCAATTGCTTTCTCTTTCTGCCTCATTCCATTTTGCTAGCCTGTCCTCTTTAGAAATCCATGCTTGGCAACATGTAGAACTGTCACATATATCTGCATTATCTCCTTTATGTTTTCCGCTTACTGTTTTGAATTTTGTATAATGTATATGTTCTAGCAACAACAGCTTGTGCTTTAAGCGCTTCTTCTTCAAAACTTGCAGGCATTTCCGCAGATACAACTCCATATAAATATTCATCCAATGGTATTTTTTCGGTTTTCTTAGTTGATGTATGATATAAATTTATCTCTTTATAGTTTTTATAGTCATATGTAGATTCTATATTATTTGTTTCTTCTAAATTGGCATTTTGGTCTATATTATCTAACGTTTTTGCAACATTTTTACTTTTAGGAGTAAAAATGACCGGTAAAAAGAAGCAAATAAAGACAAATATAATTAAATATATTAGAATTTTTTTCATATATATCTATATAACCAGTTCTTATGCTGATTAATTCCTCGTAAATATATTTAGGTTTTTTAGTTTTACCTATAAACTTATGGTTCCAAATTTATACTAATAATTTTACTCTTATTCTGTCTAGCACTTTTTTCTCTAATCTAGAAATTTGTACTTGTGATGTTTTAAATATTTTTGCAACTTCTGTTTGTGTTCTTCCTTTAAAATATCTAAGTAAAATTATTTGCTTTTCATCATCTTGTAAATCATCTATTATTTGTTTTATAGACAATTTGTTAACAATTTCAGTTTGTTCATCTACATTACTACTTATAGTATCTAATAAAGTTAATCCATCTTCGTTCTCTGACGTACCATTATATATAGATTCAACTGGATTAAAACTGTCTAATGCTAAAGCCACCTCTTCTTTTGTTACATTTAATTTTTTTGCAACTTGTGTTATGCTAACATCCTTCCCAGTTTTTTTTATATATTCTTTTTGTATTTCTATAACTTTTCGTCCTAAGTCTTTTATACTTCTACTTATTTTTATCGGTCCGTCATCTCTTATATGTCTTTTTATTTCTCCCATTATATATGGAACAGCATATGTACTAAGTCTAACGTCAAATTTAGTATCGAATTTTTTTATACTTTTTATAAATCCCAATACTCCTATTTGATATAAATCATCTATTTCCACTCCTCTATCTTTAAATCTACGAACAATGCTCCAAATAAGTCCTTTATTTGTTTCTATAAGCTTTTCCATTGTACTCTCGTCACCATTTTGAGCTTTAATAATATCTTCAATGTCATTATTAAACTCTTCTTCATTTTCCATATTATTCACTCAAATACCTCCTGCAAAAAATAAATTCCGCATTTACTCTTGTTAAATTTATATTTAAGTTACTTTTGATTTTTCTTGTGGGATTTTATACTTATTTTTAAGCATTTATTAGTTGTTTTATACTATTGTTTTGCTACAATATTCTTCTTTTATATCAGTTGTATTTTCAATCTTTTTTATTTTCTTTTTCATTATAATTTTTGTTCCTATTCCCACGACAGAACTAATTTCTACTTCATCCATAAAGCTTTCCATTATAGTAAATCCCATTCCAGACCTTTCTAAATTCGCTTTAGTTGTATATAAAGGTCTTCTTGCAAGTTCTATGTTTTCAATTCCTTTTCCACTATCTGAAATTTCTATCTCAACTGTATTACCTATAAGTCTTGTAACAATTTTTACAATTCCATCTGTATCTTCATACGCATGGATAATACAGTTTGTTACCGCTTCTGAAACAGCAGTTTTTATATCTGAGATTTCCTCTATTGTTGGGTCAAGTTGAGAAACAAAAGCTGCAACTGTTATTCGTGCAAAAGCCTCATTACTTGACTTACTTAAGAATTCTAATTTCATCTCATTATCATATAACCCTTTCATTTTTTATTTGTAACCTCCTTTTAGTTAATTTGCTATTCTTATTCCATCATTAATTTTTATTATTCTTGTAATCCCACTCATTTCTAGAACTTTCTTTACTGAAGGTCTTGCATTTGCTATTTCTACTTCTCCGCCAAATAATTTTGCAACCTTGTACCTTCCTATAATTAATCCTATTCCTGCGCTGTCCATAAAAGAAACTTCATTAAAATCAAATAAAACTTTTCTAGGCATATATCTTGTAATCTCATTATCCATTTTCCTCCTTATTTTTTCTGTAGTATGGTGATCAATCTCTTCCGTTATTTTTAAAATTAATAGCTTGTCCAAACTTTTATATTCACTATTCAAAATTATCCCCCTTTCTTTTCTTTATGTATTATAATTCTTTTTCCATATTTTTCCTATAGCAAAAAATAAGAAGTTTTGACGAAATCGCAAAACTTCTCGACTTTTTTCGAGCTTTGGAAATTGGGGACAGGTCCCAACTTCCCGATTTGGGAAATTAGGGACAGGTCAGTACAATATTAAATTAAGTCATATCCAAACTAAAGCATATTTCAAACTAAAGCGTATTTCAAAAAATAGACAGGTCAGTAAGCTTATCAAAACAATAACTTACTGACCTGTCCATTATTTCGCATTTTTAGAAATTATTATCTGGTCCTAATTTCTTATTTAAGGAAATTTAGATCTGGTCCCAATTTCTCATTTGAGGAAATTAAGATCTGGTCCCAATTTCTTCAAGTCTATTTTTAACTGTTTCAAGCATATCTTCGTATTTTGTTTTCTTGTCTTTTTCTTCTTGTACTTTTTCTGCTGGTGCTTTATTTACAAAACCAGGATTATTTAACATTTTAGTAGCTCTTTGTATTTCACTTTCTAGTCTTTCTTTTTCTTTTTGTAGTCTTTCTTTTTCTTCTGATATATCAACTAAATCTTCAAATGGCATATATAATTCTATTCCATTTGCTAAAACAGACATTGCATTTTGTGGCAAGTTTTCTTTGCTTCCACTTATTTCTATTTCACTTCCAAAACCTAATTTTAGTAACCACGATTCTGAATTTTTTACTGCTTCTTTTGATTCGCTTGTTACAAATATTAATTTAGATTTTTTAGAAGGATGTATATTTCTTTGTACACGTATATTTCTTATGCCTGTTATTATATTTTTTAGTTCTTCTACTGCTAATTCTTCTTTATCGAAGTCCGCATTTTTACTATACTCTGGCCATTTAGATATCATTATGCTTTCATCATTATTATACAACTTTGTGTATATTTCTTCTGTAATAAATGGCATAATTGGGTGTAGTAATTTTAAGCTATCTGCTAATACTTTATTTAAAGTATATTGAGCAGCTAATTTTGTTTCGTCTTCTTCATTATATAATCTTGGTTTTACCATTTCTATATACCAGTCGCAAAATTCGTTCCAGATGAAGTCATATATTTTTTGTGCAAATACTCCTAGCTCAAATCCATCTATGTTATTTGTAATGTCTAATACTAGTTTATTTAGTTTAGATAAAATCCATTTATCTGAATATGTTAAACTTTTTTCTATATCTTTAAATTCTATTTCTTTATAATTTTCTAAGTTACCTAAAACAAATTTTGAAGCATTCCATAATTTATTTGCAAAATTTGAAGCTGCCTCTAGTTTTTCTGGCATGTATCTTATATCATTTCCTGGAGATATGCCTAGTATAAGTGAAAATCTTAGTGCATCTGTTCCATATTTATCTATTACTTCTATTGGATCTATTCCATTTCCAAGACTCTTAGACATTTTTCTTCCCTGTGAGTCTCTTACTATACCATGTATAAATACATTTTTAAAAGGAACTTGACCTGTATGCTCAATAGCAGAAAATATCATTCTTGCAACCCAGAAGAATATAATATCATATCCTGTAACTAGAGTATCTGTTGGATAGAAGTATTTAAAGTCTTCTGTCTGTTCTGGCCACCCTAAAGTAGAAAATGGCCATAATGCAGAGCTAAACCATGTATCTAGTGTTTCGTCATCTTGTTCTATATTTGTGCTTCCACATTTATTACATTTTGTAACTTCATTTTCTGAAACCTGCATATTTCCGCAGTCTTTACAATAATATGCTGGTATTCTATGTCCCCACCACAATTGTCTAGATATACACCAGTCTCTAATGTTTTCCATCCAATTAAAGTATGTTTTGTCAAATCTTTCAGGTATAAATTTAACATCGCCATTTCTAACTGCATCTATTGCAGGCTTTGCCAATGGCTCCATTTTTACAAACCATTGCTCTGATATTTTTGGTTCTATACTATGATGGCATCTATAACATTTTCCTACATTGTGTGTATAGTCCTCAATTTTTACTAAAGCTCCGATTTCTTTTAGTTTTTCAACTATTTTCTCTCTTGCCTCATATATATCCATTCCTGCATATTCTGGAACTAAGTCATTCATTTTTCCGTTTTCATCAAATACTTCTACAACTTCTAAGCCGTGTCTTTCTCCTGATTCATAATCATTAGGGTCATGTGCAGGTGTAAGTTTTACGGCTCCTGTTCCAAATTCTTTTTCTACAAATTCGTCTGCCACAACTGGAATTTCTTTATTCATAATTGGAAGTATTACTTTTTTTCCAACTAGGTCTTTATATCTTTCATCTGCTGGATGTACAGCTACTCCTGTGTCTCCAAGCATTGTCTCTGGTCTAGTTGTTGCAACAACTACGTATCTATTTTCTTCTCCTTTTACTTTATACCTTATATGCCATAAATGTGTTGGTTCTTCTTCGTATTCTACTTCTGCATCTGAAATAGATGTCTTACAATAAGGACACCAGTTTATCATTTTCTTTCCCTTGTATATTAAGCCTTTGTTGTATAAGTCAACAAATACATGCTTAACTGCATTAGAAAGCCCTTCGTCCATTGTAAATCTTTCTCTGTCCCAGTCACAAGAACATCCTAATTTTTTTATTTGGTTAATTATTATTCCACCATATTCTTTTTTCCATTCCCATGCTCTTTTTAAAAATTCTTCTCTTCCTAACTCTTCTTTGCTAGTTCCTTCTTCTTTTAATTTTGCAACTACTTTTGCTTCTGTAGCTATTGCTGCATGGTCTGTTCCAGGAAGCCATAATGCATTATATCCTTGCATTCTTTTATATCTTATTAACAAGTCTTGTATTGTCTCATCCAAAGCATGTCCCATGTGTAATTTTCCTGTAATATTTGGTGGAGGAATTACTATAGTATATGGCTTTTTGCTTTTATCTTCTGATGGCTTAAAATATCCTTTTTCTTCCCAATTTTTATAAATTTTATCTTCAAAATCTTTTGGATTAAACTTATTTTCTAGTGTATGTGTCTTGTCCATAATATCAGGTCCTTTCTCTTATTTTTAAATCCTATTTACACTTAATTTTCTTTCTAAACTTTAATTTAGTTATGCAATTTTGTTGAATTAGTTGAATTACTTTAGTTATTTTAATTGGTTTAATTTCTTCAATTGCTTTAATTATATTAATTAAGCTAGTTTTGTCTTATTCTTTTTATTATCATTTTACTTTTACTAAGTCAAAATCTAAATAATCTGAACTTACTAAATAAAACTCTATTCCATCTACATTTCCTTCTATTGCTTCGCTATGTGATGTTCCGTGTAAATGCCCATAATAGCATTTTTTAACACCATATTCTTTCATTATTGAAATATATTTTTTGGTATACCCATTACTTATGCCAGCTTTACTAATTGGTGGATAATGCATAAATACTATAATTTCTTTATCTCTTCCAAATTTATTAACTCCATCTTCTAAAGATAATTTTAGTCTAATACATTCTCTATTTAACATTTTTTCGTTATCTTCTGAGTCTGTTAAATTCCAACCTCTTGTTCCTGCAATTATTGTATTTTCTACTAAATAACTATTATTGTATAAAAAATTTATATTATTAAAATTGTTTTCTTTTAAATATTCGTTCATTTTACTAAGTCCGCTCCACCAATAATCGTGGTTTCCTTTTAATAATATTTTATTTCCTGGTAACTTTTCCAAATACTCAAAATCTTTATAAGTGTCTTTTAAATACATTGCCCAAGAAAAATCTCCTGGCAATACTACAAAATCTTCTTTATTTACTTTTTCTATCCAATTTTTTCTTATTTTATCTGCATGTCCATTCCAGTTGTCACCAAATATATTCATAGGTTTATTCTGGCTGAATGACAGATGTAAATCTCCTATTGTATATATAGACACTTATTTTCCCCCAATTACTATATTTTTACTTTAATCTTTATATTTTTAAGTTAGGTATTGCATTTAATGTTAAGTCAGATTTTTCTCCAGAAATATAACTATAATATCCAGCTGAGGCTATCATTGCAGCGTTATCTGTACACAATATTGGATCTGGATAATATATTTTTAAATTATTGCTTTGTTCTAGTTTTAAAAATTCATTTCTTATATATGAGTTAGCAGAAACGCCTCCTGCCAGCGCTATTGTTGAAATGTTTAAACTTTTTGCAGCTTTTAATGTATTTTGAACTAATATTTCTGTAACTGTTTTCTCAAAACTTGCACTTAAGTCTGCTTTATTTATTTCTGGATTTTTATGATGTAAATTTATAACTGCTGTTTTTATTCCGCTAAAACTAAAGTCCAAATTATCTAAATGTGTTTTTGGAAGTTCTATGTTCGGCTCGCCCTCTTTTGCGAGCTTATCGACTTTAGGACCACCTGGATATCCTAATCCTATTACTCTTGCTACTTTATCAAATGCCTCTCCAATTGCGTCATCTCTAGTTTTGCCTAATATTTCAAACTTATTATAATCTTTTATATGTACTAAATGTGTATGTCCTCCTGAAATTATTAGACATAAAAATGGTGGTTTTAGTTCTGGATGTGAAATATAATTTGCCGCAATATGACCCTTTATATGGTTTGTACCAATTAAAGGTTTATTTAAAGCATATGCTAGTGCTTTACCATATGAAACGCCTACAAGTAGTGCTCCTACTAAGCCCGGACCATAAGTACATGCAACTAAATCTATGTCTTTAAATTCTTTTCCAGCTTCTTTTAAAGCTTCTTTAGTTACATTAGAAATAGCTTCTACATGGTTTCTTGATGCTATTTCTGGTACTACTCCACCAAATTTTTCATGAATTTTTATTTGAGAATTTATAACATTAGAAAGAACTTCTCTTCCATTTTTTACAATGGAAACAGAAGTCTCATCACAACTTGATTCAATTCCTAAAGTTAATATGTCTTTCATATGTTATTACCTCTTTATTGTTGTTATTTTTTGTTGCTACTTTAATTCTTTAATATATTTTTATACTTAAATTAGTTTTTATATATTTTAGCTTAATAATTTATGTTGGTTTAGTTTAAATCTATAATCCAAATAGCTTTCCTACACTACTTATTAATAAATCACTTACCACATTTATTAAAGGAGAAATTATATTTCCTAATATTCCAAAAATCCATAATGCTAAAAATATCATATAAAATAAATATTCATTACTTTCCATCCAAGCTCTTGCTCTATAAGGCAAAAAGTTTTTTAATATTTTTGAGCCATCTAATGGTGGCATTGGAATTAAGTTAAATATTCCTAATCCTAAGTTTATATACACTGTTGATAATATAATAGATAATACTATACCGCCTATTTGTGTGTCCACAAAGGCACCTGCAAATTTATATATTACAAAATAAGCTATACAGAAAACTATTGCTAGTATAAAATTCATTATAGGACCTGCTGCAGAAACTATAGCTTCTCCTTTTGAAATAGATACAGTTCTATTAAAATTATTAGGATTAATTTGTACAGGTTTTCCCCAACCTACACCTACAAATAATAACATAAGAGAACCTATTGGGTCTAAGTGTGCCAACGGATTTAAGCTAAGTCTTCCTTGTAATCTTGGAGTATCATCTCCTAATTTATCTGCTGCAAAAGCATGTGCATATTCATGAAATGTTATTGCTACTAATACTCCTGGTATACTATATAGTAATATTAGCAATGCCATAGGATTTGATAATAAACTTATTACTGAATATGCTGCAATTATAATTACAATAATATATATGAATCTTTTATCTATATACACTAATCATTTTCCTTTCGTTTTAGTCTAAATTAATCACTATCTTTTAGGCTATCATAAAAACTTTTTTTATACTCTTCTATTTTTTCATAATTCACTATACCAATTTTAAACACTATTTGTTCGTTTAAAATTTTATATACAACATCTGTTTTTACCAGACTATCTTTATATAATTTATTTATGTCATCTTTTTCTAATAACTTATTCGATTTAAATTTTAGTTTATTTAAGTTTGACGATATAAGCATTCCAAAATTTTCGATTGGTACTGCTGTATTGTCTTTATCTATAATTACAAAGAAATGATTATTCCCAGTTGCTCCATCTGGATATCTATATTCTCTAACAAATACAATATCTCCAATTTCATAATTAATATGATATTTTTCTTTATCTTCTTTTAAAATATTTTCTGTTTTACCTTTATGCCACTCTTCTTCTACTGGAAATTCTTCAAATGCTTCTTTAAGTTCTTTAACTCTATTATGCTTATATGCTATTTTTAAGAAATCACTTAATCCTTCCTTCATAGTATTCCTCTCTCATTTTTATATAACTAAAATTTTGAATACAGACTTAGTCTAATGGTTTCATAGTTGGGAATAGTAAAATATCTCTTATTGATGCTTGGTCTGTAAGTAACATTATTAATCTATCCAAACCAATTCCAAGTCCACCTGTTGGAGGTAAACCATATTCCAAAGCATTTACGAAATCTGTATCCATCATATTTGCTTCTTCGTCACCTGCTTCTCTGGCTTTAACTTGAGCTAAAAATCTTTCGTATTGGTCTATTGGGTCATTTAACTCTGAGAACGCATTTGCATATTCTCTACCACCAATAAATAGCTCAAATCTTTGTGTCATCCTTGGATCTTCTGGAACTTTTTTAGCAAGTGGAGAATTTTCTATTGGATAGTTGTAAACTATTGTTGGTTGTATTAGAGTTTCTTCTACTTTTTCGTCAAAGAATTGCGCTAATATATCTCCTCTTGTTGGTTTTATAGGATCTATTTCTATTCCAGCTTTTCTTGCTGCTTCTTGTGCTTGTTCATCTGTTTCTATTTCGTTAAAGTCAACTCCTGTTTTTTCTTTAACTATGTCTATCATTGTAACTCTTCTCCAAGATGGAGTTAAATCTATATCTACACCTTGATATGTTATTTTTGTTGTTCCAAGTACATTTTTAGCAATTGTAGAAATTAATTCTTCTGTTATTGCCATCATATCTTCCATATTTTCATATGCTGCATATAATTCCATGTTTGTAAATTCTGGATTGTGTTTTATATCCATACCTTCATTTCTAAAGTTTCTACCAATTTCGTATACTTTGTCAAATCCACCAACAATTAATCTTTTTAAATATAACTCTGGTGCAACTCTTAAGTACATGTCTATATCTAAGCTATTGTGATGTGTTATAAAAGGTTTAGCAGATGCTCCACCAGCTATTGTTTGTAATATTGGTGTTTCTACTTCCATATATCCCTTTTCGTCAAGGATTCTTCTCATTTCTTTAATAATTTTTGTTCTCTTTTCAAAAGTTTCTTTTACTTCTGGATTAACAATTAAGTCAACATATCTTTGACGATAACGTAAATCTGTATCTTTTAATCCATGAAATTTTTCTGGTAATGGTCTTAAAGATTTTGTAAGCAAAGTTACTTCTTTTGCATGTATAGAAATTTCTCCTGTTTTTGTTTTAAACACAAAACCTGTAATTCCAATAATATCTCCTATATCATCTTCTTTAAATTGTTTGTAACTTTCTTCTCCTAAGTCATTTATACTTACATAGCTTTGAATTTGTCCTGTTGCATCTTGAATATGGCAAAATGATGCCTTTCCCATAATTCTTTTAGACATAATTCTTCCTGCTATTGTTACATCTTTTCCTTCTAACTCATCATAATGTTTTTCTATATCTGCACTTGTATGTGTTCTATTAAATTTTGTTATTTCAAATGGATTTTTACCTTCTGCAATTAAGTTATCTAATTTTTCCTTTCTTACCTGCATTAAATGATTCATATTTAATTCTGTTTCTTGATTTTCGTTTTGTTCCATAAAGCAACCTCTCCTTATTCATTTTTATGTTAAATATTATATACCATAAGTTAAAATCTGTAAACGCTTTTTTGAAATAAAAACACAAAAAAGAAAGCTTTTTAAACCTACTTATTTCTAGTTTTTTATATTTTGCTTTCTTTTTTGTTGCTTTTCTTACTATATTTATTATTACTTATTAATACTACATTTATTGTTTACAAATATATAGCATTTTATCCAACATTTGCTAGTCTTAATTCCATTGCATGTTTTTTAGATGTTTCTGTTACTTCTCCATTTGTCATTTTTGCTATTTCTTCTATTACTTCATTTTCCTTTAGTTTGCGTATATCTGTTACTGTTGCTTGTTTTACAACATTTTTGCTTACATAGTAGTTGCTGTCTCCTTTTGCAGCTATCGTTGCTAAGTGTGTTATACAAATAACTTGATGTTTTTTAGCAATAAGTTTCATTTTTTCTCCTACTGCTTTTGCTGCTTTTCCACTTATTCCTGTATCTATTTCGTCAAATATTAGAACTGGAATTTTGTCTACATCTGATAATACAGTTTTTATTGCAAGCATAATTCTAGACATTTCTCCACCTGACGCAATTTTAGTTAATGGCTTAAACTCGTCTCCTACGTTTGTTTGAATTAAAAATGTGACTTTGTCTAATCCATTTGAGTTGAATTTTTCTTCACTATTTAATTCTACACTTACACTAAATTTTGCATTTTTCATTTCTAATGCTTCTAATTCTTTGTTTATTAATATACTTAACTTTTCTGCATAAGTTAATCTTGTTTTATGCATATTTTGTGCTATTTTTAGCATTTCTTTTCTTATTTTTTCTATCTTTTCTTTTAATTTATTATTGTATTCGTCCTTGTTTTCTATTTCGTCTATTTCTTTCTCTATTTTGTCTCTATATTCTAATATTTCTTCTATGCTATTTCCGTATTTTCTTTTTAACGAATAAATTGTATCTAGTCTATTTTCTATATTACTTCTTTCTTCCTCATCAAAATAAATATCTTCTTTCATATATGATATATCTCTTGCTAGTTCTTGAATTGTATAATAAACATCTTTTAATTCAGAAAGTTTATTTTGATACTCTTCTCCACAATCTTCTATTTTTTCTAAACTTCTAATACTGTTACTAATTGCTGTAACTGCATTTTCGTTTAATTCTACATCTATGTTATTTAAGCAATTTTGTAGTTTCTCGGAATTTTGCATAATTTTACTTTGCTCTTCTAATTCTTTTTCTTCCCCAACCTTTAAATTTGCAGAACCTATTTCATTTAATTCATATCTTAATAAATCTAGTTTTCTTTCTTTTTCTTTGTCATCTCCATAGTTTTCTTTTAGTTCTTTTTGCAAAGATTTATAATTGGGGTATAGACTCCTATACTCTATTTTTTCTTGTATTTTGTCCTCAATAAATGCATCTAAATACTCTATATGCTCGTTTTCGTTTAGTATAAGTTGGTTTTCATGTTGTCCATGTATGTCTATTACTTTACTCATAAACTCTTTAAGCTCATTTACAGTAACTAGCCTTCCATTTATTTTGCAGGAATTTTTACCATTTATATTAATTTCTCTTGAAACAATAATACTTCCATCTATTGCTTTTTCATTATTTGGACAGAATAAATTTAACTCTATAAAAGAATATTCTTGTCCTCTTCTTATCATTTCTTTAGAAAATCTACCACCAGAAATAATATTTAAAGAATCTATAATTAATGACTTTCCAGCACCAGTTTCTCCTGTAATAACGTTGAAACCTTCGCTTAATTCTACTGATATTTCGTCAATTATACCTATATTTTTTATGTGTAAAGTTCCTATCATACTTATACCTCCACGTTTAAAGTAGTTGCAAATTTTTGTTCGTTATTATTGTATAATATGAACTTTTGTTTGTCAATATGTTTTTGTAAATTTTATAAAAAATTTGAGTCTGTCTAGTCTGGTGTGTGAATTTTTTTTAGATTATTTTTGAAGTGATGTG
>ERZ1643246.1697-NODE-1697-length-23160-cov-11.101883_pt1 | contig 23160 bp, 20 predicted proteins | sample MGYA00579265_ERZ1643246 | MGnify/ENA primary metagenome ERZ1643246 (study PRJEB29033, sample SAMEA4952261) | chicken gut metagenome | biome: Broiler Chicken; feature: Gastrointestinal Tract; material: Caecum | place: Ireland | collected 2018 | study: Broiler...
TTCCAGGTGACCAATTAGTTCAAGGCCAAAAGGGCGACACAACTGATGCTGGTAAGATCACACCAACTGTTCCAGGCGACAAGGTAACTGTTAAGGATCCAAGCCACTTAACTGATAGTGAAAAAGATCAAGTCAAGACTAATGTGACTGATGCTAACAAGGATAATCTTCCATCAGGTAGTCAAATTACAGTAGGCAATGATGGTACTACAACAGTAACGTACCCAGATGGCTCCAAGGATACAATTCCAGGAGACAAAGTGTTAGAAGGCAAGAGCGACGTAAAGAGCGACGCAAAGAGCGACGCAGATAAGAATGAACCAAAGGAACCAGGCGACAAGGTAAAAGTAGACGATCCAAACAAACTAACAGATAGCGAAAAAGAAGAACTATCAAATAACTTGGAAAAACTTAATCCAGGTACAGTGGTAACTATAGCTGATGACGGAACTGCAACACTAACATACCCAGATGGTTCAACAAATACAATTCCAGGTAGTCAATTAGTAACTGCTAAAGGTAATGGTAATACTACAAACTCTAACGTGAAGGTTACACCAACAAATACCAATAATAAGATTAATAAAGATAATAATTCACTTGGTAAGAATACTGCTAATGCTAAAGCAGGTGAATTACCACAAACTGGTGAAACTAATGATAGTCAGAAGTTATCTGTAATCGGAATGGCATTAATGGGAATCTTAGGTTTGTTCGGCTTAGGTAAAAAGAGAAAGAAAGACTAGTTAAGATAAAGATTGACTAGCAAAAGAGATCAATAGCGTAAAAGTTATTGATCTTTTTTTGTGCAATTTGTATGTACTACTACTTAAAATATATAAGATAGTGGTATACTATTATATATAATATTTTTTAAGGTGGTGGAAATGTTGGAAAAAGTTGAGATCAGTAATGCAGAGTGGGATGTTATGAGAGTTATTTGGGCTTTAGGTGAAACAACAAGTCGACAAATTATCGAAGCTTTATCTGACAGAAGACAATGGAAACCAGCTACCACTAAAACATTAATTGGTCGCTTAGTAGCAAAGGGATATGTAGGAACTAGACGGAAAGGTAGAGCCTATATTTACTATCCTATTATTAAAGAACAACAAACAATTAACGAACAAATATTAACAAGTTTTGGAAATATTTGTCAGATGCATGTGGGTCAAACTTTGGCAACGGTATTGAATAATGTAGAATTATCCAAAGATGATATAAAAAAACTTGAGTCAATTCTTGAAGTTAAAGCAAAAAATGCTCCAGAATCATTGCCATGTAACTGTGTTCCTAATGGCAGTTGTGATTGTATGATGGAGATGGATAATTGATTTTTACAGTATTGAAATAAAAAGTTTGGTTATCCTAAAAAATATATTTAAAAACTTAGGGGAATAAAGTATAATAAAATCGTAGCTTTGCAGGTACAATTTTTTGTTGAGAGGATGGAAGAGATGGACTCTGAAAATATTAAAAATATTAAAAAGATACTAGTTGGTGTAGATGATTCAGAAGATGCTCAATTAGCATTCCGTGTAGCCATGCGTCGAGCTATTGAATTAGATGCAACTTTAGTTATTACTTCTATTTTAGAAAAAGATGAAATGAATATTTATCAAGCTATGTCACGTGATTATATTCATGGTGAACGTGCAGAATTAGAAAAGCACATGGAAGGTTACAAAAAAATAGCGCTAGAAGCAGGTGTAAAAAATGTTCAACTAGTATTTTCTGAAGGAAATGCCGGTGAAGAAATTGTTAAGCATATTATCCCTGCGGTTGAACCAGATTTACTAATTATCGGTGCTTTATCCAAAACTGGAATTAGAAAATATTTTGGTTCACAAGCTGCTTATATCGTTAAATATTCCCCAATTTCAGTGTTAGTAGTACGCTAATAATTAAAAATTATGAGGTAATAGGTCAATGAAAAAGCAACAAGCCAGAAGAAAAGAAGCATTAGGTAATAGTTTATTAGTACTTTTGCGAAAAGAACCACTTGAAAAGATAACAGTAGATCAAATTTGCCGTGAAGCAGGAGTACATCGTAGTACATTTTATCGTTACTTTACTGATAAATTTGATTTGTTAAAGTATAGTTTCTTAACTTTCATGGTTGCTGAACTTGATCCACATGATACTATTAATTCAGTTGTTACAATGATTGGCAATGATAAGCCGCTTTTTAGAAATGTATTAATTAATAATAATGATGTTACACTGATGAATATTATTACTAATATGCTCAGCGAACAGTTACTGCAAGGTTCGAAAGAAGACACAGAAAATTTTACTGACATTAACTGGGTGAGAAATGCTCTAAGCACTTCTGCAGTTCCGAAAATGACGGCTAAAATGATTGCTGGTGGAGTTCTAACAGTTGTAGTGGATTGGGTAGAACAAAATTTTCAAACACCAGAAGAAGAGTTAATCGACTTCTTTAGGAATTTCATGCCATAACATTGTAAGTAATTAAGTAAAAGCACTAGCTATCAATACTAAATTAAGTGTTGATAGTTAGTGCTTTTATTATGATTTTATAAAAATAGTCAATAATTTTAAATTTCATTGCAGTAAAAAAAATTTAGCCAAAGTATTTTACAAGATAAAAATAATAAAGTATAATACAAACAGGTAAATTAAGTACAACTGTAAACTTGTCTGAAAATGTTATTTTAAATAAATTTATGGTATTTGCTATTTACTTATATGTATGTTTTATTATACGATAGAATTTGTGTTTATTGCATAAAAAGGATATAAGGCAATCTTAGTAAATTGGAGGTAAGATCAATGAGCAATTCTATTCAAAGAGCAATGGTTAACTTAACACAACTTATTAGATTACATGATTATTATGAAGGTGCTGTTGAATTGGACAAGTTAGGTGCAATCGATATGTACTATTTAGAAGCAATTAACCAATTAGATAATCCTACTATTGGAACAATTTCTAAGTTATTAGGTCAATCTACACCTAATACAAATTATCATATTAAAAAATTAACAAGTCTAGGTTTAGTGACAAAAAAAATCGATGATGAAGATAGACGTGTTACACATTTATCAGTTACAGAAGATTATACTAATGCTTTAGCACAACAAAGTGAATTTTGGGATAATTTGCAAGAACGTTTAGAAGATGAAGTAGCTCCACGTGACTTAGCTATTTTTAAGCGTGTATTACGCCAAGCAACAGAACTTATTGCTGAAAATAATCCTAGATAACTACTCATAAGTAAATAAATAATTAATAGTCTAGAATCAAAGATTCCAAAATCGATGATTCTAGACTATTTTTTATCTGTTAATAAAGAAATTAGTTTACTTTGGTTAGGAGTTAAAATATGAGAACGACGGTATGCAATTGAAACAATGAAATTTAGTGGAATATTAGTTTCAATATCTAGTGCAACTAGATCGTCAGTGTTTTTCAAAGCCAAGTCCGTTAATAAAGCTATTCCAGTATTTTGAGATACCAAACTTTTTAGTAACGGGACATCGCTTGTTTGAAAAATAATAGTTGGACGAAAATGTGCCTCGTGGGCAAAGTGTTTAAAAACTTCTGCATGAATAAAGCTTGAATTTAAATTAATAAAGTTTTCGTTTACTAATTCATTGAAAGTTACACTTTTTCTATTTGCTAAGCGATGTTGAGGACTAACAATAATTTTAAAATTAGCTTTTGAAATAATATGTGCTTTCAAGTTCTTATCAGTTAATGGAGTAGTTGAACTAAGCAAAGACATGTCCAAAGTACCATCTTTTAACATTTTCAATAGAATAGCAGATCCTTTTTCTTCATAAGGCTCAATTCGTCTTAAAAGTTTGTTATCTGTTAAACCTGGAGTAATTTGTGGGAAATAGAACTGACTAATAATAGGGGGCAGTCCTAGACGGATCATTTGTTCCTGATTTCGAGAAATTTCTTTACGTGCAATTTCTAATTCATTAAGAATTGTGACTACATGTCTATCAAACTGCTTACCATCTTTAGTCAAAATAAGTTCTTTATGTGATCGATCACGCAAAAAAAATTTTGTTTGATATTCATTTTCTAGACGTTTAATTGCTAATGTAATTGTAGGTTGACTAACTTCGAAAAATTCAGCAACTTTTGAAAAATTTTTTTCCTCAACTAATTTGTGATAATATTCTAAACTTTTTGTATCCATTTAATCACCGGTATAATAACCTTTCTTTTTATCATATAAATAATATTAATAGTTGTATCTTTATTTGACAATAATTTTAACCCAAAACTATAATGCACCATGTAAACAGGTAAATTAGATATTTACATGGGAGGAATTTATATGGCAACGCCACAAGAAATTTTAAGAAATCCATTTTTAAATAAAGGTACAGGCTTCTCTAAAGAAGAAAGAGAAGAATTAGGCTTAGTAGGATTATTGCCAAGTCACGTTCAAACAATCGAAGAACAAGCTGAACGTATCTATGAACAGTATAGCTCAAAGACATCAAGATTGGAAAAAAGAATTTACTTAATGTCCTTATTTAATACTAATAGAACATTATTCTTTTATCTAATGGGACAACATTTAAGAGAATTTATGCCAATTGTTTATGATCCAGTAGTTGCTGAATCAATCGAAGGATACAATCATTTATTTATGCGTCCTCAAGAAGCAGCATTTATTTCAATCGATAAACCTGAATCAATTGAAACAACTTTGAAAAATGCAGCTGATGGTCGTGACATTCGCTTAATTGTAGTTACTGATGCTGAAGGAATTTTAGGTATTGGTGACTGGGGTGTTGATGGTGTTGATATTGCTATTGGTAAATTAATGGTTTATACAGCTGCAGCAGGTATTAACCCAGCACAAGTTTTACCAGTTTCTATTGATGCAGGTACTAACAACAAAGAATTATTGAATGATCCATTGTACTTAGGTAACAAACATGAACGTGTTTATGGCGAAAAGTACAACGAATTAATTGATAAATTTGTAGCTGCAGTTCAAAAATTATTCCCAGAATCAATGTTACATTTTGAAGACTTTGGTCGTTCTAATGCGGACGTTATTTTAAATAAGTATAAAGATAAAATCTTAACATTCAATGATGATATTCAAGGTACGGGTATTGTTTGTTTGGCGGGTGTCTTAGGTGCTTTAAACATTTCAAAACAAAAATTCACAGATCAAAAATTCTTAACTTTTGGTGCTGGAACAGCTGGAATTGGGATTGCTCGTTTAATGTTTGATGAAATGAAGCGTCAAGGCTTGAGTGAAGAAGAAGCTAAGAAACACTTCTATCTTGTTGATAAACAAGGATTATTATTTGACGATACAGAAGGATTAACTGAAGGTCAAAAAGCATTTGTTCGTTCACGCGATGAATTTGAAAATGCTGATGAATTAACAAACTTAGAAGCTGTTGTAAAAGCAGTTCATCCTACAGTTATGATTGGTACTTCAACTCAACCAGGTGCGTTTACTGAAAGTGTAATCAAAGAAATGGCTGCACATACAGAACGTCCAATCATTTTCCCAATTTCTAACCCAACTAAGTTGATTGAAGCACATGCAGATGACTTGATTAAGTGGACTGAAGGTCGTGCTTTAGTTGCAACAGGTATTCCATCAGATGATGTTGAATATAATGGGGTAACTTATAAGATTGGTCAAGCTAACAACGCTTTGATTTATCCAGGTGTATGTTTTGGTGCAATGGCAGCAAGTTCTAAAGTGTTGAATGAAGAAATGATTTCCCAAGCAAGTCATGCTTTAGGTGGAATTGTTGATCCTGATGAACCAGGTGCACCAGTTTTACCACCAATTGATAAGTTACAAGAATTTACAACAACAGTTGCTGAAACTGTAGCTCAATCAGTTATTGATCAAGGTTTGTCTAAAGAAAATGTGACAGATGCTAAAAAAGCTGTAGCTAATATGAAATGGGAACCACGCTATTAATTAATTTAAGAGAGATTGAGAGATTAGATTAGGAGGAGATAGAGTGGCAGCATTTTTAATAGGAAGATTTATTCTTTCCCCACTTGTATTAATTTTACTTATAAAATTTGTTGCTCCAGCAGCAGGAATTCACATGGTAAGTTTAATGAGAGAAACATTTATCGTGCAAGCTGCAACACCAGCATTGGCAGTCTTACCAATTTTAGCAAATGAAGCACATGGTGATGTAAAATATGCCACTGATATTGTCGTCATGAGTACAGTATTATTTATTGTAGTAGTACCAATCTTAATGACAATTATCCAATATATTTAGTTTTTAAAGCATAAGAGAGAAACTAATCATATTATGACAATTAGATTTTCATAATATGATTAGTTTTATTTTTATAATTTTTATTTTTAATAATGTGATATAATCTAAGCTAATGAATTATCTAAGAAGGGATTTTACATTTTGGAGAGTAAGGATAAGATTTTTAGACAGGTACTAATTGCTTTGTTTGGTGCAATTATTATCATTCAAAATTTCATACCATTTTTAGGTTATATTCCAATGGGGCCACTAAATTTAACAATTATCCACATAACGGTAATTGTTACGGCCTTAGTTTTTGGTACTAAATATGGATCGATCATAGGTGGAATATGGGGTGTCATTACTTTTATTAGAGCTTTTGTTTGGCCAACTAGTCCCTTAGCAGCAATTGTTTTTGTTAATCCTTTAATTTCAATATTACCTAGAATTTTAATTGGGACAGTCGCTGGCTGGTTATTCAAGTTCTTAACACTTAGGACTGGGAAAAAATATTTAAGTATGACAGTTGCAGCTGTTGCAGGATCATTAGTTAATACTATCCTGGTCCTAGGTCAAATCTATCTATTTTACCGTGGACATTCAATGGCTTTATATCATATCGACATTCAAGCATTATTACCTTATTTATTAGGGGTAATCGCAACGAATGGAATGCCTGAAGCTATTTTAGCAGGAATATTAGCCCCTATGATTGCAAAGCCCTTAAGAAAAATGATGATTGATCGTATCAAATAATAAATAAACTAATAGAAAGGAAGTTACCAAGCTTGGCGCGAAAAAGAACACAAAGTAAAAAAATAGTCAAGAAAAGACGAAAAAAAATAAAATTTAAGTTCTTATACGTAAATGGCAAACTTCGATTATCAGACTTATTATTGGTAGTTATTTTGTTAAGTTTATTATTTGTACAATTTATAAAATGGTCTGGTGCAAGCAATAATACACAAACGACCAAAATTGAAGATATAAAAAAGGAAAAATTTGTAGAAAAAATTGCTCCAATTGCACAAGATGAACAGCAAAAGTATCATATTTTTGCTAGTATCACAATTGCTCAAGCAGCATTAGAATCAAATTGGGGTCAAAGTGAATTAGCCACACAATATTACAATTTATTTGGGGTAAAGAGTGATACTGGAGGCTTAATGACAACTAAAGAGTATGTAAATGGACAATGGATTGTTGTAAGGGCACGATTTGCTATCTATCAAAGTTGGAGAGAATCCATTGAGCAACATACAGCACTTTTTGTAGATGGAACAAGTTGGGATAGTAGCCATTATCAAGCTGTGTTGTCAGCAGATAATTATGTGGAAGCTGCTCAAGCTTTACAACAAAGAGGATATGCCACAGATCCTAATTATGCTCAAAAGTTGATTTCATTGATAAAAACATATAATTTAGATAAATATGATAATAATTAGATTTAAAAACCGAATTATAATGGTTGTTAAAGTTGTTATTGTATGTTATCTTTAAATATATACTTATATATCGTCATAATATGGGTGACAGTTTCTACCCAGGACCTTAAATCTTGGACTATAAGTAATTAAGCATAGTATATTTTAGTATGGGCTTTTTTACTTATGGTAAAAGAGCTTTTATTATTTTATGGAGGAATTAGGAGTTATGAAGCTATTAGAAGAGAGAATCAAGAAAGATGGAGTTGTTTTACCAGGAAATGTGTTGAAGGTAAATCAATTTTTAAATCATCAGATTGATCCTGAATTGATGTACAAAATGGGAGAGGAATTTGCAAGATTATTCAAATATGAGGAAATAACAAAGATCATTACAGTTGAATCATCAGGAATTGCACCTGCTGTAATGACTGGATTAGTTATGAAGTTACCAGTTGTTTTTGCTCGTAAACATAAGAGTTTAACATTGGTAGATAATCTATATACTTCAGATGTTTATTCTTATACAAAGAAAGTTACTAATACAATTTCTGTTGATAAGAAATTTTTAACATCAGATGATAAAGTGTTGATTATTGATGATTTCTTAGCTAATGGCCAAGCCGTTCAAGGAATATTCAATATTTGCGATGCTGCTGGTGCTGAAATTAAAGGTGTAGGAATTGTTATTGAGAAATCTTTCCAAGAAGGTGCAAAGATTATTCATGATAGAGGAGTTAGATTAGAATCTCTAGCTGTTATTAGTTCATTTGATGATAACCAAGTACATTTTGAAGGGGAAGAATAATCATGCAAGAAAAAAATGTAAATCATGGTAGAGCTGCGATTTTAGGTTTACAACATTTATTGGCGATGTATTCAGGAGCAGTTGCCGTACCATTATTAATTGGTACAGCATTAAGATTTAATAGCGAGCAAATGACATATTTGGTCTCAATTGATATTTTTATGTGTGGTTTAGCTACTTTTATTCAATTAGCTCGTAATAAGTATTTTGGAATTGGACTACCAGTTGTTTTAGGATGTGCGATTCAAGCGGTAGAACCTTTGAAGATGATAGGTAAACAATTTACAATTGGAACGATGTATGGTGCAATTATTGTCGCCGGAATTTTTGTGTTTTTGATTTCAGGTTATTTTTCTAAGATTAAGAAATTATTCCCACCAGTTGTAACTGGAACATTGATTACAGTTATCGGTTTAACATTAATTCCAATTGCTCTACAAAATATCGGTGGTGGCGATGCAACTGCTGCTTATTTTGGTAATTGGAAGAATTTAGTTACTGGTTTTGTAACGATTTTGATTATCTTGATTATTCAGATTTGGGGTAAAGGTTTTTTGAGTTCCATAGCTGTATTAATTGGTTTAATTTTAGGAACATTACTAGCAGCTACAATGGGAATGGTATCCTTACAACCAATTGTCGAAGCTGCATGGTTCCACGTGCCACAACCATTTTATTTTGGAGCTCCACACTTTGAATGGTCATCTTCTGTAACAATGATAATCATTTCCTTAGTATCAATGGTTGAATCCACAGGTGTATTCTTTGCTTTAGGTAATTTATTAAACAAAGATATTACTGAAGATGATTTAAAGCATGGTTATCGTGCAGAAGGTTTAGCAGTAGTTTTAGGTGGTATTTTTAATACTTTCCCATACACAACTTTCTCACAAAATGTAGGTTTATTACAATTAACAGGAATTAAGACTAAGCGTCCAATTTATTGGTCAGCAGTTTTATTGATGGTTTTAGGATTACTTCCAAAAATTGGAGCATTAGCAACTATTATCCCAACTCCAGTTTTAGGTGGGGCTATGTTGGTAATGTTTGCGATGATTAGCGTTCAAGGTATTAGAATGTTGATTGACGTTGATTTTAAAGATGAACGTAATATTTTGATTGTAGCTGTTTCAATTGGTTTAGGATTAGGTGTATCTATCTATCCTACAATTTTCCAAAACTTGCCTCGTACAATTCAATTGTTCTTAGGTAATGGTATCGTTGTTGCAAGTATTTGTTCAGTTGGCTTAAATGTTTGTTTCAAAGGTAAAGAAGGATTAGATCAGGAACAAATTACTCAAAAAGATGAACGTCCAATGACGGTTGAAACTAAATAAAAAGAAAAAATTCACGAGATGTAAAAACATATCGTGAATTTTTTTATGGCTTATCTTCAATGTTGATTTTACGAATAACTCTAGCAGGATTTCCAACAGCCACTGAATTGGCTGGAATATCTTCTGTAACGACGCTACCAGCACCGATAATAGAGTTTTTACCAACTGTTATTCCGGCACTAATTACAGCATGTCCTCCAATCCATACGCCATCTTCAATGATAATTGGAGCAGCTGAAAGATAATGTTGTTTCCTCAATTTGAGATCATCAGGATAAATAGTAGTATAGATGCCAACCTTTGGAGCAATATTGACATTATTTCCAATCTTAACTGGTGCATAATCTACAATAGTTGCATCATGATTTAGAAAAGAGTTATTTCCAAATGAAATATTAGTACCTAGTTCACAATAAAAATTAGATTCAATGTAAGGATTATCTCCTAAATTTTTAAATAAGGATGACAGTAATGAGTAATCATACTTATTTTCGAAATTTATCTTATTATTATATTTACGACAGATATCTTGAGCTTGAGCTTTTAATGCCGTAATTTTATCGGTTTGACTATTAAACAATCTTACAATTCCTTTTCTTCAATATAGTGTATAATTTTATTGTATCAAGAATGTAAAAGAATGGAAGATTTTTAATGAAGAAATTAATTTTAGCAGAAAAGCCAAGTGTCGCTCGTGATATTGGAAGAATTTTAAATGCTAATGAAAAGAAGAAAAACTATCTTGAAGGTAAAAATTATGTTATAACTTGGGCTTTAGGACATTTACTAGGTTTAAAAATGCCAGAAGATTTAAACAAAAAGTGGGAGAAGTGGCAATTAGAAACATTACCAATGCTACCTAAATTCATTGGAACAAAGCCATTGCCAAAGACCAGAAGCCAATTAAAGACAATAGAAAGTCTAGTCAAAAGAAAAGACATAAATGAAATTGTAATAGCTACTGATGCTGGTCGTGAAGGAGAATTGGTAGCGCGTTGGATATTACAATATGTACATGCAAATAAAAAAGTTACGCGTCTTTGGATTTCTTCACAGACAGATAAAGCTGTTAAGCAGGGATTTAAAGAATTAAAACCAGCAGAAAAATATGATAACTTATATGAATCAGCATTAGCTCGTGCTACAGCAGACTGGTTAGTCGGTTTAAATGTTACACGTGCATTAACTGTTAAATATCAAGACAATTTATCAGCTGGACGTGTTCAAACTCCTACATTAGCTTTAGTGAGAAGACAAGAAGAAAAAATTGAAAAATTCATGCCTCAAAAGTATTATCGGATAGCATTACGCCTTGGTAATCAAACTGCATACATGAAACAAAAAAATATTTATGCGATTAAAGAACGTGATGAAGCTGAAAAGAAAAAGCGTCATCTGGATAATTTTAAGGGTCAAATAAGGAATATTAATTCAAAGGTAAAAAGAGAAGCAGCACCTTTACTGTACGATTTGACGGAATTACAAAGAGAAGCAAATAAGAGATACGGTTATTCAGCTAAGAAGACATTGAGCTTGGTTCAAAGTTTATACGAAATTCATAAAGTGGTATCTTATCCAAGAACTGATAGTAGATACTTGTCTAATGACATTAAGGCTACTTTAATGGAAAGGTTACAAGCAATTAGAAAATATGATAGTAGGGCTGAAGAAGCTATAAAAAACAAAGCTAAGGTTATCTTGAAAAAAGTTTTCAATGATAGTAAAGTTACAGATCACCATGCTCTAATTCCGACTGAACAAGTACCAAACTACAGTAAATTTTCTACTGATGAACAGAAAATATATAACTTAATTGTTTCGCGTTTCTTAGGGATTTTTGCACAACCTTATACAGTTGAAGAATTAAGAGTAGTTGTAACTTTTGATAAAGATGAATTTATTTTCGTAGGAAAGAAAGTTCTAGATTATGGTTGGAAGAATAAAGATGCATCTGAAGAAGTTGCTTTAAATCTGAAAAAAGATACTATAGTAAGTCCAAACTTTACAGTTGAAGAAAAATTAACAACACCACCATCACCATTAACCGAAGCTGGATTATTAGCGCAAATGGAAAAATTTGGCTTGGGTACTCCAGCAACTAGAGCTGAAATTATTGAGAAGTTAGTAAAATCGGAGCTGATGGAAAGAACTGGTCATGCACTAAGAGTAACACCTAAAGGAAAACAATTGTTAAATCTTGTAAATAAAGAACTTGTTAGTCCTAAATTGACTGCTAAATGGGAAAAACAATTGGAAGATATTGCTCATGGAAAAATGAAATCACAAAAATTTATTGGAGATATAAAAAATGATACTAAACGTTTAGTAAGTGAAGTAAAGAATAGTAAAGAAGATTATAAAGACTTTTCGTTGACTAAGAAACGTTGTCCAGAATGTAATAGTTTCCTAAAAGTTCGAAAAACAAGAGATGGAGAAATATATGTATGTTCTAATCCAGAATGCAATTATCGTCGTCGAAAAGATGCTAAAGTTTCCAACCATCGCTGTCCACAATGTCACCGCAAGATGTTAATTGTTGAAGGAAAAAACGGTAAATATTTCAGATGTAAGTATGACGGTACTACTGAAAAGATGACAGTTGGTAAGAAAAATAAAAAGATGACTAAGCATGAAGAAAGAAGATTGCTAAAGAAAATTAATCAAGATAATGAGCCACAAGAAAGTTCTTTAGCATTAGCTTTAAAAGCAGCAATGAGTAAAAACGAATAAAATTGAAAATTTTTGAAAAATAAAAGTATCTATTTCCAACAACAAACGCTAATATGTTAAACTAATAAACGAAAGTATTTAGAATTGGAAGGTAAGTACGATGGATTGGCAATTATTTTTGAATCCCTACGAACAAACCGTAAATGAATTAAAATTAAAATTAAGAGAAATGAGAAAGCAGTATCGTCAAACTGATAATCATGCACCGATAGAATTTGTAACTGGACGTATTAAATCAGTAGATAGTATTAAAGAAAAAATGGTAAGACGACAGTTAACAGAAGATAGATTAGATGAGATGGAAGACATCGCTGGTGTAAGAATAATGTGTCAGTTCGTTGAAGATATTTATCAAGTTGTATCAGATTTACGTAAGCGAAAAGATATGACAATTATTGAAGAACGAGATTACATTACAAATAACAAGTCTAGTGGATATCGTTCTTATCACATCGTAATTAATTATCCTCTACAACAAATTGATGGTGAAAAGATTGTCAAGGCTGAAATTCAAATCAGAACTTTGGCGATGAACTTTTGGGCAACAATTGAGCATTCACTTAATTACAAGTATCAAGGAAAATTTCCTGATGAGATAGCAGCTAGACTGCGTAGAGCAGCTGAGGCGGCTTTTCAATTAGATACAGAAATGTCTAGTATTAATGGTGATATTAAAGAAGCTCAACAGATTTTTTCACAAAAAAAAGGTTATACAGATAGTTCGCTAGATGATATAGACAACTAAATTGAGGTGTAAAGTTAAACATGAGAGTCGGAATCTTTTCAAATAATGTTCATCGTTCTTTAGAAGTAAAAGCTGCCTTGACTAGACGCTTTTTGGAAAGGCATTTTATAATTGATGATGAAAATCCAGAAGTGGTAGTTACGATTGGTGGCGATGGTACACTTTTGTCAGCCTTTCATAAATACATTGATATGTTAGATAAGATAAGATTTGTAGGTGTACATACTGGACATTTGGGATTTTATACAGATTGGCGTGACGATGAAATAGATGACTTAGTTATCAGTCTACAGTCTGATAATGGACAGTCAGTTAGTTATCCTCTCCTAGATGTGTTTGTTACTTATAAGGATTCAAATAAACGAGATGTATTTATTGCTTTAAATGAAGCTACTATTCGTCGTATTAGTAGTACTATGGTAACTGATATTTTTATTGGTGGCGAATTTTTTGAACGTTTTCGTGGCGATGGTTTGTGTGTATCAACTCCAACTGGTTCTACTGCTTATAATAAATCTTTAGGTGGTGCGGTAGTGCATCCAACTTTAGATGTATTACAGTTAACTGAAGTAAGTTCGATTAATAATCGTGTCTTTAGAACATTAAGTTCACCAATGATTATTGCCCCTAAAGATTGGATAACAATTGAACCTGAAGGAGCTGCAGATTTTATTTTAACTGTGGATTCTGATAGTTATCATAAATTGAAAATAAAAGAAATTAAATTTAAGATTTCGAAGAAGAAAATTCATTTCGCCAAATATCGCCACACACATTTCTGGCATCGTGTTCAAACTGCGTTCATTGGTGATGAAGATGCAGATTAATTGGATTTATTCAGAAGATGTTAGTTGTAAGTTGAAAACTTTCTTCAAAAAACAAGGAATATCTAGAAGATTATTAGCTAAGGTCAGATATTCTGATGGAAAGATTTTGATAAATGGTAAATCCGGGCGTAAGATAGATAAAATAAAAAAGAACGATAAAATAACTTTAGTTGTCCCAGACGAAGAGTTTAGGCGGAGCGTTCCGCCATCATTTGTGCCAATTAAAATCTTGTATGAAGATGATAATTATCTTTTAGTAGATAAACCGGCTTTTGTAGCGTCAATTCCATCACCTTTGCATCCTAATGATTCTTTAGTTAATCGAGTCGTAGGTTATTATCAAATTCGAGGATATCGTGGAATTATCCCACATATTGTAACTAGACTAGATAGGGATACGTCAGGGATTGTTATTTTCGCCAAACATCGCTATGCTCATGCTTTACTAGATAGTCAATTAAAAGAGCATAAGATTAGCAAGACATATACAGCAATATTAAATGGAATTTTGCATAATAATCATTATATAATTGATTTACCTATTGGTAGAGATAGTACAAGTTTAATTAAACGAAAAGTACTATTCTCTGAAAAAGCTAAGCGAAGTAAAACTGAAATTTTTGTAAAAGAGAGAATAAGAGATAATACACTTTGTAAAATAAAGTTGCATACAGGTAGAACCCATCAAATAAGAGTACATTGCTCCTATTTAGGATATCCTTTGGTTAGTGATACTTTATATGGTGGGACTATTTCTATGCCACTACAACGTCAAGCTTTGCATTGTAGTGAGGTTGTATTTTGGGATCAATTTAGTTCTCAGTATATAAAAGTAAAGAGTAATATTTCCCAAGATATGATGAATTATTTAAAGTGAAAGGAGGATGATTAGCAATGGTAGAGAAACAAATTGAGAGCGAAGAAGAAATCAATACTATTTTAAATTTATTAAATCAACAGAAGGCGCATGATTTTAGAGAGCAATACTTAGACTTACACGTCTATGAGCAAGCACAGATTTTTGCTGAAATGGACTATATCCAACGTTCTAGATTGTATCGCTATCTTACTCCTGAAGAAGTTGGGGAAATCTTTAATGTTAGTGAAGAAGAACCAGTGGTATTAGCAAATTACTTTGAAGAAATGACTCCGCGTTATGCAGCCCAAGTTATTAATTCAATGTATACAGATAATGCGGTTGATATTTTGGCGTATGCTAAGAAGAAAAACTTAGTAAAATATATGAAGTTACTGCCAGAAGAATCGGCAACTGAGATTAGAGAAATGTTACATTATGAAGATAAAACTGCTGGAGCGATCATGTCTACAGAATATGTTGACATTGTGGGTAACCAAACTGTTAGATCGGCGATGCACGTTATCAAGAGTGAAGCTTTAGAAGCAGAAACTATTTATTATGTTTACGTAATTGACGATGAAGAAAAGTTAATCGGAGTTTTAACTCTACGTGATTTATTAACTAATGATGATGATACAATGATTAGCGACATTATGAATACTCCAGTAATGTCAGTTGAAGTTTCTGAAGACCAAGAAGAAGTTGCTCAAACAATCAGAGATTATAATTTCTTAGCAATTCCAGTAACCGACTACGATGATAAGTTAATAGGAATCATTAACGTTGATGATATTATTGACGTTATCGATGAAGAATCGTCTGAAGATTACTCAGGTTTGGCTGGTGTTGATACAGAGCAAGTTACGATAAATCCTTTTGAAAATGCTAAAAAACGTCTACCAAGTTTAACAGTAATGTTGTTGTTGGGATTATTGACAGTTTTATTAGTTTCACATTTCGAATACCTGTTAAATCAAGCTACAATTTTAGCAGTATTTATTTCAACTATTACCGGTGCTTCTGGTAATGCGGGTACCCAGAGTTTAGCTGTGGCGATTAAACGTATTGCCAATAATGATGATGATGAGTCTAGGTTAAAAATTATGGTAAATGAAATTTTGACTGGTATCTTGATTGGTGGAGTTACTGGTATTATTATTTGGATTTTGGTTGGGGCATGGAAGGCAAACTTTGTTTTGGGATTTGTAGTTGGAATAGCTATGTTCTTTGCAATTATTATAGCTAATTTAGTGGGTTGTTTAATTCCAATGATAATGGAAAAATTTAATGTTGATCCTTCTGTTGCTTCAGGTGCTCTTATTTCAACTTTAAGTGACGTGACTTCACTATTAATATATTTCCTTTTTGCACAAATATTTTTACAATTTTTTATTGGACAATAACAAATGTGGTAGTTTCTGAACAGTTTATGCTGATTAGAAACTACCACATTTTATTATCTAAACATATTTACTACGTAATTTAATACTCGAAAAAATAGATAGATTGAACTACTGACAATAAAATAGTATAAGAGAAGCAAAATCAAAGGTAAGTACCAAAGATTAAGAGAAAGTAAAACTGATACGAAGGCTAACTTTCCTTTTAAATATAGGTGAATCACATAAACGAGGGTAATAATAAAGCCTAGAAAAATACTACTCCTAAATTGCTTCTTATTAATCATAGAAAAAACTCCTAACAAATTAGCTACCTCTATTATAGTATGAATATCAAGGAATTTAAACCAAATATAGATTAAATTAAAAAGGTTATATAAAAATATCAAAAACTTATTGACACCGCTTACAGATAGAAGTATTATTATGGAGTAAGGTATTTAATAAATTTACCTTCTAATCAATTCTCTTTCTCTCTTATGCCAAGGAGTTGGGATAAAGTCATTCGGCTATATCTCAGCTCCTTTTGCTATGGTTGAAAAATATTATTTGAGTTAAAATAGATATTGCATAATAGTTGGGAAAGGAAAAGTAAAATGGCAAGAAAAAGTAATGAAACATTGACTTTGATTGAAGAAATAACACGTAATGATGGCAGTAAATATTATGAAATTTCAAATATGGTTCAAAATGGACGTGCAGAATTAGCCGCAATTCGTGGAATGATAAAAGAAGTTAGAATTATTCAATTAAATATTCCACATTCTACTAACGTAATTAAATATGAAAATTATGTTAATGAGAATTTTGAAATGCCACCTGAAAACTTTACTGAATTTGAAGAATGGAAGAAAACCCCTGAAATGGAAGAAATAGTTGAAAAAATTTTAAAAGAAAATCATATTGGATAACCTGAAAGGAAGAGATTATGGAATTTAAAAAGGTATGTCCAGAAGAAATAGATGCGATAGTTAGAATTGAACAAAGCGGTTTTACCCCGGAAGAAGCGGGAAGTAAAGCTACTTTTATTGAAAGAATTAAGAATTTTTCCGAGACGTTTTTGGTAGCAGTTGAAGATGATAAAATTAGAGGATTTATTTGTGCTATTAGGACTAACGTTCGTTATGTAGAAGATTGGATGTATGAAGTACAAGCTAAGCCAGATGATAGTGGTAAGTATTTAAATGTTTTGTCTGTTGCTGTCGCACCTGAGTATCGTGGGAATCATATTGGCAGTGACTTATTGATAAATTTGGAGAAAATTGCTAAAAAGTTAGGAATAGATGGTATTTCTTTGACTTGCTTAGAAAGTAAAGTGGGATTTTATGAGAAAAATGGTTATTCAAACAAAGGGAAATCATCTTCTGAACATGCTGGGGAAATTTGGTATAACATGGAAAAGGAATTATAATTGAATACGAAGAAAACTAGTAAATAAGCAAGTGATAATAAGTTTTTTTCACAAGATAAAGCTTAATTTAAAAGCATTTGTTAGAATATTTTGTGAAAAATCAAAGCAAAATACTTGCTTATTTTTTATAATAGCATTATTATGTAAGCGTACTCAAATTTAGAAAGAGGTGCTTTTTATGGCATATAAAACAATTAATCCATATACAAATGAAGTAGAAAAAGAATTTCCTAATGCAACTGATGAAGAGTTGGAAGCTGTTTTAGCCAAAGCACACCAATTATATTTAAATTGGCGAAATGATTCTGAAAGCTTAGAAGATAGAAAGGCTATTTTACATAGGGTAGCTGATATTTTACGTGAAAGAAGAACAGAATATGCAACAATTATGTCTCATGATATGGGAAAATTAATTGGCGAAGCAGAAGGAGAAGTAGATCTTTGTGCAGATATTTGTGATTACTATGCAGACAAGGCGAACGAATTCTTAAAGCCTCGTACTTTAGAAACAGATGCTGGAAAGGCATATTATATTAAGCAATCAACTGGAGTTTTGGTAGCGGTTGAACCATGGAATTTCCCATTCTACCAAATTGCACGTGTATTTGCACCAAACTTTATTATCGGTAATCCAATGATTTTAAAGGATGCCTCTAATTGTCCTGCTTCAGCTCAAGCTTTTGCAGATGCAGTTTTAGAAGCAGGAGCTCCAGAGGGCAGTTTGAATAATATGTTTATTAGCTATGATCAGGTAGCAAAAGCAATTGCAGATAAGCGTGTTAGCGGTGTTTGCCTAACTGGTTCTGAACGTGGTGGAATGAGTGTTGCTGCCGAAGCTGGTAAAAACTTAAAGAAAACCACGATGGAATTAGGTGGTAATGATGCATTTATCATTTTAGATGATGCTGATTGGGAGCTAGTTAGAGAAGTAGCACCACAAGCTCGTTTATACAATGCTGGTCAAGTATGTACTTCATCTAAGAGATTTATTGTAATGGCTGATAAGTATGACGAATTTTTAGAAGTACTGAAAGATGCATTTTCAGCTGTTCGCATGGGAGATCCTACTGATAGAACTACAACATTGGCTCCATTAAATTCTAAGAGTGCTAAAGAAAAATTAGAGAAACAGGTTGAACTAGCAGTTGAAAATGGTGCAAAAATTTACTATGGAAATGAAAAAGTTGATTTACCAGGTCAATTCTTTATGCCAACTATCTTAACTGATATTACTCCTGATAATCCTATTTTTAATCAAGAAATGTTTGGACCAGTTGCATCTGTTTATAAAGTAAACTCTGAAGAAGAAGCAATTGCATTAGCAAATAACTCAAGCTATGGTTTAGGAAATACAGTTTTCGGTGAACCAGAACACGCTGCTCGAGTAGCTGCTAAGATTGAAACAGGAATGTCTTGGATTAATTCAGGCTGGGCATCACTTCCAGAATTACCATTTGGTGGAGTTAAGAATTCAGGATATGGTAGAGAATTAAGTGAATTAGGATTCAATGCTTTTGTAAATGAACACTTAGTATTTGAACCAAAGAGATAATCAATAATTATTAATATCGACGAGTTTGTAAGGCTTGTCGATATTTTTTATTAAATAAATCTGGCCTTAGGCTTAATTTTAGATTAAGTAAATCTAATTTATTTTTAAAAAATATGAGAAAATGGTTGATTTTAAATAGATATATTAGATATAATTAGATCAACGATAAAATTGGAGGTGCTGCTAATGAGTTATGTTGATGACGTTTATTCAAGAGTAGTAGAACAAAATCCTAGTCAGCCTGAGTTCCATCAAGCTGTTAAAGAAGTATTAGAATCATTAAGACCAGTAATCGAAAGTGATGAAGAAAAGTATCGTAAAGAAGCTTTATTGGAAAGATTGACAACTCCTGACCGTCAAATTCTATTCAGAGTAAGTTGGGTAGATGATAATGGGCAAGTTCAAGTTAATAATGGTTATCGTGTTCAATTTAATAATGCAATTGGGCCTTATAAGGGTGGTCTTCGTTTACATCCATCAGTTTACCTAGGTATTATTAAGTTCTTAGGATTTGAACAAGTATTTAAGAACGCATTAACTTCACTACCAATTGGCGGTGCTAAAGGTGGTTCGGACTTTGATCCTAAAGGTAAGTCTGACAGAGAAGTTATGGCATTCTGTCAAAGTTTCATGACTGAACTTTATAAATATGTTGGAGCTGATGTTGACGTACCAGCTGGTGATATCGGAACAGGTGCTCGCGAAGTTGGTTACTTATTTGGTCAATATAAGCGTCTAAAGTCTACATATGAAGGTGTTCTAACTGGAAAGGGCCTGACCTTTGGTGGTTCTTTAGCTCGTACTGAAGCAACTGGTTACGGATTACTATATCTAGTTGAAGAATTATTAAAAGATCATGGTAAAGACTTGAAAGATAAAGTTGTGACAGTTTCTGGTGCTGGTAACGTAGCTATTTATGCAATTGAAAAGGCACAACAATTAGGAGCTAAAGTTGTAACATGTTCTGACTCTAATGGTTGGGTATATGACCCAGAAGGAATTGATGTTGAACTGTTAAAAGATGTCAAAGAAGTTAAACGTCAACGATTAACAGAATATGCAGCACGAAGAGAAAGTGCTCAATATCATGAAGGTCGTGGGGTATGGTCAGTTAAAGCTGATGTTGCCTTACCATGTGCAACTCAAAATGAGTTAAATTTAGATGATGCTAAGAATTTAGTTGCTAATGGTGTACTTGCTGTTTGTGAAGGTGCAAATATGCCAACTACATTAGACGCAACAAAGTATCTTCAAGAAAACGGGGTACTTTTTGTTCCAGGTAAAGCAAGCAATGCTGGTGGTGTTGCAGTGTCAGCCCTGGAAATGAGTCAAAATTCAGAACGTCTAAGCTGGTCATTCGAAGAAGTAGATGGCAAGTTAAAGGATATCATGGTTAACATTTATCATAATATTGATGAAGCTGCTAAGAAATATGGTTTAGATGGAGACTATGTAGCAGGTGCAAACATTGCTGGATTCTTAAAGGTAGCAGAAGCAATGGAAGCACAAGGTGTAGTTTAAAGAATAACTAATTAGTTAATTTAAGAGGCTATTAGGTTTTTCCTAATGGCTTTTTTTAGTATAATTATATCTGAAAGGAAGCGGTAACAATGTTAGGTGGATTTAGTGTTCTATTTGAAGCTCCCTTAGAGAAAGTTAAAATTGTTACAGATGATAGTGGGGGCTTACGACTTAGACCTCAAGAAAATGAAGAAACAAAACAAATAGTTATAATAAAGAAAAATGGAAAAGTTAGAGTTAAGAGATATAGCTATAGATTAGAAATTAATGGTGATCGAAAATTTTTTGATCGGACATTTAAATTTGATGAAGAAATCACTCAAAAGATTTTAGCAAGTATAAGGGATTGTTTCAATAACAGAGAGGGTAACATTATAGGTTTAGATGCTAGACCTTGGACTTTGGATGTAACTGATGAAAATGGTAGAAAGAACCAATTAGTAGGTATAGTCAATGGAGACGAATCAGTTAGCAAGATTTCAAGTTATATTCGAGAAACGTTAGATTTGGATTATTTATGGTTATTTGATGGTAAAGATACTAAGGATGAAATAAAAAAAGTTATTTTAGAAACTAGACATAATTTAAACAATACGATCAAGATAGAAAAGCTAATTATAACTGCTAAAGAAGATAAAATTGAATACAGTCAAAAAGATGACAAAGAAATGAAAATCGTTAAGACGTATGTAATTCCTAATAAGGTGAAGGAACTTTTAGAAAATTATTCTTTTACTAATTCATTCAATAGAATCTTAGGTAATCCTAAAGACGTTATTGAGCCAGAAGAAAAGCGGGATTACCAATTAATAATTGAAAATAGTCAAAATGATCGAAAGACTTATGTGGGAACTTATGATAGATATTCTCTGCCAACAGATTGGGGAGATTTTATTAAAGATATAACAAATATAATTTCACAAGAAGATGAAACAGAGATTTTTAAATCAAGTGTTTATAATAGGAGACTACGCAGAAAAGGTGAATATATTATTTGTGGTGTATTCTTTGAAGGCGGATATAAAGAATATAATTATTTAACTGATGATGAAAGTATTCAAGTTGGTGATGAAGTTGAAATCCCAGTTGGTATTGATAATCATGTAGTAAAGGCGAAAATATCAAGTGTGGGTTACTATTACAAGGAAGAAGCACCTTATCCGGTTGAAAAGACAAAGAAAATTTTAAGAAAAGTTTGATTGGAAGTATCAAAATAGCGCAGGGGGAATTTGAGAAAAATGAATTTAGCGGCACTTTATCACAGACCAGATAGTGAAATGGCGTATTTAGTAAAAAAAGATGACTTTCAGATTAGATTAAGGACAGGGACAAATGAAGTTGAAGCTGTAATTTTATATTATGGAGATCCATATGACGTTACCATAAATGATAAAAAGAAGCAGATTTGGGAATATCAAGTTCAAAAAATGGCACTACAGGCTTCAACAAGCCTTTATGATTATTGGCAATTAAATGTGAGCGTGCCACTAAAAAGACTACAATATTTCTTTAAAATCAAATTTAAAGATGGCGAAGAATTTTTATATGATGACAGACATATTTGGAGTTATTCCAAGACTCATTTAGAGAATAGTTCTGGTTTTAGGATGCCTTATTTCCATGAAATAGATCGCATAAAAACACCAGATTGGGTGAAAAAAACGGTTTGGTATCAGATTTTTCCTGAACGTTTTGCTAATGGAGATCATTCAATTGATCCTAAAGGAACATTGCCATGGGGAAGTGAAAAGCCTAGTAGAACAAATTTCTTTGGTGGTGATCTTCAAGGGGTAATCGATCATTTAGATTATCTGGAAGACTTAGGAATTAATGGAATCTATTTTTGTCCAATTTTTGCTGCACATTCTAACCATAAATATGATACGATAGACTATTTTAATATTGATCCTGCTTTTGGCAGTAAGGAAAAATTCAAAGAATTAGTAGATAAAGCACACGAACGTGGTATTAAGATAATGTTAGATGCGGTATTCAATCATATGGGAGACTTTTCCATGCAATGGCAAGATGTTATAAAGAATGGAGAAAAATCTCGTTTTGCCGAATGGTTCCACATTAATAAATTTCCAGTATCTTATGATGAAATTAGCCTGGAACAAGCAGAAAATTTAACCTATGAAGTTTTTGCTAAGACACCACATATGCCTAAATTAAATACAGCTAATCCTGAAGTACAAGATTATTTGTTAGAAATTGCTAGATATTGGATTGAACAATTTGACATTGATGCTTGGAGGTTAGATGTTGCTAATGAAATAGATCATCACTTTTGGAAGAAGTTC
>ERZ1643246.1698-NODE-1698-length-23152-cov-153.426982_pt1 | contig 23152 bp, 15 predicted proteins | sample MGYA00579265_ERZ1643246 | MGnify/ENA primary metagenome ERZ1643246 (study PRJEB29033, sample SAMEA4952261) | chicken gut metagenome | biome: Broiler Chicken; feature: Gastrointestinal Tract; material: Caecum | place: Ireland | collected 2018 | study: Broiler...
GAGACAGAGAAAGGAGAAAACAAATTATGTCAGTAAAGGTTTTGGACAGGCAAGGGCGCTGGAGAAATAAGATTGTAGCGTTCCGGGTATCGCCGGAAGAAGACGAGCAGCTTGAGATAGCTGTAAGGTTATCGGGATTAACAAAGCAGGATTATATTGTCCGTCGCCTGCAGGAAAAAGAGATTGTAGTGGTGGGAAATCCAAGAGTGTACAAGGCTTTGAAAAATGAACTGGAAAAGGTATTGGAGCAGTTGGAACGCATAGAGGCAGGCGCCGGCGTTTCCAGAGATTTATTAGATACAATTGAACTGATTACAAAGACAATGCAGGGTATGAAAGATGAAAAAAGCCTTTAAGTGTCGGCAAACACCTAAAGGCAAGGACTTGGTAAAATACCAAAATCAATCTATCTGTATTCTACCAGAGTCCCATAATGCTTTCAACCAGAAATGGAGGTAAATTTGAAAAACAGAAAAGCAGAGCCGGGACTCCGGCTGATCAATATGGAGAATGTTGCGGTGGAGCAGGTAGAATGGCTGCTCTATCCGTTTATCCCATATGGGAAAGTCACAATCATACAGGGCGATTCCGGAGAGGGGAAAACAACAATGGTGCTGCAGATCATAGCAAAGCTGACAAAAGGCGAGCCTGTGCTGCCGGTAAAGGACGGAGAAGAAGAACCCACAGAAAAGGCAGACGAGCCAGTCAATGTGATTTACCAGACCGCAGAAGACGGGCTGGGAGATACTATAAAGCCCCGTCTTCTGGCGGCAGGGGCAGACTGTTCTAAAGTGCTTGTCATTGATGACAGTGAACAGCCGTTGACTATGTTAGATGAACGTCTGGAACAGGCAATCCGGCAGACAAACGCCCGTCTTGTAGTTTTAGATCCGATCCAGAGTTTCCTTGGGGCGGAAGTAGATATGCACCGGGCAAATGAAATCCGTCCACTGATGAAACGGGTGTCTGTGCTGGCGGAAAAATATCACTGTGCGGTTGTCCTGATCGGTCATATGAACAAGAACAGCACCGGAAAATCTTCATATAGGGGGCTTGGCTCTATTGACTTTCAGGCTGCGGCAAGGAGCGTTCTGATCGTAGGGCGTGTGAAGAACGAGCCGGAAACAAGAGTAGTTTGCCATGTAAAAAGCTCCCTTGCACCAGAGGGAAAATCAATCGCTTTTCGCTTGGACAAAGACAACGGATTTGAATGGATCGGGGAATATGACATCAGTGCTGATGATCTGCTGAGCGGCAATAACCGTGGACAGAAGATAAAAGAGGCGAAAGAGTTCCTGCTTGAGATATTGGCGGATGGGGCAGTTGAACAGAATGTAATCCTTAAAGAGTCGGAAAGCCGTGGCATTAAAGGGAAAACGCTCTGGAATGCGAAGAAGGCTCTTGGCGTCCAGTCGATAAAACCCGGCGGACACTGGTCGTGGGTATTGCCGGAACAATAAATCAACATGGCAAGATTACCATTGGTATTGCCGGAACAATAAATCAACATGGCAAGATTACCATTTCTTTAGGAACAGGTAATGTTGCCACCTTGAAAGGAGATTTGGATGAAACAGGTACAGATACCGCAGAAATTGTTTGTGCAACTGATTCATTATCATCTGATGGAGGACGACAACCATGAGGGTGAGATAAGGATAGGATTGGAGAAGAAACTGGATGCACTGGTGTTACGTGAGTTATATGGGAAGTCTAAGACTGCTCTGACAGAGGAAGAACGGGAGAAAGCCCGGCAGGAATATTTGGACAGGCGGGGGATACCGAACAGTTTCCGCTGGTAAAGTTTTCTTTGATGATATAAGACAGGAGCGTGTCACGCTCCTGTGATAGCGGACAAGGCGGAAGGAGGGATTTTATGATTATCCAGCCGGAACGTGGAACACGGAATATCAATGAAAAATTTTATGAGATGGAGACGAGACAGATTGCTATGCTCAATGAAATTTTTGGAGAGGTAGAACTGACAAAAGGAGAAATGCGGACGCTGGTATGGCTTGCGGGATGGGAGGAAAGCACAGTGGCAAATGTGGTGTCCGCAATACGAAAAGCGATAGCGGCGGAAGCAAGGCGGCTGGGGCAGCCGCTCCGTCCGTAGGACGGATAAGCTCCCGGCAGGGCGCAAAGGCAGCTTTTGACGGACGGAACGGCTGTCGAAAGTGCTTTTGCGTTACTTTCGACGAAAGTAACAAAGCTTATGCGCCGTATCCGGCGCTGATTACTACCCGACAAGGGAGAAAGGAGAGTTATTGAAGAGGACAATCAGCTTTATGACAGGGAAAAGGAGGAAAAAATCAAAGAACTGAAGGAAGAGTATCAGAAAGCTCTGGAAAAGCAATAAAAATCCCGGTCAGACACAGATCCTGAAGAAGTGTCTGCCGGATCTATTCCGGCAGAGGGCTTTTGGAACCTGACAGAGGTGTCTGTGAGGGCGTGTTATCAGGATACATATGACGGAGGGCGTTCATGATCAGCCGGAAGGTGAGCTGGGCCATATATTGAGGCGTTTCATCGGTATCGGATGTTAGCCAGGTTTTCACCAGACCGATGCAGCCGGAAAGACAGAAAGAATAGGAATATTTCAGGTCTTCAATAGTGTCCGGAAAAGTCCGGCGCAGTACGTTAAGACTGTGGGTGGAAATCAGATTTTCAATGCGATGGATAAACGCGATATCCCCGTTTGGCCCCAGCAAGGCGTTGCAGATATCTTTGTTTTCTGCCAGGATATGAAAAATATCCTCAATAAAAGGAAAGCTGGATTCGTTAAAGGGACTGACCGGATGATTCTGAATGGTCTGGCGGATCTCTTCCAGCAGTTCTTCTTCAATGGTGGAAAGCATATTGAAAATATCCGTATAATGGAGATAGAAAGTAGAACGGTTGATATCCACTTCCTCTACCAGTTCTTTTACAGTAATTTCTTTAATACTTTTTTCCTGCATAAGTTTTGCAAGCCCGGCTCGAAGCTGGGCTTTTGTTTTGCGGATTCTCCGGTCAGTTTTTTCTTTCATAGATTTCTCCTTTCGAAAATATAAAAAAATTATAAACCATAGACACTAGATAGACATTTTGTCTATTAATAGACGCAACGAAGGATTATTGTCGGTTGTAAGGTATTTATAACCCTAGTATAATGCAGTATGTGTAAATAATCAACATAGTATCTATTAAACTATAACTAGTTGCGCAGACAGAAAGGAGACAGGAGAATGCTGAAACTAGAGTGGAAAAAGCTGCTGAGTAATAAACTCATGTTGGTAGTTATTGTTGCGATTATTGCAATTCCTACCATTTATACCACCCTTTTTCTGGGATCCATGTGGGACCCTTATGGCAATATGGACAAATTGCCCGTGGCTGTGGTGAATGAGGATAAACCGGTAGAATATGAGGGAGAAACATTAAACATAGGAAAAGAAATGGTGGAGAATCTGAAAGAGGACAGTTCTCTGAATTTTTCTTTTACAGATAAGGAAAGGGCCCGGCAGGGGCTGAAAGACGGAAGTTATTATATGGTCATTACCATACCGGAGGATTTTTCAGCCAATGCAGCCACCCTTACCCGGGAAAAACCTGAAAAAATGGAACTTTCTTATGAAACAAACCCGGGTACCAATTACATTGCTTCTAAGATGAGCGAGACAGCTATGGAGAAAATCCAGAGTTCTGTCCGGGAAGAAGTTACCCGCACCTATGCAGAAGCGGTTTTTGAACAGATCGGTAAGGCCGGGGACGGAATGGAGGAAGCGGCAGATGGTTCCGGGAAGCTCCAGGAGGGAACCCGGGCACTTGCCTCAGGAAATGAACAGATCGAAGAGAATTTACAGGTTCTGGCAGATAGTACTCTGGTATTCAGAGATGGCAGTCAGACCCTAGAAGAGGGACTAAAGACTTATACAGATGGAGTAACAGCCGCAGACAAGGGAGCACGTGAACTTCAGGATGGGGCCAGTGAACTGAACAAGGGGACGAAAACCCTGGACAGCGGGGCAAAAGAACTTGCCGGCGGAAGTGAAAGCCTGGATGCAGGAGCCCAGTCCCTGGAAGAGGGCATGGGACAGTTAGAAGGAAAGATCCCGGGACTTTCTCAGGGAGTCCGGGCATTATCCCAGGGGTCTTCCCAGCTTGCCGCAGGTGTCAAGACAGCGGGAGAGGGAAGCAAAAGTCTGAAGGCAGGAGCTGAACAGACAGACAGGGGTCTTGCATCTTTACAGGAAGGACTGGATCAGCTGAACAGTGCAGCATCCCAGCTTCCCGGGCAGACACAGAAACTTCAGGAAGGTACAAATGAGGTTTATGAAGGGGCAGCTCAGCTTTCCCAGGGAATGAAGCTTCTGGAAGAACAGGCAGTCCCCGGCATTTCTGCCAGTATTGATCAGGTAAACGGACAGCTGCAGGATGGAGGAAAACAGGTTTTTGACTCTGTGAAAGAGGGCGCGGACCAGTTAAAATCCAGTGCCGATCAGCTCCTTGCGGGGATTCAGGGAACGGAGAGCATGTCCCAGGAAACAGGAAGTGGGGACCAGCTGGGCGATACTTTAGAGAGGAATGCCCAGGAAGCCGGAAACCAGGCAGAGGCAGCCCAGGCTGCGGCAGAAAATCTGGGAGGTGTGGAAAGTACAGACGCCTCTTATTTAAGTGATTCCTTGCAGCAGGCAATTGATTCAGGAGATATAGATGCAGTGGCATCCGTTGCCTGGGAGGCAGTGGCAGCTGCACAGCAAAACGCCGATGCAGCCAATGAGGCGGGAAGCCGTCTCCAGGAAGCTTCTCAGGCTCTTGGGAACAGCAGTGCCGCCCTGTCTCAGGATCAGCAGACCATGGCAGAGGCAGCCCGGCAGGCCCGGGATATGACCGGGGCCGGTTTGGCAGGGGAAAATTCTACAGACCTGAGCAGTGTGGTAAAGGGTCTTCAGGCATTATCAGAAGGTCTGGGACAGTTGTCTGCTCAGACAGAAACAGCCGGAGAACAGTATCTGGCAGGAGTGGACAGCGGCATGGAGCAGCTGAAGAGCGGAATCGGCACACAGGTTGGAGACAGTCTGTCTCAGCTGAGGGAAGGTGCTGACCGTCTTACCCAGGGAAGTGGAGAAGTGAACCGGGGAGTAGAACAGCTGACTGAGGCGGCACCTGCACTTGCCGGCGGAATCCAGAGTGCAAAGGATGGAGCCGGAGCACTGAAGACACAGGGAACGGAAGCACTGGTACAGGGAGCCGGGCAGCTGGATGAGGGATTTGGCCGTCTGGTACAGGGGAGTTCTGATCTGGATAAAGGAGTACAGGAAATGCAGGGACAGCTTCCGGCTCTTTCCCAGGGAGTGGAACAGCTGTCCCAGGGAGCAAAGGATCTGAAACAGGGAACTGGAAGTCTGAAGACAGGAGCCCAGACCCTTTCTCAGGGAGCAGGAACTCTTTCGGCGGGTATGGATACCTTGGTAGCCGGAACCAGCAAGTTGTCCCAGGGAACCGGCCAGCTTACTGCAAACAATCAGGCTCTTCTTGGAGGAGCGGTACAGCTGGAGGACGGAGCCTCCCAGATCAGCAGCGGAGCTTCCCAGCTTCATGATGGAAGTAAAACTCTTGGATCCGGGATTGAACAGCTGGCGGAAGGAACTAGGACTTTAAAAGACAGTCTGGCAGAGGGGGCAAAACAGATCCGGGATACGAATAAAGGAGAAGATACGGCGGATATGTTTGCAGCTCCTGTGGAAACAAAAGAAACACAGATCACCAGGGTAGAAAATAACGGCCATGCCATGGCCCCCTATATGATGTCTGTGGCACTTTGGGTAGGCTGTATTGCCTTTAGTCTTATGTATCCGCTGACAAAGTACAGCGGAAAGCTGAAATCCGGTCTGGCCTGGTGGGGAAGCAAGGCATCGGTACTGTATCTGATTGCCCTGCTCCAGGCAGCGGTGATGATCTTTATGCTTCATCTGTGTGACGGTTTTGAGCCGGTGGAAATGGGGAAAACCCTGGCGGTGGCCTGTCTGGCTTCGGTGGCTTTTATGTCTGTGATGTATTTCTTTACCAATACTTTTGGCAAAGTGGGAAGTTTCCTGATGCTGGTATTTATGGTGATCCAGCTGGCAGGTTCTGTGGGAACCTACCCCCTGGAACTGTCCGGAAGCTTTGTCCCTTATCTTCATGACTGGGTACCGTTCACTTATACGGTGGAAGCCTTCCGAAGTACCATATCAGGAGGAGAAAGTATTCAGGAAGCCGTAATATTCCTGACCGTTTTGTGGATCGTCTTTACCCTGCTGACCATTCTGGAGTTCCAGATCCGAACCCTTAAGATGAAAAGAGGAAAAAGGACTCTGGATAACTGGTTAGAGGAAAAGGGACTGGCATAAGAGAAAAAAGAAGGGAAAGGACTTTGTACTGCCTTTGAAAAGACAGTGCAGGGTCCTTTTTTTCGGCCATCCATACACTATAATTTATATAAGGTATGATATGGACAGACAGCGGGAACGGAAGCCTCCGGGATTTTTCTTCAGACACCCTCCCCGGACAGTAAAAGGATAAGAAGGTATCATTGGAATTGTATGAACAGATAGGAGAAAAATGGAGGGGCCTATGGAATATAATAAGGAACAACAGGAAGTCCTGATCCAGGACTTTATTGATATGCTTTTTGTGCAGAGAAACTTGTCATCCAATACCCTGTATGCCTATAAAAATGACCTGCAGAATTTTTCCAGGTGGCTGGAAAGACGGCATTACGGGGATATCAATGACCGGAGCATCTATGAATATTTTTTTATATGCAGAATGAGATAGAATTAGCACCCCGTTCTATCCGCAGAAAATATGTTTCCATTCAGCAGTATTGTGATTATCTCAGAATGGTTTTGAACTTAAATGAGATTTTCTTCCGGTTCACGGCCAGAAAATTTCAGTTGCCAAGGACATTGCCCAGGACATTATCCAGGGAAGAGATTAAAGAGCTGATCCTGGCGGCTACTTTCCAGTATCAGCAGGCCTGGTCAGAATATAAAGAAAGACTGGCTGTCCGGAATATGTGTATAATCGAGCTGCTTTTCTGTCTGGGGCTTCGGGTGGGAGAACTTTCCGCTCTGGATATGGCAGATTACTGGCCGGAAGAGAATACAGTGCTGATTCGTGGAAAAGGGAGAAAGGAGAGTTATTGAAGAGGACAATCAGCTTTATAACAGGGCAAGGCTTTGTCAACCACAACAGCAGAAAATTCCATGCAAAGAATACAGATCCGAAACGGAGTCACTGGAATGTGGAATACTGCAATCAGGATATTCAAGAAATATACCATGAATTATTTGATGAGGCACTTGAAAGGTATAATGTAAAGCAGACAAGGAAAGATAGAAAATCATTATGAAAAAATCCGTTCTGGAAAGCAGGAAAAACCATTTCATGAGATAATCCTTCAGATTGGAAATAAAAATGATATGGGAGCGGAAACGCCTGATGGACAGATTGCAGCAAGAATATGGGATGAATATATAAAAGGTTTTCAGGAACGGAATCCTTCCTTGCGTGTGTTTTCCGCTCATCTCCATCTGGATGAGGCAACACCGCACCTGCATATAGATTTTCCTTAATTGATACAATTAATTTTTATGTGGGAAAAGGGTATGATTCGCTAGAGGTGATATATACTTTATTAAGCTATAATGAGTTTAAACATCAAATGATATTAGAACTTAAAGACAATAGTAATAAAGCGTTACTTATTGGAGATGATTTTGCGAGTGTGGTATTGGGAAGTGGTTGTATTGATTAATTTGCCAAATGCTAGATTTAAAATTTGAAATATAGCTGTAATTTTGATAACAAAATCGTGATAACAGATTGATAACACTAGCAGAAACAGGCCATAGAGATATGACAGTTGGAAATAAATAAAATCAAATAAAACCAAATCTCCTATACAAAACTGTATAGAACTAAATTTGATTTTGCGAGTTTGAATAGTAAACAGAGAGCCGGGAGGCCGCATAAACACTGGGTTTCCCGGCTTATCATATGCTCCGTGGTACTATTTTGGAACTAAAATTGCAATGAGTAAAAATGAATAAAGAGATAGAAATGTGCAGAAAGCCGTTTGTTCTTTTAATTGAGAGCAGGCGGTTTTTTTGCGTTCTATAATATATGGCTGCCTGCCAGAGCAAAAAGAAAGAGAGGAATTATTTATGAAGAAAACGAGAAAAGCCGCAAGTAATGTAAACAATGCTGTTAATCTGATCTCCGGAGCCTATACATTGCCCCTGATCGACAAACTGTTTTCCAACAGCCAGAGAATTGAGGATATGGATGATATTTATTTCTCCATAACTGCATTGGTGGATACAGACAGAATCAGCGAGGCGTTCCATATGATAAGAGGATTGTTTGGAATTGCCGGTATGGAATATCCGCAGGAGATCGCACAGTTGGAAAACTCGGAAGAACTGCAGGAATCTTTTGTGTCGGAATTAATTTTTGATTTTTATGACGTGATTGAGGATAAGAGGTTAGAAACAGAAGAACAGGAAATTCCCGTTTAAAATGCGGGAATATTACATAGGAAATTGAGAGGTATATTGTAAATCTATTCATTTTTGGTATATAATAATACTATTCAATCTCCAAATTGAAATTTATCAAGAAATTAAACGGAGCAAGAAGTTCTAATTGACCAAGGTAAAGAAACATGGAGGTGTTTCAAAAAATGAGAAAAATCAAAATAATTCTGTGTATATCATCCTTAATTGTAAGCATATTATCAGGTTGTGAAAAGCAAGGGACGAACATTGACCTGGCGAGTATTGACATATCCGATATCGATAAAGTTGAACATACAGGAACTACAGGCGGTCAGAATGGTGGATATTCATATTCTTTTTCGGAAAGCGAAAGCAACGGATTTATTGAGTTGTTGAACCAAGTGGAACTCGGGAATGCTGTGGATGAAAGAGATGCATTGTCAAGTGGAGCGGTTTCTTATTATACACTCTATTATACGGACGGAGAAACGATGACGATTAGTCCGGGACAATATTTTAAGATTGGAGATAGTTATTACGAATTCAAAAATTATGATGAATTGTGGGACAAGTTTATAGAATTTAACAGTATACATTAAAATTCGGTAAATCCTAAATTGTCAATCGTATCAAGTAGGAAACAATAAGTGAATACAGAAATTACATAGCCGGAAGGTTTTCAATTTACGAAAATCCTCCGGCTTTTTTCATGCCCATTTTTATACATAGCCATTTCCCCACACGGGAAGATGGCTATTAAATTTTTAGGAAAGGAGGGAACCGTATGGCGAATTGCAAAGTAATTGCGATTGCCAACCAGAAAGGCGGAACGGGGAAAACCACTACCACCGTCAACTTAGGGATCGGGCTTGCCAGAGAAGGGAAGAAGGTTCTTCTGGTGGACGCTGATCCGCAGGGCGATCTGACAACCTCACTGGGATGGCCGGAGCAGGATAACCTTTCTGTGACACTTGCCACACAGTTAGAAGGGATTGTGGCTGACCGGGAAATGGATAGCCACGCCGGAATTTTACACCATGAGGAAGGCGTTGATCTGATCCCGTCCAATATTGAACTGGCAGGGTTGGAAGTAATGCTTGTCAATGCCATGAGCCGGGAACTCACTCTGAAAAATTATCTCAATGAAGTGAAAAGCAGGTATGACTATGTGCTGATTGACTGCATGCCGAGTTTAGGTATGCTGACGATCAATGCACTGGCGGCGTCTGACAGTGTGATTGTACCGGTACAGGCCCAGTATCTTCCGGCAAAGGGAATGACACAGCTTATGAAAACAATCGGGAAGGTGCAAAGACAGATCAATCCGGCGCTGAAGGTGGACGGTGTACTTTTGACACTTGCAGATATGCGGACAAATCTGGCCCGTGTAACCGCAGAAAGTATCCGACAGAATTATGGGCGTAAGATCAAGGTTTACCAGACTGTCATTCCGGTTGGCGTGAAAGCGGCGGAAACAAGTGCCGCAGGACAGAGCATTTACCGTTATGACAAAAACGGAACAGTGGCAAAAGCCTATGCGTCATTTACAAGGGAGGTGGTACGGGATGGCGAAAGGCAGAGAAATAAAGCTGAACCTTCCCGCAGCCGATGACCTGTTCAGCACACAGGAGGAACGTGACGAGGCAAAACGGGAGTATGTAGCAGAAATTCCTCTGACAGAGATCAGCGATTTTCCTGACCATCCGTATAAAGTAAAGCAGGATGAAAGTATGCTGGAACTGGCGGCAAGTATCCGGGAAAAAGGCGTGGTCAATCCTGCTTTGGTGCGCCCGAAACCGGAAGGCGGTTATGAAATGGTGGCAGGACACCGGAGAAAATTCGCCAGTGAGCTTGCCGGGAAAGCGGTCATGCCCTGTATCGTGCGAAACCTGACGGATGATGAGGCTACGATCATTATGGTGGACTCTAACCTGCAAAGGGAGAAAGTTTTACCGTCAGAGAAAGCCTTTGCCTATAAGATGAAACTGGACGCAATGAACAGACAAGCAGGACGCCCAAGTAAAAATATGACACCAGTGGTGTCAAATTCTTTTGGAGTAAGAACAAATGAGGTTCTGGCAAAAGAAGTGGGCGAAAGCAGAGAGACAATCCGCCGCTATATCCGTCTTACTGAACTCATCACACCTATTCTGGATATGGTGGACGAGGGAAAGATTGCCATGCGTCCGGCAGTAGAGCTGTCTTACTTGCCGAAAGAGCAACAGCAGGCACTTTTTGACACAATGAAACTGGAGGACTGTACGCCCAGCCACGCACAGGCGATTAAAATGCGGAAGTTTGCAGAGGCAGGAAAGCTGAATGAGGATGTGATCCTGTCGATCATGACTGAGGAAAAGCCGAACCAGGTGGAGCAGTTTAAAATCCCGAAAAAGAGGATTGACAAATATTTCTCTCCGGGAACCACGCCAAAGCAGATGGAGGACACGATCATTAAGGCACTGGAACTGTACCGCAGACGGGAGAGAGGACGGGAAAGGTAAGAGGACGCCAGGGGGAAAGTGGGTTCCTATGTGGATTTCCAGCTTTCCCGATTTTCTGGTTTCCCCTCCCCACACCCTACCCCTTCCGGATTACCAGCAGTTTACCAGCCGAAAAGAAGAATAAGGAGCCGGTGGCTATCCACATTCCACCGGATCAGTACCCAGCCCTGCCAGCAAGCAGGGATTTTTTATGTGGGCCGAAAGGCTCAGAAATGGAGGAGAATGAAGTGAAGAAAATCAAGCAGTTATTCAAGAAAGGGATCGCACTGGCGCTGGCGGCGGTCACGACACTGTCCGTCCTGCCGGCGGCCACGGTATCGGCTGCGTCCGAGCGGGCAACGATCACATTCGCTTATTGCTATGACGGAAACGGGAACACCATCCGTTATCAGCAGACAGTTTCCCACAACGGGATTACCTGCGGTCATGCGGGAGAGGCCAGAACCCGGATTTATGCAGACGGGGAGAACGCCTACTGTATCGAGCCGGGAATCTCCCTGCATACCGGGAACACATTGGAGAAGGACGCTTCTGTGGCGTGGAACAACTTAGGGAAAGAGAAACAGGACGCTGTGAACCTTGCCCTTTTGTATGGCGCACAGGGCAGCATGGGCAGTCTGTCCGGCACGGAAGATGAGAAAGTCCTTGCGACACAGATGGTCATCTGGGAGATCGTGACCGGGTGCAGGAATGCCACCGCCCCCTATGCCCGGACAGACGCCAAATTCTATAACAGTCTTTGCGTAGGCGGAGCGAACAGCGGTGTGGCAGCGGCTTATAACCAGATTATTTCCGGCATGGTCAGCCACGGAACCATTCCCAGTTTTGCGTCCGGCAGTACAGACAGCACTCCGCAGGAACTGAAATGGGACGGAAACCAATATATGCTGAAACTGACAGACACCAATGGAGTCCTGTCGAAATTCAATTTCACATCATCCAACAGTGATGTAAAAGTCAGCACATCCGGAAACACACTGACCATCACATCCAGTAAAGCGATTGCCGGGAACGTGCAGTTGTCCGCAACCAAGAAGATCCCCACAGTGAGCAGCAGCGCAAAGCTGATTGCCTATGGCGATCCGTCTTTACAGGACGTGGTTACAGGCGTGGAGAATACAGCAGCGGTGCAGGCATATCTGAATGTGAAGATTCCTTATGGCCACGTTCAGATTGTGAAAACATCGGAGGACGGTGTGGTGGCTGGATTAAAATTCCAGATCACGGGCAACGGGATTGATCAGACCGTGACAACCGGGGAGGACGGAACGATCAAAGTGGAGAACCTTCAGCCGGGAACTTACACGGTAACAGAGCTGACAGAGAACCGATATGAACCGCAGAAAGCGAAGACTGTGGAGGTCAAAGGCGGGGAAACCGCTACCGTAGACTTTTCCAATATCCTCAAGCGTGGAGATTTGAAAGTGACCAAGACTTCTGAGGACGGTCTGGTGGAAGGCATGAAGTTCCATCTCTACGGAACCTCTCTTTCCGGTATTCCGGTGGACGAGTATGCGGTTACGGACAGCACAGGTGTTGCTACATTTTCTAATATTCTGATCTCCGGCGATACGCCCTATACGCTGGAGGAAGTGGAGACAGTAGACCGATATGTGGTTCCGGCGGCCCAGAACGTGACCGTCAACTGGAACGAAGTGACGAATGCCACTGTCCATAACGTACTGAAAAAGTTCCGGGTAACGGTCACAAAGACAGACCGGGAGACAGGAATCCCGCAGGGAGACGCTACGCTGGCAGGCGCAGTGTACGGGATTTATGACGGGGATACACTGATTGACACTTACACCACGGACAGCAATGGCAGTTTTACCACGAAATATTATGTGTGCGGGGATAACTGGACAATCCGGGAGATCAGCCCGTCCGAAGGGTATCTGCTGGATGAGACTTCCTACCATGTGGGAGCGGAGGCAACCCTTTATACGGTAGAGCTGAACGATACTTCCAATGATGTGACGGAACAGGTCATCAAGGGAAGAATTTCTATCATCAAGCACACGGATGACGGAAGTACGCAGATCGAAACACCGGAGGAAGGCGCAGAGTTCCAGGTGTATTTAAAGAGCGCAGGCAGCTATGACAGCGCAAAGGACAGCGAGCGGGATACGCTGGTGTGTGATGAGAACGGATATGCCGAGACGAAAGACCTGCCTTATGGCATTTATACGGTACACCAGACAAAAGGCTGGGAAGGCCGGGAGATGATCGGAGACTTTGATGTGTATATCAGCAGTGACGGAGAAGTTTACCGCTACCTCATCAACAACCGCCTGTTTGAATCCTATATCAAAGTAGTCAAGAAAGACGCAGAAACCGGAAACACCATCCCCCTTGCGGGAGCCGGGTTCCAGATCTATGACGAATCCGGGAACCTTGTGACCATGCAGTATACCTATCCGGAAGTCACAAAGCTGGATACGTTCTATACCGGAAGTGACGGTTATCTGATTACACCGGAGGTACTGCCTTACGGGAATTACACATTGGTAGAGGTGCAGGCTCCCTATGGGTATGTACTGGACAGTACGCCGGTTCCATTTACAGTATCTGAGGAACAGTCCGGGCAGGACAGCGGAGTGACCGTGATCACGGTGGAAAAAGAGGATATGCCGCAGAAAGGCAAGATCCTTGTGACAAAAACCGGCGAGGAGTTCTCCTCTGTGCAGGTGTCCGGAGACGGTGTGGTGGACAAAGACGGGAACCTTGCGGAAGGCGAGAACATTTACACGCCTGTTTACGCAGTAACCGGGCAGGCCGGGGCGGTATATGAAGTGATCGCCGCCGAGGACATTGTGACGCCGGACGGAACCGTGCGGGCCGCCGCCGGGGATGTGGTGGATACCATTACCACAGATGAGGAAGGCAAGGCAGAGACAAAAGAACTGTACCTGGGCAAGTACCAGATTGTGGAAAAGACAGCGCCGGACGGTCTGGTGCTGAATACCGAAACCCATGAGGTGGAGCTGACCTATGCCGGACAGGAAGTATCTGTAACAGAGGCGGACACCGCTTTCTATAATGAGCGGCAGAAAGTGACGGTTGACCTTACAAAGACACTGGAACAGGATGAAATCTTTGGGATCGGAAATGCGGGAGAGATCCAGAACGTGGCCTTTGGCCTGTATGCCGCAGAGGATCTGACGGCAGCGGACGGTTCCGTGATCCCGGCGGACGGTCTGATCGAGATCGTGTTCTGCAGTACAGAGGGAACCGCCGCATTTCAGACAGACCTGCCTTTTGGCAAGTATTATGTGAAAGAAGTTGCCACGGATCAGCATTATCTTCTGTCAGAAGAAACCTATCCTGTGGACTTTACCTACCAGGGGCAGGATACCGCTGTTGTCCATATTTCCGCAAATGAGGGAAATGCCATTGAGAATGAACTGATCCGGGGAAAGATCTCCGGACGGAAAGTAGACACGGACGGGGAGGCACTGGAAGGCGCAACGATTGGCCTGTTTTCCGCAGGTACAGAAGAATTTACGGAAGATACTGCCTTAATGGTAACTACTTCTGATGAGGACGGAGCCTTTGCATTTGAGGATGTACCCTTTGGCAGATGGATCGTCCGGGAGATCGCAAGCCCGGAAGGATATGTGCTGAATGAGGCCCTCCACTATGTATCGGTTACGGAAGATGAGGAAGTGATCGAGGTGGAACTGATCAACAAACTCATTGAGGGCAGTGTCCGTCTGACAAAAGTGGACGCAGAATATCCGGCGAACAAGCTGACGGGTGCTGTATTTGAGTTGTATGCAGATACGGACAAAGACCAGAAACTGACCGAAAAGGATGAACTTGTGGGAGAAATCCCGGAAATCTCAGAGGGCATTTACCAGACGGACGGTCTGCTCTACGGAGGATATTTTGTGAAAGAAAAGACTGCCCCGGAAGGCTTCAAGCTGGATGAGAACGCTTATTACTTTGAGATCAGTGAGGACGGAAAGATCGTTGATGTAGAAAATGAGGCAGGCGTTGGCTTTATCAACCAGCCGATTACCGGAAAACTGGAACTGACCAAGACAGACGTTGCAGACGGGAAACCTCTTCCAAATGCCGGATTCCGCATTAAGGACGAGGATGGGAATATCGTTGCCACAGGCGTAACAGATGAGAACGGGATCGCCATCTTTACCCTGCGGTATGGAAAATACACCTATCAGGAGTACAATGCGCCGGAAGGCTATGAGATTGATGAGTCCGAATACGCCTTTGAGATCAAGGAGGACGGACAGATCGTAAAGGCCACTATGACGAATGAAAAGATCCCGGAGGAACTGATCACGACACCGAAGACCGGGGATGACAGCAGGCCGGGCCTGTGGATCGGGTTATCTGCCCTGTCCGGTGCGGGAGTAGCAGCCTTTGGCATTCTGACCGCAGTAAAAATGAGGAAAAGGAAGGAGGAAGATAAGGCGTGAGTGCAAAGATTTTGATAACAGTTGCCTTAGTGGTATTTATCGCAGGGGCATTGATCTGGCTGAACCTGCGGAACCGGAAGAAATAGACAGAACGTGACAGGGAGGCGGCGGTATGCCGCCTCTTACATACCGGACGAAAGGAGGAAAAGCCATTGATACAGAAGTTTAATACCGGGATTGCCAGACGGTATGGGATAGCCGCAGCTTTGCTTGCGGAGGCAATCTGGACGGAAATAAAAGAGAATGAATTTCATGGACGCTGCCAGTATGACGGGGAAACCTGGATGTGCTGCAGCCGGAAAATGTTTCTGATCCGTATGCCTTATCTGACAAAACATATGGTCAGCACGGGCCTTGCAAGGCTGAAACGGGCAGGCGTCCTCATAAAAGGCGAGTGGAACAAAGGACAGTCTGACCGGACAGGCTGGTATACGTTTACGCCCTATGGAAGGAAGGTCATGGAAGAAAGCGAGGATGAGGACTATGCGTGAGAAAGAGCAGAAACAAAAGATAGAAAAAGTGTCTCTGTCACGGGAGGTGCGCTGATGGAAAAACGGGTAAATCAGGGATATGAAATTGTTCAGTCCATTGAGGTGGGAACATCGGAGTTTGTTTTAGGCGTCAGCCAGTATCATCCGGAACAGTTTGTGACATGGAAATGCAGTGGAAAGACGGATTATTACTGGGGGCATTATACTGACAGCCTGCTGAAAGCAACCAAAGATCTGTGTGAGAGGGCTTTGGAAGAAATCGCATATCTGGAACAGCGGGAGCAGCGCAAAGGAACAAAAAGGGAAATACAGAAAACAGAACAGGAAAGGTAGGTGTGGAAGTTGGCACAGATCAACAATAAGGCTGTCCGCTCCCTTTCAAAGCTGATGGAGGCGGGATTTGACAATGAAAAAGCAGTTTTAAATATGACAATGGATGATATTTTGTCTCTGCCGGGGATCACAGTAGCAGAAATCGGGATGATCAATGAGATCCAGAAAGCAGTAAAAGCCGGAAAGTTCATAACATTTTTGGGAGGCGGGGAGATATGAGCAGTGAAAAAATGATCTGCTTTACGGACAGCCGGGGAAACCCGCTTTTTTCTCTTCCGGACAGTTCTTTTCTGCGTCTGGAGTATGACAACGGGGATTGTTCCTGCGCTTTCTGCCGCTATCACAGTGAGGAACAGGTGGAAATAGACGGAAAGTGCAGAAATATCCGTCAGTTTGCAAGGCAGATGGAGAAGAATGGAATCCGGTATCGGCCCATGAGTGAGACAAAACGGAAAGGAGGCAGGGATGTATGGCAAAGAAGAAATATGACTTGATTACAGACCTCTATGTGGAGACTGTAAAAGAAGTAACTGCCAGTCCGGAAAACTGGCTGGCTTTCCTGCGCTCTGCCTGCCGGAACTTCCGCCTGCCTTTTGATGACCAGATTCTAATCTATGCACAGCGCCCGGAGGCGTCCGCAGTGCTGCCTATGAAAGTCTGGAATGAGAAGTTTGGGCGGTGGGTAAAGCGGGATTCCAAAGGGATTGCAGTTTTTGACAAGGACAGCCCGAAACTGAGATTGAAATACTATTATGACGTTTCAGATACGCAGGAAGGACGTTACCGCCGATTGCTCCGGCCAGTGCCATTGTGGGAAGTGCCGGAAGAATATCAGCCGGATGTGAGGGAAACCCTTGCCAATGCCTTTGGCGTGGACGAGACAGTGACAGGATTTGCGGAAACCATACTGGAGGCGGCAAAGATTGCGGCAGAAGATAACCTTGCGGATTATCTGCCGGATCTGCTCTCAGAACGAAAGAACAGCTATCTGGAAGAGGTGGACGAGTACAACGTGGAGGTGGAGGCCCGCCAGCTTTTATCGGCCAGTGTTGCTTATATGGTCATGGTACGGTGCGGCGTGGATACCCACTTGTATCTGGATACAGAGGAATTCCGGAATATCACGGATTTTAATACGCCGGAAATGGTCAACCTGTTTGGCGTTGCGGCCAGTGATGTGGCGGAAATGGCATTATCCGAGATTTCCGATACCGTCAATAAGCTGAGAAAGGCAGAGAGAAAGAATAATCGCACCTTTGCCGGGAAAGAGACAGGCCGATATAATGAAAGCGAAAACAGAGAACAGATTACAGAAAGGGGCGTTACACATGAGAGCGATCACATACAGCAGACAGGGCGATTATCTTCTTCCGGATCTGACCGTGCCGGACGAACCGGAAGTACACCGTGGGAAGTACGCTTCCCTCCGTCAGAATTATCTGAAAAAATACCGATACGGGATGTTTCTGAACCTGCTGACGAGAGGAGAACTGAACAGCCATCTGAACGAAGTGCAGAGAGAGGCACAGGAGCGGATGGAAGTTCTGACAGAACAGATGAAAGCAGCCTGGGGCGTGACAGAGGAACTGAAAGCGAAAGACCAGATGGCGTGGGTACAGCAGATGAACAACATCCGGCAGGCAGCGGAAGAGATCGTGATGAAGGAGCTGATCTACAGCTAACCGGACAAGAACCACAGCCGGAAGAGGAAAGGCAGGAACCGATTGCAGAGCCACAGCCAACGGTGGCAGAACAACAGTCATTATTAGAAGAACTGGCAGGAGAGGAATCTCCTGCTTTTTCTATGCCACAGGGGATCATTGACCATGCACTGCAGTCAGGTTTTCCCATCAAAGATGATAAATATGATATTTATGCTTATTTTCTGCAAGGCCACAGTTATAAAGAGAAAGCGGATTTTCTAAAGCAGAAATACGGGACATGGGGAGCTGGATCTAATTATTTAGGAGAGTATTTTTATCAAGGAACCAACGCAAAAGGCTATACGCTTGAATGGAAAACCTATGAGACTACTCTGAAATGGACAGCGGTTGCAAAACGGATCGGGGAGATGATCGCTGTCGGACGGTATATGACAGAGAAGGAACTGGAGCATATCCCGGAGTATGAAAAATCTGTGTTAACGCAGGAGATTCACAACTTTTTCTATAACCAGCCGGAGACATTTCTGTGCCCGTATCCGTCCGGCATGGATTATTACAAAGCTATTGAACAGATCCGTCCGCAGCTTGATGATCCCGAACAGGTAAAAGAAATCCTTTCCATGATGGAAGAGGTTCTTGCGGGAACCGCAGATTATGATCAGCGATACCCGTCCATGCAGCAGGCGTACCAAGACCTTACGGATTACCGGGACGGAGTATTCAGTTTGTTTACTCCCATACCAGCCGAAAGAGAAAACACGCAGGCTCCCCCGGAGCCTTTTCCGGCACAGAGCCGGGAGGAAACGCCACAGCAGGCAGAAACCTCACAGGCTTATGACCTGCAGGTAGATACGATTGTCACAATAGGCACAAAGGAATATTCCATTGACTTTATCTCCGATGAGATGGTGGTTCTGCGTGACCAGATGTATCCGCTCTTCACAGAGGAAATGCCAAGAGAGGTGTTTGACCGCCGGGTACGGGAAAATCCGGCGAATGATCATCTGAAGGTATACAGGAAACCATCAGAGGAACCAGCCGAAAAAGACAGGGAGGAACCGGCTCCCACACAGGAAATGGCGAAGGAGCAGGAGGACGGATTTACCGGAATAAAACCGGAGGACAATCCTTTTGAAAAGGAACCGGAAGAACTTCTGGAGGATCTGGCCCCGGCATGGACACAGAAGAAACCTGCCGGGAGGATAAGAGGGTTTGATCCGCACCCGGAGATTCCCCAGGAGAGCCGCAGCCAGTATCGGATCACGGATGAGCATTTAGGGGAGGGAACCGCAAAAGAAAAGTTCCGTGCCAACATCATGGCAATCCAGCTATTGAAGAAGTGTGAGGAAGAAAACCGCTTTGCCACGCCGGAGGAACAGGAAATCCTTGCCGGATATGTTGGCTGGGGCGGGCTGTCTGACGCTTTTGACGAGACGAAATCTTCCTGGTCAACGGAATATCTGGAATTAAAGACCGTTCTGACGGAGGAAGAATATACCGCTGCGAGACAGTCTACGCTGACTGCCTTTTATACGCCGCCGGTGGTGGTCAGTGCCATGTATCGGGCTTTGGAGAACATGGGGCTGAAATCCGGAAACATTCTGGAGCCAAGCTGCGGAATAGGAAATTTTATCGGACGAAAGCCGGAGAGCCTGTCCGACTGCAAGGTTTATGGTGTGGAGATCGACAGCATTTCCGCCCGGATTGCACAGCAGCTTTACCAGAAATCCACTATCGTTGCCCAAGGATTTGAGGACGCAGATCTGCCAGACAGTTTTTTTGACGTGGTCATAGGAAATGTACCTTTTGGAAGTTATAAGGTGCTGGACAGAAAATACGATAAATACAACTTTCTGATCCACGACTATTTTATCGCCAAATCCATTGATAAAACGAGGCCCAAGGGTGTGCTTGCGCTGATCACGTCCAACGGGATCAGCGGCGGGACAATGGATAAGCGGGATGACCGGGTGCGGAGATATATCGCCCAGCGGTGCGACCTGTTAGGTGCGATCCGCCTGCCAAACAATGCTTTCCTTGCCAATGCCGGTACAGAGATCAATACGGATATTCTCTTTTTCCAGAAGCGGGAGACGCCGAGAGACTTAAATGTGGATCTGCCGGACTGGGTGGAAGTGGAGCGTCTCTATGAAAATGACCATGTGAATGAACAGGGCGAGAGCCGACACCGGGTGGTCAGTATCAATCCCTATTTTCAGCAGCACCCGGAAATGGTACTGGGCGAGCAGGAGATCGTGTCCGGGCCTTATGGCCCACAGTTGATCTGCAAACCCTATCCGGACAGGGATTTCAAGGAACTTCTGGAGCAGGCAGTGGAAAACCTTGAGGCGGAGATCACGGATTATGAGGTGGAGGAGCTGGTGGAGGAAGAGGATCATTCCATCCCGGCTGATCCGTCTGTGGCGAACTTTTCCTATACGGTTTATGACGGGAAGATCTATTACCGGGAAAACAGCCGCATGAAACCGGTGGAACTGTCCGTGACAGCACAGAACCGTGTGAAAGGAATGATTGCCATCCGGGACTGTACCAGAGAGCTGATCGCTTATCAGACCGAAGGGTATCCGGATGAAGAGATTGAAGAACAGCAGAAAAAGCTGAACCATCTGTACGACCTGTTCCAGAAAAAATATGGCCTGCTGAACTCCAGGGCAAACAGTATGGCATTTTCTGATGACAGCAGTTATCCCCTTCTCTGTTCTCTTGAGATTGTGGCAGAGGACGGAACGCTGGAACGGAAGGCGGATATGTTCACAAAACGAACCATAAAGCCTCACGAAACGGTAACGAAAGTGGATACCGCAAGTGAGGCTTTATCGTTGTCTCTTTCTGAAAAAGCCTGCGTGAATATGGAGTATCTGTGTTCTCTGACCGGGAAAAGCGCCCAGGAAGTGGAACAGGAATTACAGGGCGTGATCTTCCGTCTGCCGGAGTCTGAGGATCTGGAACATCCCCGGTTTGTATCCGAAGACGAATACCTTTCCGGCAACGTGCGCCAGAAACTGCGGGAGGCGAAACGGGCGGCAGAGATTTCCGAAGTTTATCAAAGTAATGTGGAGGCACTGGAAAAAGTACAGCCAAAGGATCTGACCGCTTCTGAGATCAGTGTGCGTCTGGGAGCCACATGGATACCGGAGTCGGATATTGCCGACTTTATGTTTGAACTTTTGCAGACGCCGAATTATTCCCAGTGGAAGATCAAAGTCCATTTCTCCCGGCATACCGGGGAATGGAATATCGAAGGGAAGAGCATGGACCGGGGAAATCCCCGTGCCAATAATACCTATGGCACGAACCGGGTAAATGCTTATAAGATCATAGAGGATACGCTAAATCTGCGGGATACCCGTGTGTTTGATTATGTGGAGGACGAGGAAGGCAAGAGAAAGCCGGTTCTGAATAAAAAGGAAACCGCCATTGCACAGGGAAAACAGGACTTAATTAAGCAGGCATTCCAGGAATGGATCTGGAAAGATCCGGAGCGCAGGCAGAGGCTGACTGCAGATTATAATGAACGGTTCAACGCTATCCGGCCACGGGAGTATGACGGGAGCCACCTGCATTTCTATGGCATGAACCCGGAGATTTCCCTGCGGAAACACCAGAAGGACGGAGTGGCCCGGATTATCTATGGCGGGAATACTCTGCTGGCCTATGTGGTAGGGGCAGGAAAAACCTATACAATGGTAGCGGCGGCTATGGAATGTAAACGGCTTGGACTGTGTAATAAATCTATGGTCGTGGTGCCGAACCACATCATCGAGCAGTTTGCCGCTGAATGGCTGCAGCTCTATCCGGCGGCCAATATTCTGGTGGCAACAAAAAAGGATTTTGAGAAGAAAAACAGGAAAAAGTTCTGTGGCAGGATCGCTACCAGCGATATAGACGCTGTGATCATCGGGCATTCCCAGTTCGAGAAGATTCCATTAAGTGTGGAGCGGCAGGAGCGTATGCTGGAGGAGGAGATGGATGAAATCATGGAGGGAATTGCTGAGGCAAAGAAGATCCAGGGGAGCCGATTCACAATCAAACAGATGGAGCGGACAAAGAAATCATTGGAAACACGTCTGAAAAGGCTCCATGACCAGAGCCGGAAGGATGATATGATTACCTTTGAGGAACTGGGAATTGACCGTCTGTTTGTAGACGAGGCGGATAATTATAAGAACCTCTACCTGACCACCAAGATGAGAAATGTGGGTGGGATCGCTCAGACTGAGGCGCAGAAATCTTCCGATATGTATATGAAGTGCCGCTATCTGGATGAAATCACGGGAGGAAAAGGCGTGATCTTTTCCACTGGAACCCCGGTCAGCAATTCTATGGTGGAACTTTACACTATGCAGCGTTATCTCCAGTATGGCACTTTAATAGAGAAGAATTTACAGCACTTTGACGCATGGGCGTCCACCTTTGGAGAAACTGTGACCGCACTGGAGATTGCGCCGGAGGGGAACGGATACCGCCTAAAGACACGGTTTGCCCGGTTCTATAACCTGCCGGAACTTCTGCAGATGTTCCGGGAGGTGGCGGATATCCAGACAGCAGATATGCTGAATCTTCCGGTGCCGGAGACAGAGTACCGGGTAGTAAAGGTGGAGGCTACCGATTTACAGCGGGATATGGTGGAGGAACTGGGAAACCGGGCGGAAAAGGTACGGAACCACCAAGTAAACCCAAGAGAAGATAACATGCTCAAGATTACCAATGACGGAAGGAAACTGGCTCTTGACCAGAGGCTTGCAAATCCGCTTCTGCCGGATGATCCGGGGAGCAAAATCAACGCCTGTGTGGAGGAAATCTATCGTCATTGGGAGGAAGGAAAGGATAAAAAGCTGACACAGTTGGTATTCTGCGATCAGTCCACACCGAAAACAGACGGTACATTCAGTGTGTATAACGACATCCGGGATAAGCTGATTGCGAGGGGAATCCCGCCGGAGGAGATTGCCTTTATCCATGACGCCAATACGGATGTGCGGAAAAAAACACTCTTTTCTAAGGTCAGGCGTGGGGCTGTCCGTATCCTTATGGGAAGTACGTTTAAGATGGGAGCCGGAACAAATGTGCAGGATCGGATCATAGCCAGCCACGATCTGGACTGTCCCTGGCGTCCCCGTGATGTAGGACGGATTTTGCGGACATTCAAAATAAAAAAGAATGTGGAGGTAACAG
>ERZ1643246.1701-NODE-1701-length-23127-cov-5.304698_pt1 | contig 23127 bp, 22 predicted proteins | sample MGYA00579265_ERZ1643246 | MGnify/ENA primary metagenome ERZ1643246 (study PRJEB29033, sample SAMEA4952261) | chicken gut metagenome | biome: Broiler Chicken; feature: Gastrointestinal Tract; material: Caecum | place: Ireland | collected 2018 | study: Broiler...
GCCACACGACGCTTCCAACATCGCACCTTAAACCACTCGGACAAGTCTCCATGCTCATTCATTCTACTGATTTTCCCTTCTTTTGTCAACAAAAATCGTAGAAAAGTGCAATTTTTTCCAAGCGACCGTTTCTGTCGTCAAACGCGACAGGTCCTATATCCGACGTTCCTTTTTCGTCATCCCTTCTCTCCGTCAGAAAAACAGCTCTCTTCCAGGGCTGTTGCCTTTCGGAAAGCTGTTTTCGTATTCATCGCCGATCACGCATCCGTTCCGATGCGCAAGGTCTTCAGCATTTCCATGACCTCGCTTTCATGGACCTTCCACCAGGCGCTGTCATTTTCATTGTACACGACGTAATCGCCATCCTCGTCCGGTATGTGGATATAATCCCAGACCTCCTTCTGATCATAGGTTCCCTGCCAGGCCGGATAGCCGCCGATTTGGGTCTCCTTCTGTTCCAGACCGGTACCGCATACGCCAAACGTCTCATGATAGCTCACCCGCATGCGTCCCGCCGGATCCTCGTCCGACCAGAAGATGATGCTGAATGTTCCATCATCAGCCTCCTCCTGTATTTCATACGTCCATCCTTCCGCGATCCGCAAAGAAATGCGGCCGGCGCCCCGGGCATATGCCACTTCCGACGCAAGAGCAGGCGCAGCTGCTTCCACACCTTTGTCACCATCCGATACGACCGGCTGCGCACACGCTCCCAAAACGAACAGGCACACCCAGCTGACGGCAACCAGACGGCATGACCAACCATTCTTCTTCATCCTTCTTCACTCCTTTCGATCCGCTCCGTTTTCCAAAATGCTCATATAGGCCCTTCGCTGTGCATCCGTAAGGGTCGCGCAGGCATCCGCCTGCGTGCTGCACAGCACCTGTCCCTGCAGAGAGTAGGTTTGTTCTTCCCCGCTGTCCGTTTCAAACAGAAACAGATAACCGGCAGCAGGATCCTCCCCCATCTGTTGTGTCAGAGCAGTTTCCTGTCCGAAAACGGTCCTCTGCTCGATCGTGGGACACAGCTGAAGCAGCGCCTGCAGGATCTCCCCCGTCGCTGTTTCCGACAGCTCCCGTTCACTGATATCCATCTCATTCAGAGGACGGCTCATCACCAGCACATCGGCCGAATCTGCCGCACTCTCCTGCAGCTGCTCTTCAAAAGCGCGGATGACCGTTTTCTCTGTCGGGAACGTGGTTCGCTGAAACAGCAACGCAAAGGTCCCGCACAACATGCATGCGATACAGAGGATCCCTGCCCGTCTTCTCTGTTTTTTTCGCCGGGCGATGCGGATCTCGCTGCGGCGAATGATCTCCGCTTTGTATTCCTGTAACCCTCTCATTCAAACAGCTCCTTATCCTCACCGAGAATGCGGCGAAGCTCTTTTTTTGCGCGATACAGCAGATTGTCGATCTGCTTTTGACTTTTTTTCATGACCCTGGCTGCCTGCGCATAGGACATCTCTTCAAGATACACCAGATGCACCGCTGCACGCATGTCGGCAGGCAGCTGTTCCAAAGCGGCATTCAGTGCCTTTTTTCGCTCATCGATGTACATGGTCTCTTCTATTTCCTGCACGTCTGCCGCATATGCCGCCTCAGACAGTTCGACAAAACGGATGACCTTTCGATGCTTCAGATGATCCAGTGCACGGCTGCGTCCGACCATATACAGGTACGTCTTCAGCGTGACCTTGAAATTGTAGCGATGCCGGTGAACGATCAGATCACAAAACGTGTCGATCGCGATATCTTCCGCTGTGTGCATATCGTGCACATAGCGATCGATGAAACACACGAGCCCGTGAAACAGCTGTTCCATGATCTCATCAAAGGCATCTTCCTCGCCATTCAGAAAACGGCGGTAACTGCTTGCGCCGTCATCCATACGATTCCCCCTGACCTTCTGTGATCTCTCACTTTGTTTTCACTTATTATACGATCCTACTTCGCCGATTCCTTATGAAAATTCACTTTTTCTTCTTTTTTTTGTCCATTTGCCCCTTTGCGTTCTTCCCGATCTGGCATCATGCACACCTAAAAACTATGTAAACGGGAACGCTGCCCTGTCACTCACCGCGTCCCCGCACACCTGTTTACTCGTTGTCGTCGTACTTCTGTGCAAAGGTCGTATACGGATCGACCGTATTCTCCTCTTCATCCAACACATTGCTTTCATTAAAGCCGCACATGCCCATGCAGCGGGCAACCCGGCGCTCAAAATCACGTTCTGCCCGACGCAGGCACGCATAGTTGATCGGCAACGGACTTGGATCCGGACGCTGCGAGCACTGACAGCGGCAGCAGCAGGCGTGACGGCAGCAGTACGGACCGTTGGCCATCGTCGTCGAGACATTCTGACCTACGCGGATGTGCTGTGTCCGGCCAGATCCAAAACAGCCAGAACAGCGGCGATTCTGATTACAATTGCAACTCATTGATATCCCTTCCTTTCCAGAGATCTCTCATCTCTAGTTCAGACTATGAAGCTGTCGGTTCGTGTTGTGGACATCTAACCATATTCGCATTTCTCCCTTTTGTAAGAATCATGTGAAATCTTTCACTTTTTATTTTACAAATGCTTTGTATATCCGCTATAATAAGGGCGAGGTGAATAGAAAATGAGAGGAATCTACAATTCAGTAACAGATATTCGCAGAAAGGTCTTTACTGAGATTGCAAGACTCGCCTATGAAGGCGGCGATTACGCAAAGAAGATCGAGGAGCTTCCTTACAAGATCCTGCCAGGACACAAGGCAAGCTATCGCAACAGCATCTTCTTGGAGCGTGCGATCATCGGAGAGCGTCTGCGTTTGGGGATCGGACTTCCTTTGCGTGCAGTGGAGGAACAGTCCGCACTGTCGGATGGCATTGAAGAAAGTGCGATCGCAAAAAAGTATTATGATGATCCGCTGATCAACATCATAAAGTTCGCATGCAATGCCTGCCCAGAGAAGAAGATCGTCGTAACGGACAGCTGCCAGGGATGCCTGTCCCATCAGTGTACCGAGGTCTGTCCGAAAGATGCGATCCACATCGTCAACGGAAAGAGCCTGATCGATCAGGACAAGTGCATCAAGTGCGGTCGATGCATGGATGCCTGCCCATACCACGCGATCAACAAACTGGAGCGTCCGTGTGCAGCCAGTTGCGGAATGGATGCCATCCATTCGGATGAAGACGGATGTGCGGAAATCGATTACGATAAGTGTGTCTCTTGCGGTATGTGTCTGGTCAATTGTCCGTTCGGCGCGATCGTCGACAAGGGACAGATCTTCCAGACGATCCATGCCATCAAAGAAGGTCATGAGGTCATTGCGGCCGTTGCGCCGGCGTTTGTCGGTCAGTTCGGTCCTAGCGTGACACCGGACAAGGTCAAGGGCGCCTTAAAGGAGCTGGGCTTTGCGGATGTCGTCGAAGTCGCGATCGGTGCCGATCTGTGTACGATCGAAGAAGCGGAGGACTTCCTGGACAAGGTTCCGGAAAAGCAGCCGTTCATGGCTACCTCCTGCTGTCCGGCATGGTCTGTCATGGCAAAGAAGCTCTTCCCGGATTTCAAGCCATACATCTCCATGGCACTGACACCGATGGTGCTGACCGGACGACTGATCAAAAAAGAAAAGCCGAATGCCAAGGTCGTATTCATCGGTCCTTGCGCTGCCAAAAAACTGGAAGCCAGCCGCAAGAGCATCCGTTCGGATATCGACTTTGTGCTGACCTTTGAAGAAGTCATGGGCATGTTCGAGGCGAAAGGGGTCGACCTGGAACAGCTGACCATCAGCGAGCCACTGACGGAAGGTACCGGATCCGGACGCGGATTTGCGGTCAGCGGCGGTGTCGCAGAAGGACTGAAGAACTGCAAGACGATGCTGATGATGGCAAAGGCCGGCCGTCTCAACGGTTACCTGCTGGAAGGAATGGCATGTCCGGGCGGATGCGTTGCCGGTGCCGGTACGCTGCAGCCGGTCATGAAGTCCAGTGCAGCGGTCAAGAAGTATGACAACGAGGCGGATAAAAAGATTTCCAGCGAAAGCGCCTATGGTGAACACCTGGATCTGCTGACAGAACACAACTGATTCATTGACATCCGATCGAAAAGGGACGCAAGAGAGCGTCTCTTTTTCTGTACGAATGTCGGTTCACTTCTGCATTGTGGCGGTTTCGCTCTTTGTTTCATTTTTAAAGTCTGCTATACTTATTAACAAGAAGGTGAAGATATGTTGAATTATGGATATTACAATGTTGCCGCTGCCACGATCGATGTGCAGATCGGCGATGTGGAAGCCAATACAGAGGCAATCTTGAAAAAGGCGAAGGAGTGCCGGGAACAGACCGACCTGCTCGTATTCCCTGAGCTGTGCATCAGCGGTTATACCTGCGGTGACCTCTTTTTTGAGTCGGCATTGCTGGATGCCTGTGAAGCGGCGCTGGAGCGACTGTGCAGGGAACTGCCGGGCGAGCGAATGGTGATCGTCGGTGTGCCGCTGCGGCAGACGGACCGCCTGTACAACTGTGCGGCCGTTCTCTTTCAGGGGAAGATCATCGGCATTCAGGTGAAATCTTATATTCCCAATTACAATGAGTTCTATGAAAAACGCTGGTTTTCCGACAGTTTCGATCTCCCGCAGGAAACGATCGTTCTGCAGGGAGAGACGATTCCCTTCACGTCGCATCTGCTCATCCGCGATCAGACGACAAAGGCTGTCATCGGCATCGATGTCTGCGAGGATCTGTGGGTACCGATCCCGCCGAGCTCTCTGCATGCACTGGCCGGTGCGAATGTGATCGTCAATCTGTCCGCTTCCAACGAAACGATCGGCAAGCGTTCTTACCGCCGTTCGCTGGTCCTCTCTCAGAGCGCAAAATGTTACTGCGGCTATGTGTACTGCAGTGCCAATCAGCAGGAGAGCACCAGTGACCTGGTATTCAGCGGTCATCGGATCATCGCGGATAACGGCATGCTGATCAGTGAGGCCGACTTTGAAGAAGGAAGCGAAGAGATCTTATATGGAGAGATCGATCTGGAACGCTGTACACAGGATCGTCTGCGTTTCAACACCGCGATGAAGGCGCCGTTTCTGCCTGCCTACACGGAAGTGAGCGTCCGCAGTCATCCAAAACAGAGGGAAACGCTGCAGCTGACACGTCCGATCTCCCCTTTCCCGTTCGTTCCACAAAACGATGCGCACCGCATCCAACGCTGTCATGAGATCCGCCGCATTCAGGCGACCGGCCTGGCACAGCGGCTGAAAAAGATCCATTGCGATCATCTGGTCATCGGCATCAGCGGAGGCCTGGATTCCACGCTGGCGCTGATCGTCGCCGCAGAAGCGTTTGAGATGAACGGCTACCCAGCCGGCAACATCCACACCGTCACGATGCCGGGCTTTGGCACGACCGCCCGCACCCATGACAACTCTACCTCGCTGATGCAGTTGTTTGGCACCACCTGCATGGACATTCCGATCCATGATGCGGTCGATCAGCATTTCAAGGATATCGGTCATGACAGCCGCGTCCACGACATCACCTACGAAAATGCACAGGCACGGGAACGCACGCAGATCCTAATGGATCTTGCCAACAAGGTCGGCGGCATCGTCCTGGGCACCGGCGATCTCAGCGAACTTGCGCTGGGCTGGTGCACCTACAACGGCGATCATATGTCCATGTATGCCGTCAACGCATCCATCCCGAAGACCCTGGTACGCTATATCGTAGAGGGCTATGCGAAGGAACAGCAGGAAAAAGGCAACCACGCGCTGGCCGACACTCTGCTGGACGTCTGTCAGACACCGGTCTCTCCGGAACTGCTGCCGCCGACGGCTGAGGGAGAGATTGCACAGAAAACAGAAGAATCGATCGGCTCCTACGACCTGCACGACTTCTTCCTGTACCATCTGCTGCGCAACCACTTCTCCCCATCCAAGATCTTCGCTCTGGCGCTGCACGCTTTCGGAGGGGATCAGCGTGCGGTCATCCTGCAGACGATGAAGACGTTCTATCGCCGTTTCTTCACCCAGCAGTTCAAACGAAACTGCATGCCGGATGGGGTCAAGGTCGGAAGCGTCTGCCTCTCTCCGCGCGGCGACTGGCGAATGCCGAGCGATGCCTCCATGCGGCTTTGGATGGAAGAAATCAAGAAGCTGGATGCATAAGGCCCATCGGCCCTCTTTTTATCAAAATCAAATATCTTCGATACACCGTGTAAGTTGAAAACATCGATCTGCTTACACGGTTTGTTCTTTCTGATGAATTTCATGCGCTCGCTTCTAAACGATCTCTTTTTCCACAGACAGTACCGATGTCCCGGAAGTTCTTGCAGTATGCTGATTTCAGTGCATGCACTTCATTGATCGCTCCATCTATGTTTTTGACTGCACCGATCTGTGATAATCGTCCTCTCTGATCTGGATATGGCCGATCATCCCTTTGTTTCATGTGAAGATGTTTATTAGAAGAAACCATAAAAGATACCTCCGATCAAAGCGAGGCATCCAGATCTGTACAAAGATAATGATACACGCAGGAAGAGTAAATGCAACTTGCAGTTCGTGGAGACTAAATGCAACTTTGTCCCCTTTAGCGTTGCATTTACTTTTTCATTTCACATGTAAACTATATATCTTTACAAATTTTACAAATTGCTGAGATCTTCGTTATAATAAATGAGAGAATACTTTTAGAGGAGAGGTGTATATAACTATGGATCACTTTATATTTCATGCGCCGACAAAGATCATCTTTGGAAAAAACAGTGAGCTGCAGTGTGCCCATTTGCTGCGTGAGTTCGGTGCACATAAGGTATTGGTGCATTATGGCGGCAACAGCGCACTACGTTCAGGCCTATTGCATCGTATCTGCCAATGTCTGCAGGAAGCGGATATTCCTTACGTGACCTTAGGCGGTGTCAAACCAAACCCACGGTTATCAAAAGTGCGGGAAGGAATTGCCCTGGCACAGCAGGAAGATGTAGATTTTCTTTTGGCCGTTGGCGGAGGCAGCGTGATCGATTCTGCCAAGGCCATTGCCTATGGCTGTGCCAATGAAGGCGATGTCTGGGACTATTATGCGAAAAAGAAGACGGTTCGCGCCGCTCTGCCGGTCGGCTGCGTCGCCACCATGGCCGCTGCCGGCAGTGAGATGAGCAATTCCACCGTTATCACCAACGAGGATGGATGGCTGAAGCGCGGGCTTTCTTCCTCCTTTGGCTACTGTCGCTTTGCCATTTTGAATCCCGAGCTGACGGTTACGGTCCCGCCATACCAGACGATGTCTGGATGTACCGATATCCTCATGCATACCCTGGAGCGCTATTTCACCAGGGAAACCCCGATGGAACTGGTGGATGGCATCAGCTATGCGCTGATGAAGGATGTGATCAAATATGCCCGCATCCTGCAAAACGATCCGCGGAATTATGCCGCCCGCGCAGAGATCTTATGGGCCAGTGAACTTTCTCACAACGGGGTCAGCGGAGACCGCTCTCTGGGCGACTGGGCCTGTCATCAGCTGGAACATGAGCTCAGCGGCATGTTTGATGTCGCACACGGTGCCGGTCTGGCGGCTGTCTGGGGCAGCTGGGCCCGTTATGTGCTCGATGCAGACCCTGCGCGTTTTGCACAGCTGGCCATCCACGTCTGGGACATTCCGGCCTGCGATGACGTACGGGCCTGTGCCTTACAGGGCATCGAAGCAATGGAAACCTTCTTCTCCCAGATCGGCATGCCGATCTGCCTGCCACAGCTGGGCATCTCCCTCACGGACGCACAGATCGACGAACTGGCGGAGAAATGCACCTTCTTCCGGCAGCGGACCATCGGTGGCTTTCGCACGTTGGATCTGGAAGATATCCGCAGGATCTATCACGCCGCAAATCAACGCTAAAAAAATGCAGGGCGGATGCTTTACGTGAAGTGAACCCTCCAGTTGGTTGTCCAACTTTCGGGGTTCACTTCAACGTGCTCCACACACTGCATTTTTTCTTTATTCTTCCATCTCTGCCCGAGCAGCTGCCACGATGCGCTCTGCCAGGTTGGACGGTACCGGATCATAGCGGTCAAAGCTCTGGGTATAGCTTCCCATGCCCTGTGTCATCGCCCGCAGATCGATCGGGTAACGCATCATCTCTGCCATCGGCACCTGTGCGCTGATGATCTGATAGCCATCGACCAGGTCCATGCCCATGATCGAACCGCGACGTTTGTTGAAGTCACCGATGATCGTACCGGTATACTCGTCCGGCACCCGGACCTCCACATTCATGATCGGCTCCAGCAAGATCGGACTGCATTTCTCCATGGCATCCTTATATGCCAGTCGTGCTGCCAGCTTGAATGCCATCTCGCTGGAATCGACATCGTGGTATTTGCCATCCAACAGCGTCGCCTTCAGCTGCACCATCTTATATCCGGCCAGATAGCCATGCTCACAGCACTCACGCAGGCCGCTCTCCACTGCCGGGAAGTACTGACGCGGTACCGCACCACCGAATACCTTCTCCTCAAATCGCATCTCTTCGGTCGTGCTGTCCGGTTCAAACTCGACGAATACATGTCCAAACTGTCCATGTCCGCCGGACTGCTTCTTATGGCGTCCCTCACCGACCGCCTTCTTGCGGATGGTCTCACGATATGGAACCTTTGGATCTGCCAGCGTGACCTCCACCTTATACTTGCTGCGCAGCTTGGAAAGGATGACGTCGATGTGTTGGTCACCGACACCGACCATCACCGTCTGACGGGTCTCTTTGTTGTTTTCGATCCGCAGCGTCTGATCTTCTTCCTCCATCCGCTGCAGGGCGCTGCTGAGCTTGTCTTCGTCATTCTTTGATTTCGGGAAGACCGCCTGAGCATACATCGGTTCACTGAAAGCGATGGCTTCTGCCTTCACCGGCTTGCCTTTCTCACACAGGGTATCGTTGGTCTGCGTGTTCTGCAGTTTGACCACGGCACCGATGTCTCCGGTAAACAGCTTTCCGGCCGCCGTCTGATGCTTGCCCTTGATGATGAATACACTGGAGATCTTTTCCGGCTTTTCCTTATTTGCATTGTATACGGTCGAATCACTGCTCAGCACACCGGAAAGCACCTTCAGATAAGAAATGCGTCCCACGAACGGATCGACGATCGTCTTGAAGACCTGTGCGCTCAGCGATTCTTTCTCGTTGGTCTCTAGTTCTACCGGTTCTCCGTCACTGCCGATGGCCGTATAGCTGCCGCTTTCGCCATACGTAGGGAAATATTTGAGGATCAGATCCATCAGGCGCTCGATGCCGATGCTCTGCAGCGCGCTTCCGGAGAATACCGGAGTGATCTCGCCGTTTCTTACACCAAGGCGAACACCTCGTGTCAGCTCTGCTTCGCTGAAGCTTTCTCCGCTGAAGAATTTTTCCATCAGCTCATCGTCGCCCATGGCGACTGCCTCTGCGATCTGATCTTTATAGCTGTTGACGACATCCACCATGTCATCCGGTACCGGCTGTGCTTTGTTTGGATCCGCCAGCGGCCCCTTATAATACCACGCTTTATCACGCAGCACATTGATCGAACCGATGATCTCGCCATTTTCGACGATCGGCACTTCAAATGGGATGATGCTCTTGCCAAACGTCTCCCGCAGTTCTTCATAAGCCTTGTCAAAGGAAGTATGTTCTTCATCGAGCTTGTTGATAAAGAAGATCGTCGGCAGCTTTCTGGCGGCTGCGCGTTCCCAGGCGATCTTGGTACCGGACTGGATCACATCTTTCGCATTGACGACGATCAGCGCATTGTCCGCTGCAGCCAGACCGGCCTCTGCCTCACCGGCAAAATCCAGATAGCCCGGTGTATCGATGAAGTTGATCTTGCACTCCTTCCATTCGATCGGCACCAGCGAAGTATAGACCGAGATCCCGCGGCGGATCTCCTCACTGTCATAATCGATCAGCGAGCTTCCTTCGCTCGTCTTGCCGAAACGATCGCTGGCCTTGGTAAAATACAGCATGGCCTCCAGCACCGCTGTCTTACCGCTGCCGCTGTGTCCCAGGACAGCGACATTGCGCACCTCATGCGATAAATAATCTCTCATATGTCCATCCTCCTACTTCAAGATCGGCTTCAGCTGATCCAGACAGTGCTCACGCACATAGTGGATGGCCTTGTTGCCCTCTTTATCGACCATTTCCTTATCGGCGCCGTATGCGATCAGTTCTTCTACCAGGCTCGCATAGCCGCCGTACGCTGCACGCATCAGCGCCGTGCATCCGTTATTATCAAACAGGTTCACATCCGCACCACGCTCCAGCAGCATGCGGATCACACCTTTTTTAAAAGCGACACAGGCTTCCATCAGCGCCGTCCGGCCCGCTTCATCCTGTGCGTTGATATCCGCACCGGCATCCAACAGCACATCGATGCAGCGCTCACGTCCCAAAAAGGCAGCGCGCATCAATGCGGTACGTCCCCGATCATCCTTTGCGTTGACATCGGCACCGGCTTCGATCAGCTTCTTCAGGATCGTCCGGTTGCCTTTCTTTGCGGCACCCATGATCGCCGTCTTGCCCTTATTATCGACCAGATTTACATCGGCGCCATTGTCCAGCAGCACCCGCACGATGTCCTTGTAATCCCGCTTCGCCGCACGCATGAGACCGGTCCGTCCGTCCCCGTTCTGATAATTGATGTCGCATCCTTTTTTGATTTCTGCACACACCGCCGCGAAATCACCGCTTGCGCATGCGTCCCAGAATACCTGATTGAATCCCTGATCCATGATAATCTCCTCCTTTTCATCTGTTTCAAGGCCAAAAAAACGGACGTAAGCTCAGCATACTTACATCCGTGTGTTCCACGATGAAATCCCAGTATCAACTGGTCCCTGCGTGCGTGTCTGAACAGCTCCTTGTGTCGTATTCATGATCACCACGCTCCCTTCATCTCGTATGTCTACATTTTAACTGATTTTTACATTCTTGCAAGCGTTTACATGAAATTTACACGATCCCGCTTCTTTTACCAGAATTCCGCCCAGTTTTGCCACCGAACACCGTTCACTTTTGTAAACATTTGTGTTCCCTTTCAATGCTCTGTGATATAATTACCTCATCTTTAATGAAATTGGGGTGAATCTTATGCGAATGGGAGAAAAGCTGCAGGATCTTCGCAAGCTCATCGTCAATGCGCTGATCCTGCTTCTGCTGGGAACCGGCCTGTTCTGGGCAGGAACACTGGTTTCCAACAGCGGACAGACGACCACCATCTCACAGGAAGAGGTCTATGCCCGCCTGCAAGAGATCAACGAGCTCTGCACGATGGAATATCAGTACAGCAAGGTCGGAGAATTTGACAACAGCCTGCAGATCAACGGATGGAACGTACCGCTCACACAGAAGCACTTTCTGCTGACATACAGTGGATCGCTGAAGGCCGGTGTTGACCTGGAACAGCCGACGGTCACCATCGACGATCACAGCATCCTCGTCGAACTGCCGCCGGTGACCATCCTCAGCCATGAGATCGAAGAGGACAGCATCGAAGTGTACGATGAGAGCGGCAGCATCTTCAATCCGATCAGCGTCAGCGATTACGCCGCCTTCGCCAACCAGCAGAAACAGGTGGTTGAAGAGGAAGCCATCGAACGCGGTCTGCTCTCACAGGCGGCCACCCGCACCCAGCAGTGCATCCGTGACCTGATCCTGCTCACACCGGAAGTGCAGGAAAACTATACGCTGGACGTCCGCTTCCAGGAAGCGTAATCCCTGTGTGCGATCCTGCATACACTACAAAGGACAGAGAAAGGAAGATGTACGATGATCGAACGAACCATCCGTGAATACAGAGAAAATGTCTTTGATGCCATCGGCAGCCAGTGGATGCTCATCACTGCCGGTAACGATGAGAAGATCAATACGATGACCGCCTCCTGGGGCGGCATGGGCGTCTTATGGAAACGCAACGTCGCCACCGTCTATGTGCGCCCGCAGCGCTATACCAAACAGTTCATCGACGCCAGCGATCATTTTTCCCTTTGCTTTTTTGATGAGAGCTGGCGCCGGCAGCTCGCCTATCTGGGAAGTGTTTCCGGCAGAGATGAACCTAAGATCGAAACGGCCGGCCTTACGGTCGTTTCTGAGCGGGCAGCCCCGTATTTTGCCCAGGCCCGCCTCGTGATGATCTGCCGCAAGCTGTATGCACAGCCGATGGAAGAAAACTGCTTCCTCGATCCGACGGTCCTGAACGAATGCTATCCGCTGCGTGACCTGCACACGATGTACATCGGTGAGATCACACAGCTGCTGACCCAGGAGTGAGAAGCCAAACGAAAAGATGCCTCTTTGGATACTGCACGCAGTAACCAGAGGGGCATCTTTTATGGATCAATCACTCAGATTATCGAAATAGCCCTGTACCAGGACGATCGGCGTTCCCTTGTCGCCGGATCCGCTGGTCAGATCACACAGAGAACCGATCAGGTCCGTCAGGCGGCGCGGTGTCGTTCCCTGGGAAGCCATGTTGCCGACAAGGTCCGCATCTTTTTTGCGGATCGCCTCCTCGATCGCCTCCTTGAGTGCCTCTCCTTTGAGATCAGCGAAATCATTGTCCGCCAGATACTTCAGCTTCAGTTCGTTTGGCGTTCCTTCCAGCCCTTTGGTGTAAGCCGGTGATACGACCGGATCGGCCAGCTCCCAGATCTTTCCTACCGGATCCTTGAACGCGCCATCGCCATACACCATGACTTCCATATGTTTGCCGGTTGCCGTCAGCAAGCGCTGCTGGATGTCTTCCACCAGGTCAAAGCACTCATTCGGGAACAGCTTTACGCTGTCTTCCGTCGCCTTGTTGGAACCCAGCAGACCATATCGGCTGTTATATCCGCTGCCATTGACCGGAGCGTTCAGGATGTCCTCCAGGCTGCAGACACGCTGTGCCCCGGCAGCCAGCAGGATCCGCTTCGTACGCTTGCGGGTGTGGATATCGCAGTGCAGCACATTTTTCGTGTATGGCAGGATCGCCCGCGCATCGTTGGCAAACAGGATCTCCACCTCACAGCCGCAGTCTCTGATCAGGTCTCCATAGTACTGTACATAGTCGACCCCGGTAAACGGATGTTTGTTTTCTCCAAACAGCTCACGATAGCGCTGCAGCGTGAGCACATCGCTGTATGGGTTGATGCCGGCCTCATCCAGCTGATCCATGGAAACCAGCGCGTTTCCCACCTCATCGCTTGGATAGCTCAGCATCAGTACGATCTTCTTTGCCCCTTTGGCAATCCCACGCAGACAGATGGCAAAGCGGTTGCGGCTCAGGATCGGGAAGATGACACCGATCGTTTCTCCGCCCAGCTTCTCTTTCACATCCGCAGCGATCGCATCGATCGATGCATAATTTCCCTGTGCACGGGCGACGATCGACTCGGTAACGGCGACCACGTCGCGATCATGCAGCTCAAACGGCTCACTGTTTGCCGCCTCCAGCACACTGTCAGTAACGATCTGTGCCAGATCATCGCCCTGACGGATGATCGGCCCGCGAATTCCGCGCGAAACGGTTCCAATTTTTCTTTCCATGATTGACTTCTCCTCATCTATTGACTTTTCAGCCTCCCTTATTATAATACAGGTATAATTATTAGTAAATTGAATAAAACAAATAACGGTGATAAGGAGAACTGATATGAAAGCGCATTTAGACCATTACCGCATCTTCTGCATCGCTGCCAGTGAACGTTCGTTCTCGCGGGCGGCCGGCCAGCTTTACATCTCACAGTCTGCCGTCTCGCAGTGCATCTCACAGCTGGAGAGCGATCTGCAGACACAGCTGTTCGTGCGTTCCCGCCGCGGTGTTTATCTGACGAAAGCCGGAGAACTGCTGTATCAGAAGGTAAAAAATGCACTTTCCATGATCGAACAGGGCGAACGGCAGCTGGACCAGCTGCTGCGCTTTGAAGAGGGCTCTTTGCATATCGCTGCCGGGGATACGATCACCAGCCGCTACCTGCTGCCCTACCTGGAACAGTTTCACATTCAGTATCCAAAGATCCGCATCGAGATGGCCAACTCGTACTCCTCTGACATGATCCGCCGCATCAAGCAGGGAAAGGCCGACCTCGCTTTCATCAATCTGCCTTATGCCGACGATGAACTGATCATCCGGGAGTGTCTGCCCATCCACGACATCTTTGTTGCCGGTGCGCGCTTTGAGGCACGCTCCTCCTATTCACCTGCCCAGATTGCCGCGCTGCCGCTGATCCTGTTGGAAAAAAACTCGACTTCCCGCCGCAGCATCGATGCGTATTTCGCCAGGCATCACATCGCTCTGCAGCCGCAGATCGAGATCGCCGCACATGAGCTGCTGCTGCAGTTTGCATCCATCCACCTGGGTGTATCGTGTGTCATCAAAGAATTTTCCATACCTGAGCTGAACACCGGGATCGTCCGTGAACTGACGCTGGATGCGCCTTTGCCTGTACGCGGGATCGGATGTGCCTATCTGCGCTCTGCACCGCTCTCTCCCAGTGCGGCCGCCTTTCTCGCCCTGCTGGATGCGGATGAAAACAAGGCTTTACGAATACCGGATCTTTGCTTACAATAAATACAGATACCGCCATAACCACCGGAAAGGAGCATGCTCATGACGAAAAAATACTTTTTCTTTGACATCGATGGAACACTGACCGACATCCGCACCGGAACGATCGTTCCCTCTGCCCTGCAGACACTGCAGCAACTGCAGGCAAACGGACATTTTGTCGCGATTGCGACCGGACGGGCACATTACAAGGCACGCCGATTCATGGAAGAGGTCTCACTGCACAACATGGTCTGCAGCGGCGGTGGTGCGCTGGTGATCGATGACCGGCTGATCCAGAACACACCGCTGCCGCTGCAGCCGGCAAAGGCGCTGCTTCGACAGGCAGAAGCGCTGGGATATGGCGTCCTGCTCATGCTGGATGATTCGATCCGGGTATACAGCAAGGACGATCGTTTCCGCCGGCAGGTCGGTGAACGAAAGGAACCCACTGAATACATCGTAGACCCTTCATTGAATTATGATGATCTGACCGCGATCTACAAGATCTATGTCGCCGTTTCCAGAGAACAGGAAGAGCAGCTGACGACGAAAGAGGCCCTGGGACATCTGCGTTTTGTCGAGGATTACCTGATGTTTCAATACGATGCCAAGGATCAGGGGATCCGGGCGATGATGAAACATCTGCAGGCCCCCCTGACGGATGTCGTCGTCTTCGGGGATGACCACAATGATCTCATCATGTTCGATCCATGCTGGACGAGCATCGCGATGGGAAATGCCTGCGATGCCTTAAAACAAAAAGCGACCTATGTCACCCGTGCCAACGTGGAAGACGGCATCCAGCATGCCTGCCGCCACTTTGGCTGGATCTGACTTTCCAAATAAGAAAAGGGCCCTGTAGCGGCACAGGAAGACTGGATGGATCCCAGAAACCTCTGTGCCTTGCAGGGCCTTTGTTTGCCATCATCGACTATTTCCCGTCAAAGGATGGATTGCAGGCGTAGTAGTTTTCAGAATTGAGCCGTGTCTTCAGGAATTCCAGCGCTTCGCCAAATCGCTGATAATGCACGATTTCCCGTGCCCGAAGGAAACGGATCACCTTATTGACCTCTTCATTGTCTACGAGGCGCAGGATGTTGTCATAGGTCGTACGTGCTTTTTGTTCCGCAGCCATATCTTCGCTCAGATCCGTGATCGGATCGCCTTTGGACTGGAAATAGCTGGCGGAAAAAGGTACGCCGGCCGCTGACTGTGGATAGATGCCCAGCGTATGATCGACAAAGTAAGCATCCATGCCGGCTGCTTTGATCTCATCGATCGTCAGACCGTCGGTCAGCTGGTAGAGGATGGCAGAGACCAGCTCCACGTGTGCCATCTCTTCGGTCGCGATATCTGTCAACAGCGCCTGCAGCTGCGGATATGGCATCGTATAACGCTGAGAGAGATAACGCAGTGCGGCTCCCATCTCCCCGTCGGCACCTCCCAGCTGGGACAGGATCACGGCAGCGCTCTTCGAATCCGGATGTGTGATCTCGACCGGAAACTGCAGTTTTTTCTCATAGACCCACATCAGTCACACCTCCTTTCCCACGGAAATGCTTCGCACGCATAGCGCGCATACTCCTGTGCGTCCAGCGAACGATTGCTCAAAGGGCCATAGGTACATTCATACAGGCTCTTCTTTTCATCATACGCACACAGATGGCGGAAAAAATAATCCAGCGCACAGGAATCCTTCGGGCGAAGATCCAGAAACAAGGCGCTGTCCTGCACGGCAAGATCCAGCTTCATCAGCTCCAGGAGCAGCTTCTCACGTTCACTCATCACAGCACACCCCCGTAAACGGCTTATTCAGCTCTCGAAAGATCGTACCGGCGCAAAACGCCTCATCCAGCGAATACAGGTGTTCAAAACACTGTACTCCGATCGAACTGATCGTCAGTTGATTCCACATATGATTCACCTCCACCACATGCTATTCCAATAAAAAAGAGAGAGCTGGTCATTCATCCTTTCGACAAATGATAGTCTCCCTCTCTCAGCTGCAGCACATGCCGCGCTGGAAGTACATGTTTCAGGATGCGGCGAACATTCCGCAGGTCACTGTGCTCGCAGAAGGCAAGCGCCTCATGCGGCGCCATGCCGCCCGCCATCTTCCGGCGGATCAGCCGTTCGCGCACCGCTGCTTCTTCGGCAAAGATGAAGATCGAATCATCACAGTGAACAGCCAGCTGATTCCATGGCGCCTCATCCAGCAACAGATAATTCCCTTCCAGCACCACGATCGGCGCCTCGACCCGGATCGCATCATCCCGCACATCGTGAATGCTTCGATCATACAGCGGCCAGGTGAGACAGCGCTCCTGTTTGAGACGGCGAACATAGACCGACAGTCGGTCGAAATCAAAACTCTCCGGACAACCCTTGACTTCCTTCATCGCTCGTTTCTGTCCATCCACCCAAACGCTGTGCGACAGGATATAACGCTGATAGTGATGAAAGCCATCCATGCCCAGCGCCTGGATACGCGCTTTCCCATCCATAGCGGACAAGTGCTCAAACAGCAATGACAACGTTGACTTTCCGGCAGCCGGCGGTGCCGCCAGAAAGACGACGATCCGCTCTTTGCGGGTGGCAGCCAGCGAGCGCCAGTGCTCGATCAGCGGGTACACGACCGTATCGATAAATGTCTGCGCATACGATGCCTGTACCGGATACCCATTGACCATGAATGAAAAGTGGCAGCGCTCCTCACCCATGTGTCAGTTCCCTCTGCACATGATCGAAGGCCGCATCATAGGCGCCCTCTTTCACTCGATCCAGCACATACTCCAAAAAGCGCTCCAGTTCCTCCTGTGTATACGTTTCCTCCAGAAAGCAGTCCATCGCCATGTTGACCTCTTCGTGGTACTTGTTATCCACCTGATGGATCAGCCATGCAAACAGACGCTCGACTCGTTCTTTTTTCATCTTGATCCCCCCCGTTTTCATCATTATAGCATATACGGACAGACACCAAAAGAAAAAGCGCACCCTTCTAGGGAAACGCCTTTTCATCGACTGTTTCGACACATCACAACGAGAGACACTACCACAGACATCCCACGATGACGCCTGCCTCTTACGCATCCCTTCGCGGATGATCGTTTCGATACTGCTGATAGATATCCCGGCAGGCACCGCAGTTTCCGCTGCAGCCGGAACATCCGTTCTTCGTCGGCTTTGTCAGCCGGTAAACGACGGTCAGCACAGCTGCCAGCGCCGCCAATACGAGCAGATTGCTCATAACAGCACACTTCCGATCTGATATACGAGAAACGCTACAATATATGCCACACCGGTCTGAAAGAGAACCGTTGCCAGCGCCTGCCAGAAAGAGCCCAGCTCACGCCTGGTCGCCGCAAAGGCAGCGACACAAGGCATATACAGTACCGTAAAGCAGAGAAAGGCAAAGGCAGATACCGGTGTAAACATCGTCATCAATGCCGCGCTCAGGCCGGCATCACTGCCCGCTCCCGTCAGGATCGATAACGTGGACACGACGCTTTCCTTTGCCGTCACACCGGTGATGAGCGCACTGGTCGCACGCCAGTCACCAAAGCCCAGCGGTGCAAAGATCGGTGACAGCAGCGATCCGATGCCGGCCAGCATCGACTCAGAGGCATCGCTCACCGCATGGAAAGAGAAATCGTAGCTCTGCAGGAACCAGATGACGATCGTCGCCGTAAAGATGATCGTAAAGGCGCGATGCAGGAAGTCCTTTGCTTTTTCCCACATGTGCAGCAGCACGCTCTGCGCATTGGGGATGCGATATGCCGGCAGTTCCATGACAAACGGAACCGGATTGCCGGTGAAGAGCGTCTTTTTCAAAAGCAGTCCGGAGAGGATGGCGACCACGATGCCCAGCACATAGACCGCCAGCATGACCAGGGCGGAAGAATCGCTGAAAAAGGCAGCCGTGATCATCCCATAGATCGGCAGCTTGGCACTGCAGGACATGAACGGTGTCAGGATGATCGTCATCTTACGGTCTCGTTCACTGCTTAATGTACGCGTGGCCATGATGGCCGGCACGCTGCAGCCAAATCCGATCAGCATCGGTACGAAGCTCTTTCCGGACAGACCGATCTTGCGTAGCGCCTTATCCATGATATAAGCGACACGTGCCATGTAACCGCTGTCCTCCAGCAAGCTCAAAAAGAAGAACAGGGTCACGATCAGCGGCAAAAAGGAGAGCACGCTGCCGACACCGGCACAAACGCCGTTGATGAGCAGATCGTGCAGCCAGTCCGATACCTGCCAGACGCTCAGCATGCCATCCAGCCATTCGATCCCGCTGTCGATCGCCCCTTCCAGAAGCGTCTGCAGCGTACCGCCGATCGGTACGAAGGTCAGATAGAACACCAGCAACATGATGCCCAGAAAGATCGGGATGCCAAGATATTTGTGCGTCAGCCAGCGGTCCAGCTTCTGACTGCGTTCTTGTTCCAGCGTCTCCCGCTGTTTGTGCACGCACTGGGAGACAAGCGCTTCGATGAACGAATAGCGCATATCTGCCATCGCTGCTTCCCGATCCGTATCCAGTTCCTCCTCCATCTGCTGGACGATGTGCTCGATGATGTGCAGATCGCTTTCATGGATCGCCAGACGCTGTGCGATCAATGCATCACCTTCGACCAGGCGTGAGGCCGCAAAGCGCTTTGGCACCTCCTGCTGCTGGGTGTGATCCTCGATGATGTGCATGATGGAGTGGATGGCACGGTGCACCGCGCCTTTGCAGAAATCCAGATTGGCCATCGTCGGATGGGCAGCCGCTGCCTTGACGGCATCCAGCAGATCATCCAGACCGTCTCTGCGGGCCGCACTGATCGGGATGACCGGTACCTGCAACTGCTGAGACAGCTTCTTCACATCAATGTGATTGCCGCTGCGAACGACCTCATCCATCATGTTCAAAGCGATCACCATCGGTCGTTCCAGCTCCATCAGCTGTAAGCTCAGATACAGATTGCGTTCGATATTGGTCGCATCTACGATGTTGATGATGACATCCGGATGCGCGTTCAGGATAAAGTCACGGGTGACGACTTCTTCGCTCGTATAAGGCGACAGGGAGTAGATGCCCGGCAGGTCGACCACCGACATCCCTTTTTCTCCCCGAATCGTTCCTTCTTTCTTCTCTACGGTGACACCGGGAAAATTGCCGACATGCTGATTCGATCCCGTCAGGGCGTTGAACAGCGTCGTCTTGCCACAGTTTTGATTTCCCGCCAATGCGATCAGCAGTTCCTTCATCGCTTCTCCACCTCGATCTTACTTGCATCTTCCTTGCGCAGTGTCAGCCGATAACCGCGCAGATACAGCTCCATCGGATCGCCCATCGGTGCGATCCGCTCTACTCTTACAGCTGTTCGCGGGGTCAGCCCCATATCCAGCAGGCGATGACGCAGTGCGCCGCTGCCGCCTACGCTCACGATGATCCCGGATTCTCCCGGAACCAGACTGTCTAATGTGCTCATATGCATTCCTCATTTCACAAAAATGTTAGCAGATGCTGACAAAATAATCAATGTTTTTGTTTTACATTTTTCACTCATTCAAAAAGAGGACCTTTTGACCAGATCCTCTCCGCTGTACATGCGTTTTACGCTTCGTCGTGGTGAATGTGCACTTCATATTCACCGTTGACGACATCGACCGCGATCGTATCCTCCTTGCCGGCACCGCCTTCGATGATCTTTTTCGCAATCAGCGTTTCGATGTTGCGCTGGATGTAACGCTTCATCGGACGTGCGCCGTATACCGGATCCACACCCTGTGTAGCAATCAGCTGGTAGACCGCATCGCTGACCTGCAGATGCATGTCCCGATGAGCCAGACGTTCGCTGAGCTCGTTCATGAACTTGTGCGCGATCTTGGCAAGCATCTCTTCGTTCAATGCATTGAAGACGATGATCTCATCGATTCGATTGACGAATTCCGGCTTGAAGTAACGCTTGACTTCCGCCATGTACTTCTCTTCCCGACCTTCTTTCTCAAAGGCATACTGACTGCCCAGGTTGCTCGTCATGATGAGCAGCGTGTTCTTAAAGTCGACGGTCACGCCTTTGGAGTCGGTGATCCGGCCATCATCCAGGATCTGCAACAGCACGTTGAACACATCCGGATGTGCCTTTTCCACCTCATCGAACAAAACGATGGAATACGGATTGCGACGTACCGCTTCCGTCAGCTGTCCGCCTTCATCATAGCCGACGTATCCCGGAGGCGCTCCGATCAGTCGGGCCACGCTGTGCTTCTCCATGTATTCGCTCATATCGATACGCACAATGTGGGCCTCACTGTCAAACAGCTGCTCGGCCAGCGCTTTCGCCACTTCGGTCTTACCGACACCGGTCGGTCCTAAGAACAGGAAGCTGCCGATCGGGCGGTTCTCATCCTGGATCTGTGCTTTGCTGCGCAGGATGGCATCACTGACGAGCTCCAGTGCCTGGTCCTGCCCGATGACCCGCTTGGCCAGCGCATCCTGCAGATGCAACAGCTTCTGCCGTTCGCTCTCCACCAGACGGGTCACTTCGATACCGGTCCATTTGCTGACGATGCGGGCGATGGTCTCTTCGTTGACCGTCTCCTGGATCAGCGCATCTTCTTTCTGCAGTTCCGCCTCTTTGCGGATCTGTTCTTCCAGCTGTGGGATGATGCCATACTGCAGCTTGGCCGCTTCTTCATAACGCGCTTCATTCTGCGCCTGTTCCAGGTCCAGACGTGCCTTCTCCAGGCGCACTTTGGCATCCTTGCTCTCCTGCAGCTGTGCTTTCTCATCTTCCCACTTTGTGTACAGCGCATCACGCTGTGACTGCAACTGCGCCAGTTCCTGCTGGATATCTTCTCTACGCTCGATCGCCTTTTTGTCTTCTTCCTGCTTCAGTGCGGTCTCCTCGATCTGTAGCTGCATGATCTTTCGCTGCAGTTCATCGAGTTCCTGCGGCATGGATTCCATCTCCACCCGCAGGGTCGCACACGCTTCATCGACCAGATCGATGGCCTTGTCCGGCAGGAAACGATCGGTGATGTAACGGTTGGACAGCGTAGCAGCAGCGATGATCGCCTCATCGAGGATCTTGACCCCGTGATAAGATTCAAAACGGTCCTTAAGACCACGCAGGATGGAGATCGTATCCTCTACGGTCGGCTCCTGCACCATGACCCGCTGAAAACGACGCTCCAGTGCCGCATCCTTTTCGATGTATTTGCGGTATTCGTCAAAGGTCGTCGCACCGATGCAGCGCAGTTCGCCGCGTGCCAGCATCGGTTTGAGCAGGTTGGCCGCATCCATCGATCCCTCGGTCTTTCCGGCACCGACCAGATTGTGGATCTCATCGATGAACAGAATGATACTGCCGTCCGCATTCTTCACTTCTTCCAATACTGCCTTCAGACGTTCCTCAAATTCACCGCGGTACTTTGCACCGGCAATCAGAGCACCCATATCCAGTTCGATCAGCTTCTTTTCTTTTAAGGACTGTGGGACATCGCCCTTCATGATCCGCCAGGCGATGCCCTCGACGACCGCTGTCTTACCGACGCCCGGTTCACCGATCAACACCGGATTGTTCTTTGTCTTTCGCGACAGGATCTGAATGACCCGTCGGATCTCATCATCACGACCGATGATCGGATCGATCTTGCCGTTCTTGACCTCCTCGACCAGATCGCGTCCGTATTTGCTTAACGCTTCCACGTTGTTTTCCGCATTCGGTGTGTTCATCTTCATCCCTCCCCGTCTCTTCAGCTCTTCTTCCTTGCACTGTTCTTCCTTGAGATGGAACTGCTTGACCAGCTGCTTGGAAATATAGGAACGGTTGAACATCAGGGCGATCCAGACCGAGGCGACGCTCAGGTACGTCTCCTCATGTTCCTGTGCCCAACGCTGCGCCTGATCAAAGCTCTGCGCCACCTCCTGGCTCAGCTGCGGATTGCTCTGCGAAACACGGGCGATCCGCCCCATTTCCGCATCGATGGTCGACAAGGCCTGCCGTTTGTCTATGTTCAAGCGTCGGAACAGACCATCCAGCACATCATCCTCAAAGATGGCCTTCAGCATCTGGATCGTATCGACATTTGCGTGTCCATAGGACCGGCTGATTTCTGCCGCCTTCACGATGATCTGCTGCAGCTTTTCTGACATTTGTTCAAAATTCATAGGAATCCCTCCTTTAGCACTCTTCCTATTCAACTGCTAACTGTATTATAGCACAATTTTTAGCACTGTAAAGTGCAGAGTGCTAATTTTTTTGCTTTTCTTCTCAGGGAGGCTCATTCATCTGATTCCCGCTTCGCTCCCCCCCCTGTCTCTGCACCAGCGTTCACGATCCGACCGTTATGATAGCCATTCTTTCTCATGCACGACATCCGTTCCCTGTAACGATCATCTGTCGATGAAAACGCTCTGTATGCCGATCGACCCCATCCGCAAGAGGCGATCCCCCGCTCTGCTTCCATGGACCGAACATCCTATATCAAATAAAAAAAGCCCTTTTTCAAAGGCTTTCTTTTCCACATGGTCGGGATGACAGGATTTGAACCTGCGACCCCTTCGTCCCGAACGAAGTGC
>ERZ1643246.1703-NODE-1703-length-23117-cov-7.804137_pt1 | contig 23117 bp, 18 predicted proteins | sample MGYA00579265_ERZ1643246 | MGnify/ENA primary metagenome ERZ1643246 (study PRJEB29033, sample SAMEA4952261) | chicken gut metagenome | biome: Broiler Chicken; feature: Gastrointestinal Tract; material: Caecum | place: Ireland | collected 2018 | study: Broiler...
ATTCCTCGATAGCTCAGTCGGTAGAGCAAACGGCTGTTAACCGTTGGGTCGTAGGTTCGAGTCCTACTCGGGGAGCTTTTTCTTTATTAAATTGCGGCCCCATGGTCAAGCGGTTAAGACATCGCCCTTTCACGGCGGTAACAGGGGTCCGAATCCCCTTGGGGTCATTTAAAATGTTTATATGGCGACATAGCCAAGTGGTAAGGCGTGGGTCTGCAACACCCTGATCACCAGTTCAAATCTGGTTGTCGCCTCTCTCTAAAAGCCTCGAAAACCTTTCATCAAGGTTTTGGAGGTTTTATTTTTGTAATTTATTCGGCAGGAGGTGAATGAGATGAGGATACTGTTGATTCGGCACGGGGACCCGGACTATGAGAATGATACATTGACTGAGAAGGGACGCAGAGAAGCGGAGCTTCTGGCGAAGACGGCAGATGATTTAAAATTGGGAAGCTGTTTTGTCTCTCCCTTGGGAAGGGCCAGGGATACGGCGGCCTGCTGCCTGGAACGGACAGGACTGACAGCGCAAACCCTGGACTGGCTGGAAGAATTTCCGGCAAAGCTGGATTTAAATTTATATCCGGAGATGAGAAAAGCTTACCAGAATGTCCGTATGAAGGATGGCGTGTATCTTCCGCGGTGTGTCTGGGACATGCTCCCGGCATATTGGACAGCGCATGAGGAGTATTTTGACCGAAAAAAATGGAGAGAGTCGGAAGTGGCCCGCTGTTCGGACCTGGTACAGAAATACGATGAAGTGATTCATGCATTTGATGAATTTTTGGAAAGATATGGATATGTAAGGGAAAAGCAGGTATATCGGGTAAGAAAAGCTTCCGAGGAAACCGTTACATTTTTCTGCCATTTTGGCATCACCTGCGTGCTCTTGTCCCATTTGTGGAATGTTTCACCTTTTATCCTGTGGCATGGCCTGGCTCTTGCCCCTACATCTGTTACAGAGGTGGTCACGGAGGAGCGTCAAAAGGGGATCGCCAGCTTTCGCGGGCTCAGACTGGGAGATATTTCCCATCTGTACGCAGGACATGAGCCGGCTTCCTTTGCGGCCAGGTTCGCAGAGGTTTACGATAATATGGAACAGAGACATTGAGCATGCTGGCAAACGGCAGCATGGAAGAGCCCTGATTGGACGTTCTGTTTTGAAAACGGAGACGGACAAAAAAGGCTCTTTTTTTTGTATTTAAACGTGCAGCAAAATAGGAAATGGGAGCCGGAATCAGGAGGATATCCAGGAAAAATGAATCTGCAAAAGGGAAAATAGAGATAGAAATTTCTGTTAAAATACTATTTTTTCAGGCGGATCTGACCGATATTTTTATGAAAAATGGCATATAATGATGAATATGCCGCATGGCATTTTGCCGCCAATGATACGCGGGCCGTTCCCTGCTGATGTAACCCTGAAACACCGGGGGCTGACGTTCGTATCATATGATCGGATCAGGAACGAAACGAGGACAGCAAAGGAGGAAAAACATGCCAATTAATGTAACCAGTGAAATTGGAAAGCTTAAAAAGGTAATGCTCCACAAGCCTGGAGTTGAGCTGGAACACCTGGTTCCGGAGGAGCTGGAGCGGCTGTTGTTTGACGATATACCATATTTGAAGACGGCCCGCAGTGAACATGACTTTTTTGCCCGGCTTTTAAAGGACAATGGGACGGAGGTTGTGTACCTGGAGGATTTGATGGCCGAAGTTTTAAAGCTGAAGCCGGAGCTGAAGGAAACGTTTGTGCGGCAGTTTATTCAGGAGGGCGGAAGTACCGCCAACAAGTTTTCCGATCAGCTGTATGAGTTCCTTATGGATATTGAGGACGAGAAAGAGCTGGTATTAAAAGCAATGTCGGGTGTAGGGATGAGCGAGCTGAAGTCAGCGGTGAAGAGTCCGCTGGCAGATTTGGTGAAAAAGGGAGGGCGTTTTATCATGGACCCCATACCGAACCTCTATTTTACCCGTGACCCCTTTGCCACCATCGGAAATGGCGTGAGCCTGAATCAGATGTATTCCAAGACTAGAAGAAGGGAAACTATTTTCGGGCAGTACATTCTGGAATATCACCCGGATTTTGCCGGCACTCCTTTCTACTATAAGAGAACGTATCCCTTTGCCATTGAGGGCGGTGATATCCTGAATCTGAGCAGGAGGGTGCTGGCAGTCGGGATTTCCCAGAGGACAACACCGGAAGCCATTGAGGTGCTGGCCCAGAATATTTTTAATGACCGGAACAGTGAGATCGAGACGATCTTGGCTCTGGATATTCCAAGTGTCCGGGCCTATATGCATTTGGATACGGTATGTACGCAGGTGGACTATGATAAATTTACGATCCATCCGGGGATTCTGGGAAGCTTGAGCGTCTATGAAATCTGCAGGGGGAGCCACAAGGATGAGCTGCAGGTAACAGAGCTGGACAACTCCCTGCCGGCCATTTTGGCAGCCCATCTGGGGCTGGACCGTGTCACTATGATCCACTGCGGGGGAAAGGACCGCATTGCTTCAGAACGGGAGCAGTGGAATGATGGCTCCAACACTCTGTGCATTGAGCCGGGCAAGGTGGTGGTCTATGACCGGAATTACATTACCAACCGGGTGCTGGAGGAGAACGGGATCCAGGTCCTGGAGATGCCAAGCTCCGAGCTGTCCAGAGGAAGAGGCGGCCCAAGATGCATGAGTATGCCTCTGGAGCGGGAGGAGATTTAAGGGGGGCTGTTTTCCGTCCCCTTTGCAGGCTTATAAAATAACATATACCACAAAAAGGAGAGAGAACAATGGGAGTCAATATTCGCGGAAGACATTTTTTAAAGCTGTTGGACTATACGCCCCAGGAGATCCGGTATCTGCTGGATTTATCCAGGGAATTTAAAAATATGAAGAGAAACGGGGTGCCTCACCGGTATCTGGAGGGAAAGAACATTGTGCTCCTGTTTGAAAAGACTTCAACCAGGACCCGCTGCTCCTTCGAAGTGGCAGGAAGAGACCTGGGGATGGGCGTGACTTATCTGGATCCGGGCAGCAGCCAGATGGGAAAGAAGGAGAGCATTCCGGATACCGCCAGAGTCCTCGGCAGAATGTACGATGGGATCGAGTACAGAGGTTTTGATCAGGAGATCGTGGAGGAGCTGGCAAAATACGCAGGGGTTCCGGTCTGGAACGGCCTGACGGACCAGTTTCATCCCACCCAGATGCTGGCGGATCTGCTGACCATGGAGGAGAAGCTGGGACATTTGAAGGGGCTGAATTTCACCTTTATGGGAGATGCCAGAAATAATATGGGAAACTCTTTAATGGTGGCATGCGCCAAGATGGGGCTGAATTTTACAGCTTGTGCTCCCAGGGAGCTGTTCCCGGCCCAGTGGCTGGTGGATGAGGCGAAAAAGATCGCGGCGGAGAACGGCTGCACCGTGCGTCTGACCGAGGATGTGGAAGAAGGAGCCAGGGATGCGGATGTGATCTACACCGACATCTGGGTATCCATGGGCGAGCCGGACGAGGTGTGGGATTCCAGGATCAAGCTGCTGAAGAAATATCAGGTAAACCGCGATGTGATGAAGCTTGCCAAGCCGGAGGCCCTTTTTATGCACTGCCTGCCGTCCTTCCACGACACCAAGACGACCATCGGCGCTCAGATCGCGGAGAAATTTGGAATTACCGAGATGGAAGTAACGGACGAGGTCTTTGAGTCCAAGCAGTCGGTTGTGTTTGACGAGGCGGAAAACCGCATGCACACGATTAAGGCGGTTATTTATGCAACTCTCTGCTAAGGGAGGGGTAAGATGAGCAGAAGAAAAAAGAGGATTGTGGTCGCCCTGGGGGGAAATGCCCTGGGAAACACGCCGGAGGAGCAGGTACGCCAGGTGCGTTCTGCTGCTGAAATTATTGCGAATCTGGCGGCGGAGGGCCACGAGCTGATCATTGGCCATGGAAATGGTCCTCAGGTGGGTATCATCAATTCTGCCATGGACTATGCGGCTTCAAGCGGCCCCCGAACACCGTATATGCCGTTTCCGGAGTGCGGTGCTATGTCCCAGGGATTTATCGGCTATCATCTCCAGCAGGCCCTGCAGCAGAGTCTCCTGAAACGGAATCTGGGAAAAACGGTGGTCAGCGTGGTGACCCAGGTGCTGGTGGACCGTCAGGACCCGGCCTTTCAGAATCCCACCAAGCCAATTGGAAATTTTTGTACCAGAGAAGAAGCAGAAAAACTGGAAAAGGAAAAAGGCTACACCTTTATGGAGGATGCCGGGCGGGGATACCGCCGGGTGGTGCCGTCCCCTGAGCCGAAAGCGATTGTGGAATTAAGCGCGATTCGGAAGATGGTCCAGAGCGGGCTGATCGTGATCGCCGTGGGCGGAGGCGGGATCCCGGTTGTGGAGGAAGCGGACGGCCTCCATGGGATCGATGCGGTAATCGACAAGGACATGTCCAGCAGCAAGCTGGCCCGGGAACTGAAGGCGGACGTGCTTCTGATTTTAACCGCTGTGGACCAGGTGTACATTCATTTTAACAGACCGGACCAGAAGGCGTTGGAGCAGATTACGGCCCGGGAAGCCCAGGACTATATCAGCCGGGGAGAGTTTGCCAAGGGAAGTATGCTTCCCAAGGTGGAAGCCTGTCTGGAATTTGTGAAGGCCCTGCCGGGGAGAACAGCGATTATCACTTCGCTGGAAAAGGCACAGGAGGCCCTTCACGGGAAGGCCGGAACCAGGATCTGCTCCGAGCAGGCAGAATTTGACTACGCTCCCCTGGAGATGGACAGCGTGGTTTATGATGTAAATGCAAGCTAGGATTTACATATGGAAACAGTCCGGGATATCGGAGAATACGAATAAAAACAACATTGAAGGAGGAAAAATTTATGGCATTCGAAATACCCAAATATTATGCGCCGGATTTTACCCAGGAACAGTTTGTAAACGCTCCTGATGTGTCTTATGCAGAGGTGGACATGGACGGCGTGGCGCCGGACAATTATCACAGTACATCCATGTATCCGGAGTATTTTAAAATCAATGGGAAATGGGTGCTGGCCGAGGAGAGCCGCATGGATTCCAGCGTGGTGATCTGCGATGACGGTCATTTGGCCGTGGTGGAGAACCGCAACCTGAAAAAGGGAGACAAGGTGATCCTGGGGCGGACTGAGCGGTGCGAGGAGGGCATCTATATGCACTGCAGCGGATTCCAGGTTCCCGGAGAGCATATGGATGACCAGTTTGTATTTCGTCAGGGCAGAAGCCGGGAAACTTCCTATGCCAGAGATTATGACCGGCTTTTTGAGCTTTTGAAATATGAGAAGGAGCACGGAAATATTGTATGGGTTATGGGACCTGCATTTGCCTTTGATGCCGATGCCAGAGCTGCCATGCAGGCCCTGGTGGAGAATGGATATGCCCATGGGCTGCTGGCCGGAAATGCCCTGGCTACCCATGATCTGGAGGGGGCCCTTCTGCACACTGCACTGGGACAGGATATTTATACCCAGGTATCTCAGCCCAATGGCCACTACAACCATCTGGATGTGATCAACAAGGTGAGACGGAGCGGTTCCATTCCTCAGTTTATCGAGGATTACAAGATTGACAATGGAATCATGTACAGCATCGTAAAGAATCACGTTCCCTTTGTACTGACCGGCTCTATCCGTGACGACGGCCCCCTGCCGGAGGTGATCGGAAATGCCTACGAGGGGCAGAGCGCTATGCGGAATGTGGTGAAGAAGGCTACCACGGTCATCTGCCTGGCTACCATGCTTCACACCATTGCCACAGGAAACATGACGCCTTCCTTCCGGGTGCTGGAGGACGGAACCATCCGTCCGGTATTCCTGTATACGGTGGATGCAGATGAGTTTGTGGTCAATAAGCTGCTGGACCGGGGAAGTCTCTGTGCGACCACGGTGGTAACCAATGTACAGGATTTCATCACCATTGTGGCGAAAGGGCTGGGCGTGATGAAGTAAAAAATGGAAATAGAAAAGAGTTGAAAGATCCGGACAGGATGCCGGGCGAAAGCCGGGGATCCTGTCCGGATCTTTTTGTTATGGATGCTCATTTTGGGATGAACGGAGAAGGCGGTTGGCGATTTCATCGCCCATCTCATCAGTGGAGATATCAGCAAAACCTGGAATGGGCAGCTCCGGGGTTGTGAGCCGGTCTTTTATGACGGATGCTGCTACATGGGAGAGAAGCGCTGATAAATCCGGGCGGCTGCAGCTGTACATGAGAAGAAGGCGGATCGCATCCAGAATTCCAAGGGGGTGGACGATATTCTTTCCGGCAATCTCCTCGCAGGAGTGATGGAGCTGGTTAGGAGTATACAGCCCTCTTTTGTCTGCAGCCAGCTCGGCGCTGCCGAAAAGACAGGGGGCTCCGGTCAGCTGGGTCAGTTCATCAGACAGAATATCTCCAAAAACATTGCTGGTTACAATGACGTCAAAGGCTCCCGGATTTCGGATCACCTCCATGGAAGCATTGTCAATGTACTGGTGAGTCAGGGAAATGTCCGGGAAGGAGCGGGCATATTCCGTAATGGTTTTTCTCCAAAGAAGGCTGGAGGCGAGGACGTTGGACTTGTCCAGGCTGGCCACTCTCTTATTTCTATGCCGGGCGAGGTGAAAGGCAATTTTTGCTGTAAACCGAACCATATCTTCGCTGTAATATTCCAGATCCCCTGCACTTTTTCCCTCATTTTTAATAGTGGTGGGGTGAGCGGGGCTAAACATGCCGCCTTGGAGGTCCCGGACCACGACCAGATCCATACCATTGGTTAAATAAGATTCCTTTAAGGGAGACAGGCAGGCCAGGCCGGGATAAATTTTCAGAGGACGCAGATTGGCGCAGACCCGGAAGGCGCCCCGGAGCTGGAGAAGCGCCTGCTCCGGCCGTTTGGAGGGAGGAAGGCTCTGGTAACGCCTGAAACCGATATTTCCCAGAAGAACGGCCTGGCATCGGAGCGCTTTTTTTAGAGAAGCAGAAGGAAGGGGGCAGCCAAAAGCCTCGATCCCGGGACCGCAGGCGGTCAGGATCTCCAAATGAAAAAAGTGTTCGGAACAGGCGGAAAGAGCGTGAAAAATTTTCACGGCCTGCCGGATTAACTCAGGTCCAACTGTATCTCCTGGGATCAGGGCGATGGAATAATCTGCCATAGGGATGCCTCCTGCAATTTTATTAGAATGGATAAGATGGAAGTTAAAATATGATATATATTAACGTATTTAACGAACAAAAGTCAAGAGCTAAACGAGAGAAAAAATAAAAAGGTGAACGATAAACGGGGGATAGCAGGGAAATAAGATGGAAAAAAGGAAAAAGATTGAACATAATACACAAAAAACATGTGGGAAATACGGGCATTTTTCTGGTGATATGCGCAAAAAGGAGATAAAACGTTAAAATCTGGAAAAGGATTGACAATAAAGTTAATTTAACTCATAATGAAGTTAAATTAAAAGTTAAAAAAGGAGGCAAACATGGGATTTCGGTTTTTTTCATCCAAGGAAAACGGACCTCAGGAAGAGAAACCCTACGGACAGGGTCCTGCCAGGCCTGTTGGAATAGTAAACGTAGATTTGAGAGATGGCCAGCAGTCTCTGCTTGCGACCAGAGTATCCACAGAAGAATTTGTTCCGATCTTGGAGCGGATGGATCAGGTCGGTTACCAGGCCATTGAGTGCTGGGGCGGAGCAACCTTTGATGCCTGCGTCCGCTTCCTTTCAGAGGACCCCTGGGAACGTTTGAGAACTTTCAAGGCACATTTTAAGAAAACTCCCCTGCGCATGCTGCTTCGGGGACAGAATCTGGTGGGCTATCAGCAGTACCCGGATGACGTAGTAGAGAAATTTGTGGAGCTGGCAGCAAAAAACGGAATTGATATTTTTGAAATTTTCGATGGAATGAACGATGTGCGCAACACGGAGGTGGCTGTGAGAGCAGCTAAAAAGCAGGGAAAAAAGGTAGCCGCCTGTCTGGCGGTATGCCAGAGCCCGGTCCATACGGCGGAGCGGTATGTGGAATATGCCAAAGAATATGCCGGATTAGGAGCAGATATGATTTATCTGGAGGATATGGCAGGGATGTTCCGTCCAAACCAGATTTTTGAGCTGGTAACGGCAATGAGGAAGCAGCTCTCAATCCCGATCCATTTTCATGGACACTGCGCAGGCGGAATGATGGATTTGGAATACTGGGAGGCTATCCGGGCTGGAGTGGCGACCATCGATGTGGCTACCTCGGCTCTGGCCTGGGGAACATCCCTTCCGCCGGTGGAAACCTTTGCCTCCGCCTTGAAAGGAACCTGTTTTGACCCAGGTTTTGATTTGGATCTTCTGAAGGAGATCAATGACTATTTTCTGGAACTGAGAAAAAAACATTCGGATACTCTCAGCGCTTTTGTGGGTGTGGACAGCGGCATCAGCCAGCACCAGATCCCAGGAGGCATGATGTCCAACCTGGAAAGCCAGTTAAAAGAGATGAAGGCTGAAAACCGGATGCCGGAAATTCTGGAGGAGGTTCACCGGGTAAGAGCTGATATGGGATATCCGCCCCTTGCAACACCCTTTGCCCAGATGGTAGGCTCCCAGGCTACATTTAATGTACTGATGGGAGAACGGTATAAGATTCTTTCAAAAGAACTGAAAGCCTATGTGGGAGGAAAATATGGACGCTCCCCCGGCCCCATCAGCCAGGAACTGGTCCAAAAGGCCGCCTTGACGGAGCCGCCTGTTACACAACGCCCTGGCGCCCTGTTGGAACCCGGCTGGGAAAAGGGCAAAACAGAGGCATATGGAAAGGGGCTGGCAGCCTGCGAGGAGGATGCAATGACCTACATTCTGTTCCCTGCGGTGGCGGAACCATTCCTGAAGAGAAAGAGAGGACTTGCATGAAACGAGATAAATATCTGATTTTAAACACAGGCTCCACCTCCACAAAGGTTGCGGTATATACCGTGGAAGGGGAAAAAATCTATGATAAAACGGTGGACCATCCGGCGGACCAGCTGCTAAAATATCCCACCATTCAGTCTCAGTATGAGTTCCGCTGTCAGCAGCTGGAGGAGACCATAAAAGAGAGCGGCTTTTCCCTGAAGGAGATGGCTGCTATCGGAGCCAGAGGAGGGGCATTGATCCCGATCTATGAAGGCGGCACTTATCTGGTGGATGACTATATGTGTCAGGCCTTTATTGATTCTCCGGTGCAGCATGCCGCCAATCTGGGGGCACAGATTGCAAAGCATTTCGGGGATATGGAAGGGATTAGAGCTTATATTGTGGATCCGGACGTTATTGATGAGATGACGCCCATAGCACGGGTATGCGGTCTGAAAAATGTGGAGCGCAGTGCCCAGTGGCATGCGTTAAGCTCCAAGGCGGTTGTGCGCAAGGTGGCCGGAGAGCTGGGAAAAAAGAGCGATGAAATTACCGCTATTGTCCTTCACATCGGCGGCGGTGTCAGCGTTGCCCTCCATGTAAATGGAAGGACGGTGGATGTGAACAACTGCATGCACGGGGATGGGCCTTTTTCGCCAGAACGTGCAGGGCTTCTGCCCAGCATCGAGGTTTTAAACCTGGTTTTTAAGAGGGGGATGAATCTGGATGAGGCAAAGCGGGAGCTGGTAGGAAGGGGAGGGCTGGTGAGCCACCTGGGAACCAGCGATGCCCGTAAGGTGGAGGAGATGATTGCTCAGGGAGATGAATATGCCCGGCTGGTGTATCACGCTATGGCCTACAATTTTGCAAAAGGAATCGGAGCCCTTGCGGCTGCAGCCGGAGGAAAAGTGGATGCCATCGGAATTACAGGAGGACTGGCCTACTCTAAAATGCTCATGGACTGGGTAAAGGGGTATGTAGGTTTTCTGGCTCCGGTGTTTATCTACCCGGGTGAATGTGAAATGGAAGCAATCTTTATGGGCATCCGACGCGTGGAAAAAGGAGAGGAGGAATATAAACTTTACCGGAAAAAGGAAAGGCCGCCCATCTGGGAGCAGCCTGTGGAGAAAGAACCGTTTCCGGGATAAATTTTGTTTAGAAGGAACCCCTCAGGACAATGGAGGAGGAGAGCTCCACCTGCTGGGGAGCGGTGAGGCCTTTGTTGAGGATTTCAATTAAAAGCCGGGTTCCCTGATTGGCAAGACCGGCTGTGGAGATGTCGATGACGGACAGAGGTGGATTGGAATACTTTGTCAGTTCTGTGCGTTCAAAACCGTAGCTGAAAATGGCGCAGTCCTCCGGAATCTGGAGGCCTGCCTGCTTTAACCCCTTTAAGATTCCGAAGGCCTGTAGGTCGGTGGAGGCAAAAATTATGGGCGGGCGTCCGGGATAGGACAAATACTCTTTGGCAGCCGTGATCCCTCCTTCGATGCTGTCCTCTGTGATGATCTGAAAGTCGTTTGGCATCTGGATCCCTTTTGTCCGGCTGGCCTGGATGAATTCGGAAAAACGGGAGTTAGTGGCAATGTACTGGGTCTGACTGCGAACGGTACACATGGAGCGGTATCCCTTTTCCCATATTAACTCGGCAGCCTGTTCGCCGGTCTTGGCGCTGTCAATGTAAACTGCATGGTAGGCAGGCAGCCGCCGGTTGATGAGGACCACCGGGACCTGGGGCGTGACGCCCTGGAGATACTGGATATCAGCAGCAGAGGCGTTGGCGATTAAAAATCCGCGGTACTGTTTTCCGCAGAGGACCCGTTTGTGCATGTACAGCTGATTGCTGCGGTAAGGGCGCAGAACATAATTGTAGTCTGCATCGGAGCCTGTTTCCAGAATGGCATTCTGCATACCGCTCATGAAAGAGCCCAGAAGGTTGGGGTGAAATTCAATAGACCAGAAGAGCGCGATGGTCTTCAGAGGCCGGTCCTCCGGAGAAAGCTGGGCCTTTTTGGCAGAGGAGGGGACATAGCCTGTTTCTGCGATAGCCTGTTCAATTTTATGCTGGGTTTCCAGGGAAACTCGTCCATGGGACTTTCCGGTGACATAGAGAGACACTGCGGCGATGGAAACACCGGCCAGGGCCGCTACATCTTTTAACGTTGCCATATGGGATTTCTCCTTTGAAAGAATCTGAACTTGATGACTTGATTATAACAAACTCAAAGAAAAAAGAAAAGCGTAAAACTGAAAAAGAGTTAAAAACAGAATTGAAAAGTTAAAATGTAAGTTAAATACAAAAAATAAATATGGATATATTGCACAAAAAATAGAAAAATATACTGATAAAATCACTAAAAATAGTTAAATAGATAGAACGGATTGACATTAAAACATAAAAATATTATTTTAAATACATAAAAATAAGTTAAAAACGAAAAAGGGGGAATCGGGATGAAGGAAACGTGTCCGGAGAAAGTGGAAAAAGCCCGCCAGGTACTGGAGGAATTAAAGCAGCTGAGGGGGGGAACCGTGATATCCGCCCACAAGCGCATGGCAAATGACCCGGAACTGCTGGAGACCTTTACCTATAATTTTCAGCACTGCAAATCCGGTCTGAAGCACCTGGAACCTAAAACCGTGGAACTGCTCCTGCTGGCACTGGGCTGTGCAAAAGGAGCGTCTACCACCATTAAAGTACATGGAAATCAGGCGTATCAGAAAGGAGCTTCCATTGAAGAAATCGGTGAGGTCCTGCGGCTGGTAATGTTTTACTGCGGTGCAAGTGCAGTTTTGAATATCGATGAGATTTTTGATGAGATTGATTTTGAATAATAGGAATCTTGACAGAAGGAGGATAACATGGCAGATATGATGAAAACAATGGATGGAAATGAAGCGGCGGCTTATATTGCCTATGCTCTGACAGAGGTGGCGACCATTTACCCCATCACTCCCTCTTCCCCCATGGCGGAGCACACGGATGTATGGGCGGCCCACGGAAAGAAGAATCTCTTCGGACAGCCGGTAAGACTGGTGGAGATGCAGTCTGAGGCGGGAGCAGCCGCAGCGATGCAGGGAGCCCTGGAAACGGGAGCTCTGGCTACCAGCTACACCTCATCCCAGGGACTGCTGCTGATGATCCCTCCTATGTTCCGGATCGCGGGGCAGCTTCATCCCGGCGTACTTCATGTCAGCGCCCGTTCCGTAGGGACCAATACCATTTCTATTTACGGTGAACACTCAGATATTTACGCCTGCAGACAGACTGGCTTTGCCATGATAGCCAGCTCCAGCGTCCAGGAGGTCATGGATTTGGGAGGAATCGCCCACCTGTCTGCAATTAAAGGCAGCGTTCCCTTTATGCATTTCTTCGATGGATTCCGCACTTCCCATGAGCTTCAGAAAATCCATGTGGTGGATTATGAAATTTTAGACCAGTTGGTGGACCACGAGGCTATTCACCGGTTCCGGAAGCGCTCCCTGAACCCGGAAAGACCGATCATGCGAAGCGGGGCAGGCAGCACGGAAACCTATTTCCAGCAGAGGGAGGCGGCGAATCCCTATTATAACGCGATTCCGGATATTGTTAACGACTATATGCAGCGATTTGGGGAAAAGACCGGGCGTTATTATCAGCCTTTTATGTACTACGGCGACCCGGAGGCAGAGTACGTCATCGTTGCCATGGGTTCTGTAGCAGGGGCAGCCAGGGAAACCGTGGATTACCTGAATGCCAGGGGAAAGAAAACAGGCTTTGTTCAGGTGGTCTTGTACCGTCCCTTCTCCGCAAAGTACCTGCTGTCGGTTCTGCCGGAGACTGTGAAAAAGATTGCAGTTCTGGACCGGACCAAGGAGCCCGGAGCCATCGGAGACCCGCTGTACCTGGATGTGTGCGGCGCTTTAAATGAGTGGGACCACAGCCCGGCAGTCGTAGGGGGACGTTACGGTCTGTCCATCAAGGACACCACACCGGCTCAGATCGCGGCTGTTTTTGACAACCTGGAAGCGGAGGAGAGCAGGAATCATTTTACCGTCGGCATTGTAGATGATCTGACATTCACCTCCCTGCCGGTAGGACCAGAGCTTCACGCGGCGGCACCGGGAACCATCAGCTGCAAGTTCTGGGGACTGGGCTCAGACGGAACTGTAGGAGCCAATAAAAACTCCATCAAAATTATTGGCGACCATACAGACAAATATGTACAGGCATATTTCGAATACGATGCCAAGAAATCCGGCGGTGTTACAAGATCTCACCTCCGCTTTGGAGACCGGCCTATTATCGGCAGTTATCTGGTAAAGCATGCGGATTTTGTGGCCTGCCATAATCAGGCTTATATGAGCAAATATGATATTGTTCAGGAGGTAAAACCGGGCGGCACCTTCCTTTTGAACTGCCAGTGGAATGAGGAGGAGCTGGAAAAGGAGCTTCCGGCAGCGGTCAAGCGCTATATTGGCGAGAACGGCATACATTTTTACACCATCAACGCAGTGAAAATCGGCAAGGAAATCGGCCTTGGTAACAGAACCAATGCAGTGCTCCAGGCAGCATTTTTCAAGCTGGCCAACATCATTCCCATCGACCAGGCTGTTGTGTACATGAAGGAGGCAATCCGCAAGACCTACGGCAATAAGGGTGAGAAGGTAGTAGCCATGAACGAGCAGGCTGTGGACAGAGGATGTAATGAGGTAGTGGAAATTGCTGTTCCGGATTCCTGGAAGACTCTGGAGGCCGTGCCGGAAACGATCGACGAGAACCTTCCTGATTATGTAAAAACCATTGGGATTCCCATGAACAAGCTCCGGGGAGACAGCCTTCCTGTCAGCGCCTTTAAGGATATTCCGGATGGGACCATGCCGGTGGGAACTTCCAAGTATGATAAGCGCGGAGTTGCAGTGGATGTGCCGGTCTGGGACCCGGAAAGCTGCATTCAGTGCAATCAGTGTTCTCTGGTATGTCCCCATGCGGCGATCCGTCCGTTCCTGCTGAATGAAGAGGAGGCGGCAAAAGCACCGGCATCCTTTAAAATGACTCAGGCTAAGGGAAAACAGATGGAGAATCTGAAGTTTGCCATTCAGGTGGACCCGCTGGACTGCATGGGCTGCGGTGTATGCGTCAATACCTGCCCCGCTTCCGGAAAGGCGCTGAAGATGGCATCTCTTGCCAGTCAGATGGGAGAAGCAGACAACTGGGAATACGCGGCCGGATTAAAATCCAAGCCCAACCCCATGGACAAATTTACAGTGAAAGGAAGCCAGTTTGAGCAGCCTCTTCTGGAATTCTCCGGGGCCTGCGCCGGCTGTGGTGAGGCGGCCTACATGAAGCTGGCTACCCAGCTTTTTGGAAGCAGGATGATCGTGGCAAACGCTACCGGCTGTACCCAGGCATGGGGCTTTGTACCGCCCAGCCTTCCCTATACGACCGATCAGGAGGGCAGAGGTCCGGCTCTTTCCAACTCCCTGTTTGAGAACAATGCGGAGTTCTCATTAGGAATGTGTCTGGCTATGGAGCGGCAGAGGGCTCATCTGGCGGAAATTGTAAAGAAGCTTCGGGAGACGGCGGATGATGAGAATCTGAAGGGAGCCATCGATGGCTGGTTTGAGGCATACGAGGAGCACGAGGAGAGCGAAAAGGCTTCCAGAGCACTGCTGGCAGCGCTGACAAAGGCGGATTTGACAGAGGAGGCAGCAAAGCTCAGGGATGAGATCCTGGATTCCAGGGAACATTTGTCCAGGAAGTCTATGTGGATGTACGGAGGAGACGGATGGGCTTACGATATCGGATTCGGCGGTCTGGACCATGTGATCGCCTCCGGAGAGGATGTAAATATCCTGGTAGTGGATACGGAGTTATATTCCAACACCGGCGGCCAGGCATCCAAAGCTACTCAAAAGGGAGCTGTAGCCCAGTTCGCCGCTTCCGGCAAAAAGGTGAAGAAAAAAGACTTGGGGATCCTGGCTATCCAGTACGGCTATGTGTATGTGGCTCAGGTGGCTTTGGGAGCCAATCCAGCTCAGCTTGTGAAGGTGATGAAGGAAGCGGAAAGCTATAAGGGACCATCCCTGATCATCGCCTACGCCCCCTGTATTAATCACGGTGTATCAAAGGGAATGGGCTGTTCTCAGCAGGAAGCCAAACGTGCGGTGGAAGCTGGTTACTGGAATCTGTATCATTTTGATCCCAGAAGAAAGGAGCAGGGTTTAAATCCCTTTGTGCTGGATTCCAAGGAGCCCAAATTCAACCTGGAGGAATTCATGATGGGAGAAGTCCGTTTTGCATCCCTGACCCGTACCTTCCCGGAGGAGGCAAAGAAGCTTTTGGCAGAGGCCCAGAAGGATGCAAGAGAAAAATATGAGCAGTACCGAAAAATGGCAGAGGAGAGCTAAAGGAGAAGAACAGAATGAAGAGCTTTCAGGAAGTATTTGAAAAGATCAAGGGAGGGGAGGTGAAACGGATTGCGGTTGCGGCAGCAGCGGACCGGCCTGTTCTGGAAGCGGTGAAGGCAGCCATTGATTCAGGGCTGGCAGAAGCGGATTTAGTTGGGGATGAAGCCGGGATACGGGAAATTGCCGCAAAAATCGGCCTGAATCTGGAGCTGGTGAGAGTCATTCACCAGCCCGACCCCAGGGCCGCGGCCCTGGAGGCGGTCCGCCTGGTCCACAATAAAGAGGCCCAGGCGGTGATGAAGGGCCTTGTGGGAAGTGCCGACTTTCTCCGTGCGGTGCTGAATAAGGAGTGCGGACTGAGGACCGGAAAAACATTAAGTTCTGTGGCGGTTGTAAAAACAGAATCCATTGACCGCTTCCTTCTTATTACAGACGGGGGCATGGTGATGTATCCCACATTGGAGGAAAAGGTCCATCTCCTGGAAAATACGGTTCCCGTTTGCAGGGCGTTAGAGATTGAAAATCCCAAGGCAGCAGCGGTGTGCGCCGTGGAAGTGGTTAATCCGGATATGCAGGCGACACTGGATGCGGCCGCTTTGACCCAGATGAGCCGGAGGGGGCAAATCAAAGGCATTGCCGTGGAAGGACCGCTGGCCCTGGACAATGCCCTGAATCCGGAGGCGGCAGCCCACAAAAAAATCACAGGAGAGGTGGCTGGAAAGGCCGATGTGCTCCTGATGCCGGATATCGAGGCGGGCAATATTATGTATAAATCCCTGGTGTACGGCGCCAAAGCCCAGACATGCGCGCTGATTATGGGAGCGGCTGCGCCGATTATCATGACCTCCAGGGCGGATTCGCCGGAAACCAAGCTGAACAGCATTGCGGTAGCCCTTTTAACAGAGGTAAAATAGGGAAATAAAATTTGGAGGAAATTTATATGAGGTATAGCGAACTGATAAAAACAGAGCCTGGAACAGAGGCCAAGCTGGAAATAGACCTGCTGGTGATAAATGATGATCTTTCTTCAGAAATTGTCAAAGGGCTCCGTCAGAAAAAGGCTTTTGACCCCTCCAGAGTGCTGATCGTGGCAGACCAGGTGGCTCCGCCAAACTCTCCGGAACAGTCCGGCGTCTGGCATCAGCTGATGGAGCTGGCCAACGAGCAGGGGATTGAGATTCAGGCCGGACGCGGGATGACCAGTACCTTCCTGACCGACGGGAGACTGAAGCCCGGACAGACGGCAGCAGCGGCTAATCTGACTGTGGCAGCGGCGGGAGCTGTGGGAGCTTACGGCATCCAGGTCAGCCAGGAGCAGTTGGTTCATGCCTTTGAGACGGGACAGGTGACAGCACAAGCCCCCACGGCGGAAGCCGTATGCCTGACTGGAAATCTGGACGGAGCCATGGCTGCAGATGCAGGCCTGGAATTGATCCGGAAAATGGGGCTTAAAAAATCAGGCTGCCTTCTTACTGTTTCCGGAACAGAGGATTGGTCTCTGGAGGACAGAACAACGCTCTGCATTCTTCTGGCTCAGACTGGTGCTTGCCCGGTGATGACCGGAGAAGCGCAGGAAGGGGCTGCGGAAATGGATCTATCCGCAGTAAAGCCTATGGCGGCCCTGTCGAATAGCTATGAAACAATTTTGCCGGTATCGGATGTGAAGCCTCAGGATGTCAAGGTCGTATTTATCGGCGGCAGTGCAGGAGGAAGCTTTGAGAACATCCGCATGGTGGCGGAGGCCCTGGCAGAGACTAAAATTGCCTACGGTGTGCGTCTGAGTGTTGCGCCGGCCAGTGCCCAGGTTTACCGCCGGATTGCGGATGCGGGATATCTTTCCCTGATCTTAGATGCCGGCGGACTTGTATTAAATCAGTGTGCAGATCCGGAAATTCAGTGCAGGGTGGGTGTCAATGAAACTATGGTATCCAATGACTGGAAAAATGCGCCCGGATATGCAGGATACGATTCCTCTCAGGTAATCATCGCTTCCACCAAAACAGCCATCCGGGCGGCGATGACAGGGAAAATCGGCGAGAAGAGTCTGGCAAAAGAGGAGCAGAAAGGCGAGAAGAAGGCAATTGTCCTGGAGGGCAGGTGCTGGAAGTTCGGAGATGACATTGATACGGATATTATTATTCCGACCCAGTGGGTGTGCGTTCCAATGGACGAGATGCGCCACCACGCTTTTGAACCCCTTCGTCCCGGCCTGGCGGACCAGCTGAGGGAGGGAGATATCATTGTGGCGGGCGACAATTTTGGATGCGGCTCTTCCAGGGAGATGGCTGCAGAGGTGATCGCGGTCAACGGAGTCCGCTGTATCATTGCCAAATCCTTTGCCCGCATCTTTTTCCGCAATGCCATCAACAACGGTATTCTGCTGATCGAGTGTCCCTCCCTTCCCGATGAGGTGCAGGAAGGGGATGTAGTGCGGGTTGAGCTGAACCGCCAGATTACCTGCAACGGAAAGACCTATCCCATTGGTAAGATCCACGAGAATCTCTATGAGATTATTGCGGACGGCGGTCTTGTAAAAAATATTGAAAAGAAAGTAAAAAGGGGTCTTTTATAGGAGGTACTTATGGGACATACATTGGCTGAAAAAATTATTATGAAGCATACGGGGGACAGCCACCTGGCTCCCGGCGACCTGGTGATCGTGGAACCGGATTTTGTGGTCATCCATGATATCTATACCGAATCCATGTACCAGCGTTTCAAGAGCATGGGTCTGACAAAGGTGTGGAATCCGGATAAGATTGCCATTATCCATGACCATCTGATGCCCGCATGTCTGCAGCGGGACCCGGTAAACCTGCAGGTAGGATATGACATCGTAAAGGACCTGGGAATCCGCCACTTCCATCCAACTGGAGGAATTGTCCATCAGCTGGTTCCGGAGCTGGGATACGCAAAGCCGGGTACCATCGTCTATGTGACGGACTCCCATACGCCTACTTATGGGGGAGTGGGATGCTTTTCTACTGGAATCGGACACACGGAAATGGCTTCCATATGGGGAACCGGCCAGATGTGGATGCGGGTACCCAGCGCTATCAAGATCCAAATTGAGGGAACCCTTCCAAAATATGTGTCCGGCAAGGATATCATCCTGCGGGTTCTGGGAGATCTGACTGCTTCTGGAGGCACTTACAAGTCTCTGGAATTCTGCGGAAGCACCGTTGCGCAGCTGTCTATTGAGGACCGGTTGTGCATCGCTAATATGGGCGTGGAATGCGGAGCAAAGGCCGCCCTGTTTGCCGCAGATGAGAAGACCTGTCAGTTCTGCGGCTGCCGGATGGAAGATGTGGCCTGGGTACACGCCGATGAGGATGCGGTTTACGAGCGTACTCTGTTCTACAAAGCGGAGGAGCTGGAGCCGGTGCTTTCCTGTCCGCCCTATGTGGATAATGTTCATCCCCTGCGGGAGGTGGAGGGAACCCCGATCAATCAGGTATTTTTGGGCTCCTGCACCAATGGACGGCTGGGAGATTTGAAAATTGCAGCAGAGATTATTGGAAAACGGAAAATTGCGCCGGGAATCAAGTTCGTGGTTACGCCTGCTACCAACAAGATTATGAAGGAGGCGGTGGCAGCCGGATACATTCAGACTTTGGTGGATGCGGGAGCAATGGTGACGCCTGCCTACTGTTCCTTCTGTGAGGGACGCAGCATGGCTCTGCTGGACGATGGGGAAGTATGCTTGGGAACGAACAACCGGAATTTCCTGGGAAGAAACGGTTCTCCAAAGGCACAGGTATACCTGTCTTCACCTGCGGTGGCGGCAGCTTCGGTTCTGACGGGGAAGATTACGCACCCGGATCATATTTAAGTTCCAAATAGAGGGGGAAAATTATGGCGAAAAGTGAATACCGCATCTGCGGCATGAAAATTCCTTATTTTGTTGTATTTTTTGTAGTTGTAATGATTACGGTGTATATGGGATTTATGCCCACCGTCAATATTTATTCGAACGAAGCCGGCAGCTACGTTGCCACAGACTATGTGGCTACGGTGGCCTTTCTGATGGCAGTGGGAGGACTTTTGTACTGGATCGGAGGCACGGTCCCCATCTTAAATGATTATCTGGGAGGCGTCTGCCTGCTGCCCTTGCTGGGATGTTCATTTATGGTATTCGTGGGCCTGGTTCCGGATGATTTGAAAAACGGTGTCAAGGTCCTGATGTCCGGCGGCTTTCAGAATGTATATATTGCGCTGCTGATGGCCGGATCCATTCTGGTAATGGACAGAAAAATTATCCTTAGTGCCACGGCCAGGTACATGCCGACCATCCTGGGAAGCCAGTTCTGTGCCCTGCTGTTCTGCGCGATCGGAGGCCTGATTACCAGCTTCGGTGTGACCAATGCCCTTTTTGATGTGGGAGCGCCCTGCATGTCCGGCGGATCCGGAGGCGCCCTGGTTACGATTCCGACTCTGTATACCAATCTGACGGGAGTGGACATGACAGTCAATTCCGGGCGATACATGTGCTATGTGTCTATTTCCAATGTGATCGCCATTGTTTTGGCAGCGGTGGGAGGAAAAGTGACGGAGAAGATGAAAGGAATGAACGGACGGGGAGAGATTCTCCGCAAAAACAGCGGCGGAGGCATTCAGGAGGAGAAAAAGCGTCCTTCCTCATCTCTGGATTATGCCGCCCTGGGGTCCGGGATCTTTATGGGCCTGGTATTTTACCTGATGGGCTGTATTGTAGGCGGAATCCCTGGCCTGGATACTATTCCCAGCCTGGCCTGGACGATCATCTTTGTGATCGCGGCAAAGTGTACCGGTGTTCTTCCGGAAGACCTGGAGAACAACTGCGTGTACGCCATGAATTTTGCATTGAAGGCTCTGTTCCCCATGCTGGCTGCCGGAATCGGTATTAACTCGATGGATTTCGCCGCCCTGGGCGAGTATTTCAGCCTCGGTGCCTTCATCGTGATCTTTATGGGAACCTTCGGTGCTCTGTTTGGCGCCATGCTGTTTGCAAAGCTTTCCGGACTGTGGCCCTATGAAGCGGGCGTTACGGCGGGACTGTGCTGCTGCAATATCGGCGGTTCCGGCGACCTGGCGGTGCTGTCCGCGGCAAACCGCATGAACCTGCTGGCTTTTGCCTCTATTTCCACAAGGATCGGAGGCGCACTGATGGTCATCTGGATTGCCCTGCTGTGGCCGTTTTTCCATTAACCTAAAATTCTTTGCAAGGAGGAAGATGCAATATGGAAATGTTTCGCTCTGGGATTACGCTCCGCTGGCTGAATAACGCGGGCTTTGAGATGATTCTGCCAGATGGAGCCCACCTGCTGGTGGACCCCTGGCTGGATGAAGCTCAGATTTATCCCTATCCTCTGGAAAAGGTGGAGCGGGCGGATTATGTACTGCTGACCCATACCCACTATGACCATGCTCAGAGCATTGGAAGAATTCAGAAAAAGTTTCCCCAAGCGGCGATTTTTGTAGGGGATTTGGCTGCAGAAGAACTTTGCCGGGAATATGATTTGAATGTGGAACGATTGTTCCGGGTCAGAAGCGGCGAGGTTTATGAATTTAACAATGTGAAAATCGAAGCCATTGCAGCCCGCCATACAGAATCAAAGGGAGGAAACTACTGGGACCGGGGATACTGCATACAGCCGGACGGTACCAGAAAGGCCATTGAGTTTTACGGCTCTCTGGAGATGCTCAATTACCGGATAACAGCCGGGGACGGTTCCCGCGTTGTTATATGGGGAGGGATGACTACGGAGGAACAGATCCACCGTATGGCCCAGTACGGAGTCAACGACATTGCCATTATGCATGTAAGCCCCAAGCAGGACCATGAAATGTTTGCCCAGCTGGTAAAGGCCATCCGGCCCAAGGTGGTGATTCCCCATCACTATGACATCTGGGATACGCTGTTTGCGGCCAGACCCGATATCCTGAAAGGGCTTCAGCTGCCGCCGGACCGGCTGAATGCGGAATCGGTACTGAAAATGATCCAGGAGAATATTGAAAATACCTGCGGGAATGTAAGGTTCTTTATTCCGGAACATCACAGATGGTACCGGTTTGGGTTAGGAGTAGAAGAAATGGGGAAATCCTGAGAAAAAACGGAGCGGATCTTGAATCTGCTCCGTTTTTTAACCGTTGTGTGCCTTATAATCCTCGCCCCATGCCTGCATGGCGTCCAGAATAGGCTTTAAGCTGCGCCCCAGCTCTGTCAGGCTGTACTCAACCCGGGGCGGTACTTCCGCAAAAACACGGCGGTTTACCAGCCCTTTTTGTTCCATGTCCCGGAGCTGTGCGGTCAGCACTTTCTGTGAAACACTGCCAATGGATTTTTTTAATTCTCCAAACCGTTTGGTTCCGGGCATTAAGTCCCGCAGAATCAGGACCTTCCACTTGTCTCCAATTAACATCAGTGTTGTTTCTACCGGACAAGCCGGCAAATCTTTTGTCTCCGGCATTCTCACCGCTCCTTTCAATCGTTTCAAATCGAATGATAGTTTCATTTTAACACCGGGAAGCAGAGAATGCAAACTCTATTCAGGCTTCTGCAGCTCAACGGTCTGCCGGAATTTTCCGGGCGTCATGGAGCGGAAACGCAGGAAATTCCGGGTAAGGGTCTTTTCTGTATGGTATCCCACCTCCAGGGCGATTTCCAGAATGGTCTTATCCGTCTGGAGGAGAAGTTCTGAGGCCCGGTTGACCCGGACAAAGTTCAGAAAATCGGAAAATCCCATTTCCACCTGATAGAGCAGAATCCGGTTCAGCTCCCGGGGAGACATGTGAAATTGGGCGCCAACGTCCTTTGGGCGCAGGTCCTCGCTGTAGTGGCGGTATATATAGGAGACAAGGGAGTAAAAATCCCGCCGGTCCCGGATATGGCAGATATTCCCCACATTCTGATAAGTATTGCGGAATTCGTTGGCATTCATTCCGATTCGGGTCAGAAAGACTTTGCTGATATGGGCGCTGTCTACAAAGCCCAGTATTTCTGCCAGCTCCTCCAGAGTGAAATCCGTGTACAGCAGGTAATTAATGGTTTTTCCGATGCGCATCTCACTCAGCAGGTCGAAAAAGGACAGGCCGGTGGTACTGGTGATGTAGGCGCTGATTGCAGACTCGCTCATGAAGAAGATTTTGGATAAGTTGGCCAGGGTGATTTTCTGATTCAGGTGGGTGTACAGGTAGAGCAGAATCTGGCTTGGGTCAATGGTCTGGGAGGCAGACTGGGGCTGCTCCTGGTTCTGGGAGCGGATAAAACAGATGATAATTTCGATCAGCTTGTTGGTAATGTATAAATTTCCTAATTCCCGGTGGGCAGGGAAAGGTTCCTGAGGGGAAGGGGTGGAGTCCAGCCCGATTTCGCTCTGAATCTGCAGAAAAAGACTCCGGACGGAACCGGCCGCATCGGGCTTCAGATGAAGCACCGGATCTTGGGCCATGGCCTGGGTAATGGAGATGGCTGCGTTTCCAGGGTTGTAAAAGGTCTTGATGATCTCGTTGATGTTGTCAAAGTAGTATACCAGAATGAAAAACTGCAGAGGAGATTTTACATCCACAATGTCCGTAATCTGCCAGGGCAGAACCGACACAAGGGTACCCGGCTTCAGCTCATAGGGGCGGTTATTGAGCAGCAGGGTAGCTTCCCCGCTGTTGATCAGCCAGAACCGGGACATAGGATGGATCAAGGGAGTGGTAGGTTCTGATACAACTTCAATGTCAAAGCTGCAGATTTTATTTTCATCCTGCATGGAGCAGTAGAGGCTCTGCATAGGTACGATTTTTGTCATGGTCAGGCTCCTTTATTTTGGCTGGGATTTAAGAATGCTCTGCCGCCCATTTCTTGAATTAATAAAATAAT
>ERZ1643246.1704-NODE-1704-length-23116-cov-7.941676_pt1 | contig 23116 bp, 28 predicted proteins | sample MGYA00579265_ERZ1643246 | MGnify/ENA primary metagenome ERZ1643246 (study PRJEB29033, sample SAMEA4952261) | chicken gut metagenome | biome: Broiler Chicken; feature: Gastrointestinal Tract; material: Caecum | place: Ireland | collected 2018 | study: Broiler...
CGCGGCCTCCCGCTCAGCGCTCGTTTATATTACCATCCTCTCCTTTTTACGTCAAGCGTTTTTTTAGAAAATGATAATACAACCGATGGTGCCCGAGGCCGGACTCGAACCGGCACGGTATCGCTACCGACGGATTTTGAGTCCGTTGCGTCTACCAGTTTCACCACTCGGGCAGCCACTATATTGTACACGAAAGATTCTACAAATGCAATCCCTCATTTCTCATTTTACGCAATTTTCTCCAAAAAAAAGCGGCTAAGCCGCTAATGATCGAGATCGATGATCGCATCCATCTCTTGCTGAGTGATCTTATCTTCACGAACCATTGCTTCCAGCACGATGCCTTGCTTCGCGCGGGCTTCCTCCATATGATCGCTCAGCTGAAAGTTTGCCGGTGACTGCGGGATACCAGCCAGCAGGCTCGCTTCATCCAAGGTCAGCTGTGAAGGCTCTTTGCCAAAATAGCCTATGCTGGCTTCTCTGATTCCGATATGTCCATCGCCATAGTTGATCACATTGACATAGAGCTCGAGGATCTCATCCTTATTGCAGCAACCTTCCAGATCATACGTGAGAAATGCTTCCGTGATCTTTCTGGTCAGCGTATTATCGTAGAACAACGCATAGAGATTCTTGCAAAGCTGCTGTGAGATGGTGCTGCCGCCGCTTGGCTCGCCGATGCCCAGCAGATTGCTCAGCACTGCTCTGCCCACTCCGGCCAGATCGACGCCCCCATGGCTGTAGAAATTCTTGTCCTCTACGCTGACCGTAGCATCGAGCAGATAGGATGAGATATCCTCGATCTTCGTATAATCACTGTCACTGCGGGCCTGGCTGATCATTTCTTCCAGCGGATGTTCCTTGACCAGTGCCTCATATTCCGAATGTCCCCTGTATATCAGCAGGCCTGAACCGGTTACGATGACGAGCAGGACGCTGACAAGCAGCAATTTTAGTACTTTCTTCATTTTGATCACCGTGTTCAGTATATCATCATGATCCTTTTGCGGTGCGAATCTTTTGAAATTGTAAGAAAAAACACAGGATGGCCCCGTGTTTATCGATTTGCATTTACTGATCTCATGATCTGCTTGATCTGCGCTTCTGATGGTTTTCTTCCCATCTGCAAGAACATCGCGCGAATCATCTTTTCGTTGATAGGCGGATTTTCTTTCAGCTCCTTTTCAAACTTTTTACGTGTGAAATAAAATCCCAGGAATCCTCCAATGATCAGTCCTATCAATGTACAACCGATTGAAAGCCCCAATTCAAAACTCATACGTACTTCCTCCTAACACTAATGGATATTTTACTATTTTTGCGTGTTATTTACAATATATAAATGCAACAAAACTGCTTATTCCGGCCTGAGGCCTGCCCTCATTCACACTTTGATCAGACAGCGAAAACGCCGCATGATCCATTCCATGAAAGGATCATGCACCTTTCCATCGAGTTCCAGAAAAGCCTCATGCACTTGCAGCCTGAATGGCTGTTCTTGCATCGCGCTGAAAAGCAGCAGCACATTGCCCTCGCACCGCAATGGAGCGCCGAAAAAACGGCATGCCGCGTCATATAATTCCACGATGTCCATCCGCTTGATCCATCGTCCCTCATCCGATGCCGCAACCTCATCCAGGATGCGCGCATGGGCAGCGAGAAATGTGTACAGCGAAGGTTCGACAATATAGACTCTCATGTGCTCACCCTTCGCCAGCATAACAGATTCAGCCCGCGGACCCTGTCGGTTCCTGGCGAACATCCGCTGCTGCAGGATGGTATTCGACAATGAGTATCGAGCTCAAGATCAATGCACCGCCTGCGATCATGAATGGCGTGATCTGCTCATGCAGCAGCAAGAACGAAAAGATGCAGGCAAACAGCGATTCCATCGAAAGGATCAGCGATGCGCTGGATGCGCTGGTATATTTCTGGGCAGCCGTCTGCAGCAGGAACGCCAGACAAGTAGAGACAGCGATCAGATACAGCGCGCTGAGCATGGCCTTTATCCCTACCGCGGCCGGCGGGGCATCAAACAGCAATGCGCAAAATGTAGAGATGATCCCAGCCGTCACCATCTGCAGCGCATTGATCACCAGGACATTTTCGCCCTTTGTCCCCCAATCCAGAGCAATGATGTGACAAGCAAAGAAGACCGCGCACAAAAGCGAGCAGACCTCTCCGCTGCCGAAAGAAAAAGAATCTCCTTTCAGTGTCAGCAGCGAGATCCCGATCACACAGAGCAGCGAGGCCAGAGCCTGGCGCAGCGAAGGGCGGCGTCGGAAGATGAGCCATATGATGTAAGGAACGAAGATGACATTGGTGGAAGTCAGAAACGCGTTGGTGCTGGCAGTGCTGCCCTGCAGCCCGAACGTCTGAAAGGCAAACGCGAGAAACAGGAAGATACCGGCAATCAGCCCTTTGCGTATCGTCGATGCCTTGATTTCCCTGATGGCACGCGCGGCCACCGCGACGGACAGCAGGGCCGATCCGACAAAACGGATCATCAGCACATAAAACGGGTTAAATGTTTCTAAGGCCGCCGCAGTGGCGATGAATCCTCCTCCCCATATGATCGTCACGATCACCAGCATGAGGTTTGCGGTGCTTTTCTTCATTGAAATCCCCCTTTTTCCTCATGAATGATAGCATTGCCGCGCCCCTTTTTCAACCAGAAATCTCACATGTTCCATTGCGTAAGCATGCGCTGAGTGCCTTGGTCAGCTCCTGAAGGTGCATCCCATCTACATGCAGGCAACGCTTCTTTTGCGGCAGCATGATCACGCGCTCATCACTGCGCCGCAGATATATCGTCGGTGCGCTTTGGGCATCGATCAGCCGCAGGGCTTGCGCATCCGCATCACGCATCGCATACAAAGCAGCGTCACACCCTGGGATCGCAAGCAGTCCGACATCCCACATCGGCGCATGCGCTCTTGCTTTCGTCATCTGCAAAAACAGCTGTTCATCCGCAAAAGTCATGATCACAGCCTGTCTGGTCTGAAGCACATACAGCAAGTTCAGCCACTCGTTCAACGCTTTCCACATACCATCACCGCCCTATGCTATGATGCGGCGCGGCGCACGCTTCCGCCTTCGTCCAAAAAAAGAGACTGCCTAGCAGGCAATCTCATCAAACATATCCTGATAGATGTTGGTCAGCTCGATCTTCTCGCTGTCCGTCATCTGACGCTCATGGGCATCGTGAGATTCCACTGTACCCTCATGCGCGGCCACGACCTCACCGTTGCGGATCACGAATACGAAAGGCACATACATGCGCTTTTCGCCCTCGTCATCTTCCTCAAGATAATCATTCAGATAACCGAAGAGCTGCTCCTCGATCTCATCCGTGATCGTATACTCTCCATCCGTATAGGTAGGCGCGTAACAGATGGTCAGCCCTTTGGCCTTGGCGACCTCATCCATCACTGGCACCGCTTCCTCACACCACGGGCATCCGACATATCCGAGATAAACGACGGCGCTCTTGCCCTGCGCAAACAGATCGAGCACTTCCTGCATCGTCTTCTGATAAAAGACATGGTCTTCGTCTTCGAGCATGTCATACCCGCTCATGTCCGCGCGTGTGCCGCTTTCCTGCACCAGGTTATCGCAGCCATTGCCCGCGGAAGCTGAACTGCAGGCGCAAAGCATGACACTGAGCATCGCGATCAAGATTTTTTTCATTTTCATCACCACCGATATATTGAGTATAGCACAGCTTTGAAGCCGTGCTCTTCAATAACATAATTCCACATTTTTTACTCATCGAACAGACTGATCTGTCCTTCGATGAATTCCTCCTCTGCAAAGCTGTCCTCATCCTCTTCCTCCTGTATCGGCAAAGAAGCTGAAGGCTCGGCTTCGATCCGTTCTAAAGGCATGTAGAAACAGAAATCCGCAGTGTTCTTCACTGGCGAAGAAAAGGTGGCTTCCACGCTCATCAATGAGATGTCTTTCATCTGCATGAGCTGCGCCGCACCATCATGCAGCAGCATGAAAGAATCCTGAAGCCGCAGCGCACGGACATGCTTGAGCACATACGGCTTGGATTTCACGCGCTTGCACAGACGGATCCCCCGCGTCGGCCTGCCCAGCACCGGGATGTCGCTCATGCGGATCCGCTTCATCGCACAATGATCGCTGACAGCCAGCAGCTGAGCCTCGTCGCCATGATAGACACATGCGCTGACCGCGCTGTCATCACTGAGATTCATCGCCTTGACGCCCTTGGAACGCAGCGAAGTCAGCGGGACCAGCTGGATCGGGTAACGCGTGATGTATCCCTGCGCCGAAACGATCATCACTTCGTCCTCATCCATAGCGCTCAGCACGCTTACCACTTCGTCCCCGTCGGCCAGCTTCATGTTGACCATCGTGCGGGAATGGCGGCTGACCTCATATTCTTTCAACAAGCTGCGTTTGATCATGCCGCCGCGCGAGAGCGTAAGCAAAGAGAGCGAAGAATCAAAGCCGCTGATCACAAAGGCATTCACGATCTTCTCATCTGGTCCGATCTTGACTCTCGAGCTGAGGTGCGCGCCTACATCTTTCCATTTGGCATCTTCCAGCTCATAGACCGGAACAAATCCATAAGTGCCCTTTGAAGTAAAGAACAACAGCGTGTCCAGCGTATTCGCTTCACGGTATCCGATCAAGCGATCCCCTTCCTTGATGCCGCATAAGGCATCATTGGAAGCATTGTATGAGCGCATGGATACGCGTTTGGCATAGCCGTCTGCGGAAATGGTGCACATCACCTGCTCGGAAGGGATCATCTGCTTCTGGTCGATGACGATCTCTTCGATCTGTTCTTCGATGCTCGTCCGACGCGGGCTCGGAAACGTTTTCTTCACTTCGCGCAGTTCATCGATGATCACCCTGTGCAGGCGCTTGCGGCTGCCAAGGATCTCTCGCAGATCCTCGATCTCATTCACCAGCTGCATATACTCTTCCTTAAGCTGTGTGATATCCGTATTAGACAAACGGTAAAGGCGCATGGTCACGATGGCCTCCGCCTGCTCCTCACTGAAGCTAAACGCTTCGATGATGCGCTTCTTGGAGTCAGCCTTATCTTTGGCGGCGCGGATGAGCGCGATGATCTCATCCAGGATGGACACTGCCTTGATCAGTCCCTCCAGGACATGACAGCGTTTCTCCTTGCGCTCAAGGTCATAACGGCTGCGCCGCTCGACCACATCCACCCGATGTGACAAAAAAGCGTCGATCATGCCGGCCAGACCAAGCTGGACCGGACATTTGTTTACGATCGCGATGACATTGTAATTATAAGAAACCTGAAGATCGGTATTTTTATACAGGTAATTCAGGATGAGCTGAGCATCCGCGTCTTTGCGTACATCGATCACGACCCGCAGACCGCTGCGATCTGATTCATCACGCACATCGAGGATGCCCTCGATCTTCTTGTTCAGCCGGATCTCATCGATCTTGCGCACCATGTTGCTTTTGACAACTTCATAAGGGATCTCATAAACGATGATCTGCTTCAATGATCGTCCTTCCTCGATGCGCACCCGGCTGCGCACGATGATCCTTCCGCGCCCCTGCGCAAAAGCCTGCCGGATGCCTTCCGCGCCCTGGACGATGCCGCCGGTGGGAAAGTCCGGTCCTTTGACAAACTGCATCAGCTCATCCAGCGTGCACTGCGGATGCTTCAGACGGTAGATGCAGGCATCGAGCACTTCTTCCAGGTTATGCGGCGGGATATTGGTGGCATAGCCGGCCGCGATGCCAGTGATGCCGTTGACCAGAAGGTTAGGATAACGCGAAGGCAAGACGGTCGGCTCCATCTTTTCATCATCAAAGTTCGGTGCCCACAGCACCGTATCTTTGTCGATGTCCTTGAGCATGAAATCCGCGATCTGCGAAAGCCTGGCCTCCGTGTATCGCATCGCCGCTGCCGGATCATCATCGATCGAGCCATTATTGCCCTGCATGTCGATCAAGGGCCGCGTGATCTTCCAATCCTGCGACATGCGCACCATCGCTTCATAGACGCTGATGTCGCCATGAGGATGATAATTGCCGATGACATTGCCGACCGTCTTGGCTGATTTGCGATAAGGATGATCAAAGGTGTTGCCATCTTCATACATCGCATAGAGGATGCGGCGCTGCACCGGCTTCAGCCCGTCTCTGGCATCAGGCAGCGCACGGTCCTGGATGATGTACTTGGAATAACGGCCGAAGCGATCGCCCATGATCTCTTCCAGCGGCGTGACGATCACATGCGGTTCAATGTGTGTTTCGTTTTTCTTCTTCATCGCTGCACCTCCATGGCATAGTCATCCTCCAGGGTGAAGGAAACGTTCTTCTCGATCCAGTCGCGGCGCAGATCCGCTTTGTCTCCCATCAGCACCGACACACGCTTTTCAGCGATGACGGCATCTTCGATATTCACCTGGATGAGCGAGCGGGTCTGCGGATTCATCGTCGTATCCCACAGCTGATCCGCATTCATTTCTCCAAGCCCTTTGTATCGCTGCAAAGTATAGCCTTTAGGGAAAGTGCGGCGCAGGCTGGCCAGCTCCTCATCGGTCCAGGCATATTGCATCATCTTGCCTTTCTGCAGCTTATACAGCGGCGGCAGCGCGATATACAGCATGCCTTTGTCGATGAGATCCCGCATGTACCGGTAAAAGAACGTCAATAGCAGCGTCTGGATATGCGCGCCGTCAGTATCGGCATCGGTCATGATGATCACTTTATGATAATTCGAGTCCTCAGCATGAAAGCTGGCTCCGATGCCCGCACCCAGCGCATGCACGATCGTGTTGAGCTCCTCATTTTTCTCGATGCTGGCCAAGCTGGCCTTTTCGGTATTGAGCACTTTGCCGCGCAGCGGCAAGATGGCCTGATAACGGGAGTCACGTCCCTGCTTGGCGCTTCCGCCCGCGGAATCGCCCTCCACCAGATACAGCTCTTTGCGCCGCGCGTCTTTCGACTGCGCGCCGGCCAGCTTGCCAGAGAGGATGCGTTCGCTCTTGCCGCGCGTCTTGCCTTTGCGTGCGTCTTCCCGTGCCTTGCGCGCTGCTTCCCTGGCACTGCTGGCCTTGATCATCTTGCGCACCAGTGCCAGCGCGGTCTCTTTGTTTTCTTCCAAAAAGAAGCTCAGTTTCTCGCTGACGATGGAGTCCACCGCGCTCTTGGCCTCGCTGGTCCCCAGCTTGCTTTTCGTCTGGCCCTCAAACTGAAGCAGGTTCTCTGGGATCGAACAGGAAAGCACGAGCGTCAGCCCCTCACGGACATCGCTGCCTTCAAAGTTCTTGTCTTTTTCCTTGAGCAGGCCATTGCGGCGCGCGAATTCATTGAACACTTTCGTGAAGGCCGTACGTGCCCCGCTTTCATGGGTGCCGCCATCTTTGGTCCGCACCATATTGACAAACGAAAAGATGTTTTCCTGATATTCATCTGTGTATTGGAAAGCGCACTCCACCCGGATCTCAGAAGCTGTGCCGCTGAAGCTGACCGGTGCATGAAAGACATGCTTATCCTCATGAAGATATTCGATGAAGGCCTCCAGCCCGTTTTCATAATGATATTCCTCGCGTCGCTCTTCATCTTTGCGACGGTCGATGACCGTCATCTTCAGCCCCTTCAGCAGAAAAGCATCCTCCTGAGCCCGTTCGCAGATGCTGGAATAAGAAAATTTCGTCGTGGAAAAAATAGCCGGATCCGGCATGAACTGCACGCGCGAGCCGCTCTGGCTGCAGCGGCCGGCTTTTTTCAGCTTACCGATCTTCTTCCCGCCCTGGGAAAACTCCATTTCAAAGGCTTCTTTCCCATCGCAGGTCCGTACTTTCAGCCAGCTGCTCAGCGCGTTCACGACACTGGCGCCTACGCCGTGCAGTCCGCCGCTGGTGCGATATCCACCTTCGCTGCTGAACTTGCCGCCGGCATGCAGGACCGTAAAGATCACTTGCAGCGTAGAAACGCCGCTGGCATGCATGCCGGCCGGCATGCCCCGGCCATGGTCTTCTACCGTGACAGAGCCATCTTTTTCCAGCGTGATCATGATCTCATCACCATAGCCATTGAGCGCCTCATCGATTGCGTTATCCACGATCTCCCACACCAGGTGATGCAGTCCGCGGGAATCGGTCGAGCCGATATACATGCCAGGACGTTTGCGTACTGCTTCCAGTCCTTCCAGGATCTGAATGCTGTTCGCATCATATTGCTGCGTCATACAAGCACCTCTCTTTTCAAAATCAATCTCACCCATTATAGCAAAAAAGCGTTTTTTTGGCACACGAAAAATGCCCAAGCCGTCCCGCTGCAGGAATTATCGCTTTTTTTTGGCAAAGATCGATGCTAAAATAAAAAAGGAATTTGTCACACGATAAAGGGGGTAATTCCATGAACAGTTTCTTCTCATTGCAGACGCTCGCCTGTGTGCTGATCGGCTATCTGCTCGGTTCCATTCCTTTTGCGCTCGTCATCGGCAAAGTGTTCTATCATACGGATGTCCGACAGTATGGCAGCGGCAACCTGGGCGGCACCAATACCGGACGAGTGCTCGGCGCCAAGGCCGGCGCAGCAGTCATCGCCTGCGATATCCTCAAGGTCGTCGCTGCGATCGCGCTGTCCTCGCTGATCTCTCCGGATGTCTCCATCTGGACCGGCCTTGCAGCAGCGATCGGCCACTGCTATCCGATCTTTGCCGGATTCAAGGGCGGCAAGGCCGTAGCCACCATGTTTGGCTTTCTGCTGGCCACGAGCATCTTCACTTTCCATGACGCATGGTATCTGATCGTCCCGCTGGCAGCGTTTCTTCTCTTGCTTTTCTTGTTTAAGATGGTCTCGCTTGCCAGCATCGCGGCAGCCTTGTGCTCGAGCATTTTCATCACCGTGATGCAGAGCGATCAGCCGCAGATCCTCATCGCCAGCTGGCTCATGACGATCCTGGTCATCTATCGGCACCGCTCCAATATCATCAAGATCAAAAACGGCCAGGAAAACAAGGTTTCCTGGCTCTGAAGCAGCACGGGCTGCTTTTTTTATCCGCTGACGGCGGACTTTTGTTCCTTCGCCGCTTTTTTCAGCGGTCTCTCCTCAATGAGACGATCTCCGAACTTGACGCGGGCCACGGCCCGGCAAAAACGATAGATGATGCGGCATAGCAGCGGCTGCGCTTCAAGATCGAGGAAAGGCAGCGGATGCTTGCTGATATCTTTGCGGCGGATGAAGAAGATCATCGTGTACAGCACCAGCATGCTCACACAGAAATAATTCTGATGATTGGAATACGCCTCATCCGGATATGCTTCGTTGAGCACCTGTTCCTGAAATTCAAACGCCGTATGCATCTGCATGAGCGTATCCATATCCATCGTGAACACGCCATTCTTATTCATGAAGCTGCCTTTGCGCTGCACATAATGATAAAACCGATCGGGAATGGTGACGATGCGCTCTGCCTTCATGAACAGCTGGAAGATGGTGCAGACATCCTCAAATATGCTCAGCTGCGTCGGAAAGCTGATCTCACGAAACAACACGGTACGATACAGCTTCCCCCACGGGTAATTGTTCACCTGCACGTTCTTCATCAGCGCATGCAGCGCCTGTCTTGGGCTCATGACCTCATGGCCCGGCGCACGGCGATAAAGCGAGAAAGGGCCGATCTCCATGCGATAAGCACACTGCACGATATCCGCGTCTTCTTTTTCCATCACTTCCGCCATGCGCGCGATGGCATCCGCATCCAGGTAATCATCGCTGTCCACCAGCATGCAATACTCTCCCTCTGCTTTGCGCAAGCCATAATTGCGCGCGGCGCTCACCCCGTGATTCTCGGTGCGGTAATAACGAATCTGCGGATACGCATCGGCGTAGCGCTTGCAGATCGCATCGCTGCCATCCTGCGATCCGTCACTGACGATGATGATCTCTATATTTTCATAGCTCTGTGTCAGCAAGGAGCGCAGACACTTTTCCACATACTTTTCCACATTATAGACCGGTACGATCACACTGATCAGCGCATTGCTCATTTCTCTCACTCCTATTTTGAAAATTGTCTTCTTGACCAGCATTTTTCCATGCGGCAAAGCTTATTCTAACACAGTTTCTTTATCAGGTGTAAAAGTTCGGCTTATTTTTGACAATTCCGTTAAAATGCTCTTCTGTTTACATCATAACTGCAAAGCAGAGAAATGAACAGAAAAAAATAATGACATTTTTGCAAGGAAACAGCTTCCTTTTGACGCTTATTGCGTTTTCCCGCTGATTGACAAACGTTCAGATTTCTCATATACTAACAACAGGAACTGCTGGCGCTGCTGGTCATTCGTGGCTGGCAGCGTCTTTTGCAAAAATGCAGAAAATAAAAGGAGGTACTTTCATGAGCATGATTGCGAGTCTGTATGGAAGCATGGTCTTCAATGACGACAAGATGAAAAAGCGGCTTCCTGCCGATGTGTACAAACGCTATCATCAATGCCTGAAAGAAGGCAGCGAGCTTTCCAGCGCCGATGCCAATGTCATCGCCAACGAAATGAAAGACTGGGCCGTTGAAATGGGCGCTACGCACTACACGCACTGGTTTCAGCCGATGACCGGCATCACTGCCGAAAAACATGACAGCTTCATCGAACCGGAAGGCGACAGCGTCATCATGAAGCTGTCCGGCAAAGAGCTCATCAAAGGAGAGGCCGATGCATCAAGCTTCCCCAACGGCGGACTGCGCTCGACTTTTGAAGCGCGCGGCTATACCGCCTGGGACATGAGCAGCTATGCGTTCATCAAGGATGGCACACTGTGCATCCCGACCGTGTTCCTTTCGTATGGCGGAGAGTCGCTGGACAAGAAGACACCGCTGCTCAAATCAGAAGAGCTGATCGAAAAGCAGGCGAAGCGGCTGCTTCATCTGCTGGGAAAAGAGGTCAGCAGCGTCATCACCACGGTAGGCGCCGAGCAGGAGTATTTCCTGATCGACAAAAAGATGTATCATAAACGCAAGGATCTCGTCTACACCGGTCGCACGCTGTTTGGCAACCGTCCGCCCAAGACCCAGGAGCTGGATGACCATTATTTTGGTGTCATCAAGCCGCGGGTGCTCGCTTTCATGAAGGAGCTCAACGAAGAGTGCTGGAAATTAGGCATCCCTGCCAAGACGCAGCACAATGAGGTAGCCCCTTGTCAGCATGAGCTCGCGCCGATCTTTACGCTGACCAACCGTGCCTGTGATCAGAATCAGATCATCATGGAGCTCATGAAAAAGGTGGCGGACCGCCACGATCTGGTCTGCCTGCTTCACGAAAAGCCATTTAACGGGATCAATGGCAGCGGCAAGCACAACAACTGGTCAATGTCGGCAGACGGAGAAAACCTGCTTTCACCATCCGGCCGCGATGAGCAGTTCCTGCTCTTCCTGTGCGCCGTCATCCAGGCCGTGGATGAATATCCCGCGTTGCTGCGCGTAGCGGCAGCGAGCGCTGGAAATGATCACCGGCTGGGCGGACATGAAGCGCCGCCGGCCGTGCTCTCCATCTTCATCGGCAATGACCTTGAGGAGCGCATCCGCGATTTCATCTATCAGCGGGGCACTACGGCTTCCGGGCGCAGCAGCCTGAACGTGGATGTGCACAGCCTGCCGAAGTTCGCGCAGGATACCAGTGACCGCAACCGCACCTCCCCATTCGCGTTTACCGGCAACAAGTTTGAGTTCCGCATGCTCGGCTCTTCCCAATCCATCGCCTGCAGCAACATCAACCTGAACACCGCTGTGGCCGATGTGATGTGCCGTTTTGCCGACCGGCTTGAAAAGTGCTCCGGCGACCTTCATGATGAGATCCGAGAAGTGATCCGTGAATCTTATGAAGATCATCATCGGATCATCTTCAACGGCGATGGCTATGCGGACGAATGGATCAAAGAGGCAGAAAAGCGTGGCCTCCTCAATCTTCCGACCACGGCAGACACACTGCCTCATTATCTGGATCCCAAGAACATCGCGCTGTTCGAGCGCAACAAGATCTTCACTGAATCTGAGCTGCGTTCCCGCTATGAGATCCTGACCGAAAACTACAATAATGTCAACAGCATCGAAGCATATACCATGCTTTCCATCGTGCGCAAGCAGATCCTGCCCAGCGCGCTGGAATACACGCGCTTTTTGAGCGAAACGCTCAGCGCCAAAAAGGCAGCGATGGAAGAAGCAGACATCAGCGTAGAAAAGGATCTCATTCAGATGATCTCTGCGATCGCGGCCAGCGCGCACCGTAAGACACGCGCCCTGCATGAAGCGATGAAACAGAGCGTTCGTGAGGACAAACAGGAAGAAGCATATTTCTTCAAGAATACAATTCTGCCGCTCATGGAAGATCTGCGCAGCGATTGTGACCAGCTGGAAACTTACGTGGCCAAGGAATTCTGGAAATTCCCGACCTATGGCGATATCTTGTATTACAAATAAAAACGAGCCTTTCTTCGGAAAGGCTCTGTTCATGAGGAGGATGAAAATGAGGCTCACATTCATAACGGATCAAGCAAAAGATGACTGCTTTGCGATCCGCAGGAAAGTATTCATGCAAGAACAAGGATTCCGCCATGAATTTGATGAACTGGATGCGCGCGCGACCCATTTGTGCGCATATGCCGATGACGTTCCTGTCGGCTGCTTGCGCTATTTTCCGGACATTGAACGCCCTTCATGCATTCATATCGGAAGAGTAGCGGTCCTTCCAGCTTACCGCCATCATCACATCGGCAGAAAACTGATGGAACAAGCAGAACTGCAGATCCGGAATAAAGGGTTCGCTGAGATCCGCATCAGCGCGCAGCTGCAGGCAATGCCTTTTTACCAACGCTGCGGCTATCGATGCGATGGAGAGACATATCTGGATGAACATGTCCTGCATATAGACATGTTACGCAAACTATGATCCCCTTTTTGCTCTTCTTGCTTTTCATTCAGGCAGATGCCTTGGCCGGCGCACTGTGTACTTTCGCGATCTTCTCGTTATGGCATTTGCGCCGGAACGCTTCGAACATGCGTGTCTCCCTGCAAGCACTGACAAGAAGACACCTCATCGCGGCCATCATCCCTGTGGAATTGCTGCATCTTCCCTTTCTGCTCGGCTTTACCGTCCTTTGTGCGCATTGCTGCGGAAACCTGCTTTCGGGCATCGCGGCGATCCTCATGGCGGGCATTGCCGCAGGAAGGCACATCCTCATCCTGCGCCATCTGGATGATATCAAACATTCCTTTTGAGATAAAACGCAGGCCCTGCATACGCAGGGCCTGTATATCTTTATCCGCCGATCAGAAAATCGAGGATGTTCATTCCGGCACCGGTCTCTTCACGGTACAGCTCAGTATATCCGCATTGACGACAGGAAATCGTGATGAATTTTTTGTTCTGTACATCAAACAGTTTGGCGAAGTTGCCGCCGGTTGCCTGAAACTGATCGCTCTCATATTCATGACAGCCGCATTTTGGGCAGATAAATGCTCTTTTTTCCATATCCCTTTTCCTCCTTGATCTCAGTATACCACAGGATCAGCGGCTTTGCACATGACTGACGTTGCGGATCTCAATGCGGATCGTCCCATCATCCAGATGGATGACCTCAAACTTATCGGGTTCTTCCATATACTCCACCGGAAATGTGATCTCGATGTTCGTATCGGTCTTCAGCTTCTGCATCGCGGCTGACTTCGGCATCTTTACTGACTGCGTGCTTACTGTGCCGCGAATGCCTTTCTGCGCCATCTGTGAAACAAACTCATCTGCCGCAAACGGCACTTCATGAAAGAGCGTCTCAGCGATCTCATCCACTTGCAGATCCTCTTGTTCACTGACCGCTTCCTTGATGAGCCGCTTTACCTTAGGCAATGATTCGATCGGATCCATCTCATATTTTTCGCTCAATGTCCGAGTCAGGCGCTCGATCTCTTTGCTGGATTCTCGATAAGATGCTTCTGCTTGCGCTTCCAGAAAATGGGTCGCAAGCGCGTAGACCGGCTCATCAGCGATGGTGCGCTTTTCTTCGATGATATGAAGCGACAGATCGCTCAGCTCTACGGTGAAAGCAAAATCATGCTTCAATAAGGTCGGTGAAAGCACCTGCTGTTCCAAAAACTCATTTTCATTGTCTGACTTGATATAGCAGCTCATCGCCTTGCGATACCCCTGATCCAGCGCACAAAGATAACGGCGGCCTTCATGGACGAGCTGCGCGATGATGAGTGCCGTCGCTTCCAGGATGCCGCAGCTGACCTTAGCTTCATACAGGTTCTGCGCGATCAGAATGGACAGCTCACTGAAATCCATCTGATGATCACGATACAGCGTGAGCTTCTGCGCCAGACGCGAAGCAGGAAGAAAGGCACCGGCATGACGCTGATCGGCAGAAAACAGCTTCAGCAGCTTCGTCGAGACAAACGCATATGCGCTTGACGCGGACAGATCCGTCTCAGCGGTTCCAGGCAAAAAAAGCTTCTGTGATGGATCAAGCAGATGAGTGGTAATATGTTCGATCTGCATATCTCTCCTCCATTCCTGTCATTGAGTTTACCATGAAACCACATGATATTTCAATGCGCAAATGTCTATCACCCACCCGCACGCTGGCATAGGATGAAACAAAAGGAGGATGAAAATGGCAAAGATCATCGTGTACAATGTAAGTTCACAGGCCCTGGAGATCTTCTATCGCGGAGAAAATGACAATATGCCTTACGCATACGGAAATACGATGAAGGTCAGAGAATTTCGCGGTTCCAGCAGCTCTAGCGTGCTGTGGACGAGCAATGCCGCCATGGAGAGCTGGAATGCCACCAGGCGCTCATTCAATGCCCCGATTCCCTTCCGATATGCGTTCAAGCGCATCTGGGAAGGCGGCCACGGTCAGCAATCCCAACACTACGCAGGTACGGCCTTCGACTGTGGTCAAGCGCTCAGCAGCAGCGAACGCAGCCGCCTGTGGCGCACCGCGAACAACCTTGGCGTATGGAGCTATGTCGAGCCGCAGAGCATGACACCGACCTGGGTGCACTTTGACAAACGCTATGGCACACCGGCCTGCAGTGCCGGATACCCGACGCTTCGCAATAGCAGCCGCGGCGTATATGTCCTCGTGCTTCAGGATGCGCTCAACGCGCTGGGCTACTCTACACAGACGCTTGACGGTGCTTTTGGCAGCAACACGCGCAGTGCGCTGCTGGCGTTTCAGCGCGGCAATGGACTCAGCGCAGATGGCATCTGCGGCTGCTGCAGCTGGCGGCGGATCGTCAGTGAGGCCGTGGGCATCGGAAGGACAGTGACGGTGATCGACCCGTAGCATCGTATTTTTCACGATTCGTTGTTGATATATATCAAAAGATATTGTATTATATAAATGCGCTTTTAAACAAGGTATCATGTCTCTTCAGGCTGAATGGTCTAGATACGGAACTCCGTAGAAGGGACATGATTTTTTTAGTGTTTTTATGTATAAAGGCGTATGTAACATTAAGAGGAGGGAAAATGTATGATCATTTTTTTGAAATATGACTGGGAGAAAACCAGCGTGCGCATTCGAAAAGACGACGCAGTGGACTATTACCACTGCAATTCCGTCAAGGAGTATCTGAATCGCCGCTGTCAGCAGGAGGGATCAACGCTGCAAGGACGCAGAGAGGCTTTTGCTCAGCTGATGAACGCTCGCAAGCATATCCCGGTGCTTACTTCCGTGCGAAGAGGAGAGATCTTCATGCCATTTGGTAAGATGGATGATCCGCATACCATTTGGATCAATCTGCGTGCCGTGCAATATTATAAAGCTGAAGGCGGCGGAACACGCATCTATTTCATCAATGGCGAAAGCCTGCTGCTGGATTACCGCCAGCCGATCGTCAAACGTCAGATCGAACGCTCACAGCTTTACATCACGCTGATCGGTGAATAAAAAAACATGCAGCGCATCGGAAATGATCTTCGATACGCTGCTATTTTTGAACGATCGTGTTATTTCATCATCTTTACATGAACACAGGTGCCATCCGGACCTGGTGTGCTGTTGAGATAATCGACGATCTCCTGACGGCGCTCAGGCTTGCATGGGCGGCAGCACACAGTATCCATCTCTCCGGATACCAGCGCTTCAGCCAGGCCGCTGCAGCCGGCATAGCCGCAGCCGCCGCAATTGTAATTGGGAAGCATCTCTGTCACTTTCTCGACACGCTCATCGACTTCGACCTTCAGATATTTATCTGCAATGCCAAGTCCCAGTCCGAGGACTGCGCCAAGCACGATCATCATAACAATTGCCGCTATCATCCTATCTTCCTTTCTACCGGTGATGATCCGGATTGTTCATGCAGCTGCGATCATGGCAGCCTTTGCATTCAGGTTTCAGATTCTCACACCCTGCCGGTCTGGGTGTCTTGTGATTCAGATAATAAGCCAGGGCATATGCCCCGCCGAGCACGGCGAAGAATACGACCGCCAGCACGATCTGCAAGCCGTTCATGCAAGCCCTGCTAATCCGCCGAACGCGAGCGCCATGATACCGGCAACGACAAGCGCGATCGGATTTCCTTTGAACGGATTAGGTACATCGCTGGCATCGAGGCGTTCACGAATGGTGGAGAAAATATAAAGCACCAGCGCAAAGCCAAGCGGCGTCGCGAAAGAATAAACAAGCATATGCGCAAAATCGAATTCCTGTGAGATGTTCTCCAGGCAGACATTCAGCACGACACAGTTGGTCGTGATCAATGGCAGATACACGCCCAAGGACTTATACAGGCCCGGACTTGTCTTTTTGATGAACATCTCGGTCAGCTGTACCAGTGAAGCGATGACCAGGATGAATGTCAGCAGGTCCATGAACTCCAGCTGCAGCGGCTCAAGGACGAGATAATAGAGACCATAAGTCACGATCGATGCCGCCACGATGACGAATACGACCGCCACGCCCATGCCGATGGCGCTGCTTGCCTTTTTGGATACGCCCATGAACGGACACATGCCAAGAAACTGATTCAGCACGACATTATTGATAAAGACACATGTGATCAGCAATGTAAACAATTCACCCATGATTTACTTGCCCTCCTTTGCGGCCGCAGCCTGCTTCTTTGCCTGGCGATCTTTATACGCAGCCAGCGCCGCCGCCAGACAGGCGAATGTGCAGAATGCGCCGAATGGCTGTGAAAACAGCGAAATGACATAATCTTCAGGAATCAGCCGGAACTCAAAGAGCACCTGCGCCGCATCAAAAGGATTGGTAAATGAGATCATGCCGGTGGAAAGGATCTCGCGGATCAATGACATCAGCACGATCGAACATGTATAGCCAAGTCCCATGCCCAGGCCGTCGAGCGCTGAATCAAGGACCCCATTCTTAGAAGCAAAAGCTTCCGCGCGGCCCAGAATGATACAGTTCACGACGATCAAAGGAATGAACGTGCCAAGTGATTCATCCAGTGCCGGCGCATACGCCTGAATGAGCATCTGAATGACCTTGACCAACGCCGCGATCACGACGATATACACCGGGATGCGGATCTCGTTGGGCGTGATGTTGCGAATCAGCGAGATGATCACATTAGAAAGGATGAGCACCGCGATGACCGCTACGCCCATGCCGATCGCGTTGTTGAGCGTCGTGGTGATCGCCAAAGTAGAACAAAGTCCAAGATACAAAGAGAATACCGGATTTTCACGCAGGAAACCTGCGGTAAAGTTTTTCTTTCGATCCATATGATCCCGCCTCCTATTCTCTCATGGAAGCGGCGACCTGTGCCGCTTCATTGATACCATCCACGACTGCCCGGCTGGAAATGGTCGCGCCAGAGATGGTATCCAGCTCGCCGGACGCGTCATGACCGATCAATCCGTTGATGAAGTCTTCGTCATCCAGCACCCGAGTGCCCAGACCGCTCGTATCACCGTTGGTCATGCCTTTATAGTTGACGACCATCCCCTGCTCATCGATTGCCACCAGGAATGTCGTGCCCTCGCTGTAGCCGCTGACCGACATGCTGAAGACAAGCGCTTCATCCTTATATTGATAGATCTTCTGTATCGTTTTGGAATCCCCGTCATATTCGATTTGCTCAAAGTCCGACTCGCTGGATCCCGGGAATAACTCGATCAGGCTTTCTTTTTCTGCAGCTTCCGCATTGGCAGTGATGATCGGCTGTGTGATCTGGTTAGCGAAGGCCAGCGCTCCGCCGGCAATAGCGGAAACGATCGCCAGAAAGAGCGTCAGATGAATGATCTTCTTCATGATGCATCGCCTCCCGTCACTTCTGATGTGGATTCTGATGTCGCCGAGCTGATCTCATTTACCGGCGTAACGGTGCTTGCGGCAAGTACCGTTACCGCCAGACCGATGATAGCCAGCCCGGCAATGGCCTTACGGGCACGTGCCCGCACCGCCAGCTGCTTGCCATCCAGAGCCGATTCGATCAGCGGCGTCATCATGTTCATGAGCAAGATCGAATACAGACAGCCCTCAGGCAAATTGGCCTTCAGACGGATGAGCATCGTCAGGATGCCAGCGCCCATCGCAAAGAGCACCCGGCCCTGCGCGCTCGTCGGGCTCGTGACCGGATCCGTTAGCATGAAGACCGCACCGAAGATCACTCCGCCGCTGAACACATGGATGAGCGGATACCAGAGGAAACCTGGAACACCTTCATAGCTGGCCGCTCCGCCAATCAACGCAGCCGCGGCGGCGAGCACAGCGATCGTCAGCAGATAGACCACCGGCACGCGCCAGTCGATGACCTGCCGCCAGGCCAGGATGGCGCCGACGATCAAGATCAGGATACCGCATGTCTCACCGATCGCGCCCGGATGCCAGCCAGTCAGCAGCGCCCCGATGCCGCCGACCTGATCGAGCATCTGCGCAGCAGTCTCGCTGGTTCCCGGCATCCAATTAAACGTATTGGCCATGGTGGTTACCGGTGTCGCGGCCGTCGCCACATCACTGACCACCGCGCCCATGAACGCATTAAATACGATCGCACGGCCGAACGCGGCCGGATTGAAGATATTCTGACCGAAGCCGCCAAACAGCAGCTTGCCGAAGAAGATGCTGAAGAACGTGGCCACACCCAAGGCGTAAGGCGAGATATCGATCGTGCACATCATGGTAAGGATGATGGCAGTGATCCAGCCGAAAGAAGAGCTCAGATAACTTTTGACATTCTTCTTCAGCACAAGCGCAAATACCGTCTCGCTCACCAGTGCCACGATCACCGCGACCGCCAGCAGCAGCAGCGCCTGCAGCGCATAGCGCATGCCATAAGCGGTATAATAATAGACCAAAGCAAAAAGATAAACAGCCGCCAGACCAAGCATCAGCTCGAACATGATACGTTTCGTGCTCTGAGGCTGACGCAGGTTCGGCGATACGTTAAATGTGAATTTCATTTCAGGACCCCCTACTTTCTTGCGGCCATCAGAGCACGCTTGGCCTTGCGTACATTCTCTGTCACATCAAGACGGGAAGGACATACATAAGTACATAATCCGCACTCGATGCAATCCAGCGCGCAGCGCTTCATCATCGCGTCCCGGTCGTTGACCTTCACTGCCTGTGCGATGCGCACTGGCTGCAGTCCGGCCGGGCAATGATCGCTGCATTTGCCGCAGCGCAGACAAGCGACACTGTCAAAAGGCTTGTTCAGCAGCACAGTGACCGCGTTGGTCGCACGGTCGACGACCCATTTGTCATTGACGATCGTCTTGCCCATCATCGGTCCCCCGGCAATGAGCTTTACTTCCTGTGCAGTATACCCGCCGCAAGCCGCGATGATCTCGCTGACCGGCACGCCGACCGGGACACGGACATTCACCGGTTCCTTCACGCCATCACCAGAGACCGTCACCGTCTTCTCCATGATCGGTTCACCATGACGAAGCGCCCGGGCAAACGCAATGGCCGTCGTTGCATTGTTTACGACAGCTCCCGCTTCCGCAGGAAGCTTTTCATATTCACGATGCATGAGCTCGCGCACCAACACGCGCTCCCAGCCCATCGGATAGACATCCGGTACCGCCGCGACCTCAACGCCCTCCACAGAAGCACACGCGCCCTTTACCTGTTCGATCAGATCAGGATGCGAAACTTTGATCGCGATGAGCGCTTCCTGCGCGCCGGCCATGCGCTTCATCACACGGGTGCCCAGCATGAGCTCATCCAAATGCTCGCTGACCATCTTATAATCTGCCGTGATATACGGTTCACACTCTACTGCATTGATGATCAGCTTCTCGATATTCTTCGCGGACTGATACTTCACATATGCCGGAAAACAAGCGCCGCCGCAGCCGACGATGCCTGCGTTTTTCATAAATTCGATCAGTTCTTCTACTGTCGCCTGATCCGGATCGATCGGCGCAAAAGAAGTAACTCGCTCCTGCTCACCGTCTGGTTCGATGACCAGATGCATGACTGGCTTGAGCGAAGCATGCATGATCTTCTGTGTCCCCTTTACGACACCAGAGACACTGGAATAAATCGGAATACACATCCGATCCGAGCATTCTGCCACCTTTGTTCCTGCGCAGACATGGTCCCCTTCCTTTACCAGTAATTCAAAGTTCTGTGAATGACTGGCATAAAGAGGGATGAAGACCTGATTCCCTGGTTTCACCGTGATGACAGCCTTATGTTCTGTCATTTCCTTGAAGCCAGGAATGTGCTGACGCATTGGTCCCAGTAACAATGACATGGTGTTTCACCATTCCTTTCTTTTAACATTTTCATGTCAAATCAATGCTATTATAACACTGTTAAATTTATGTTAAAACCAGAAATGCTCTTTTTTTTCATCATTCTGACTGCGTTTCCCTATATTTTTCATCAGTTTTCCTTATAATAAATAGATAGGTGATGCCAATGAAAGAGAATAACAATCACATCCGTTCCTGGATCGCGCTCGCGCTTTGTTTCCTGCTTCTGATCGCTGCCTTTTACTTTGCGCTCACGAACCGTTCAGCCTCCTCAGGCACACATCAACAGACCCTGACCGATGTTGGATTCGACACTTTCGTCACCTATTCCCAAGGCGGGAGCGAAGCAGAATTCAATGAGAACATCGCATTCATCCGCGAACGCTTTCTTTATTATAATCAGCTGTTTGACCGCTACCAGGATTACGATAGCGTAAACAATCTCAAGACCATCAATGACGCTGCCGGCGATCACGGGGTCATCGTAGATGACTCACTGATCGACTGCCTGCGCACCGCCCGCACCTTTACTAGCTACAGCCCACACTTTGACGCCAGTCAGGGCACCCTGCTGGAAGTCTGGCACGAATACCGCGAGAAAGGCATCGCGCAAAACGAGGCCGGAGAAGACGGCGAACTCCCCGATGAGCGCACTTTACAGGAAGCGTATAATCCGCAGAGCTGGGACGCGATAGAGATCGATGAGCAAAACAACGAAGTGACGATCACCGATCCAGATGTATCCATCGATCTGGGCGGCATCGCCAAAGGATATGCCGTGGAACAAGTCAAGCACGAACTGGAAGAGCGAGGCGTGAATGGCGCCATACTCAACGCCGGTGGAAACGTCGTCACCATCGGGTCCAAAAGCGATGGAAGCGCATGGCGCGTCGGCGTACAGATGCCCGCGGACCTCAGTGACAGCACCCTCGCTGTCCTCGAGCTGAATGGTTCTCATGCCATCGTGACCAGCGGCGACTATCAGCGCTACTACGAAGCAGACGGTGAACGCTACGCGCATATCATCGATCCGCTCACCCTGTATCCGCCCCGCTATTGCCGCGCCGTTACGGTCGTCTGCGATGACAGCACGATGGCCGACTGCATCTCCACTACGCTGTTTACCCTCTCCTACGAAGATGGGCTGCAATATCTTGATGTCCTTGAAGAACAAGGCATCCACGCTCAGGCGCTTTGGGTCTTTGATGAAAGCGAAGACATCCCGCAAAGTGAGCATACCTTCACCTTACAAGGCTATACCATCATCACGACCGAAGCCCTTTACGAAGCAGTGCAGATATCATAAAAGAGGCGATCGCCTCTTTTCTATTTATCTTATTTAAAAAGTTTGATCATGCTGGTCTTGTCTATTCGCTGTGACCACTTGATCAGCGATTTGCTCCGCAAAACGGATCTCATCAGGCACATCATCTGTATCCATCAATAAAAATGTCGTATAGTCCAGCAATGCCATCAGCAGTCCCTCATAATCCTTCGAATTCAGGATATCATCTGCATGCTCTATATGATTTTTGACAAACTGTATTTCTTGTTCGTTCATTCCCATATAGCTTTCTTCCCTCATCTTCATCACCCCATCTTTTACACATCATGATCATCAAGCAGATCCGTCATGATGATGAAATCATCCGGTGGATAAAGGCAGTCCTCACCCGTTTCATCAATGATGCGGTACCAACCTTTTTCGATGCCAAGGCATTCATAAACATGCCCTTTGATCACGGACAAAGGATCTTCCGATCTTCCAATGTATTTTGCTTTCATCAGCTAAGCCTCCTCAAATTGGAAACTGATTCCTGTCACACATTGCATTGTGCAAGAAATTGCGTCCACAGTCTGGAATGAGGTCATGGAGTTACAAACTGTTCATATCGATCAATTCCCTGCATCATTCGCGGATACCTTAGTATCAAGCGCAAATAGTCTTCAAGCGCTGCATGATCCCATTAATTCATATGATCAATACCACAGCACCGTTTTTTCTTTCGGCGGATTTTCTCTGTCTGCCATCCTTCTCAATTCGTACATAGCATGAACAGGAGCAGTTGAACATTCGACTGCTTTTTTGTGTTCGATGATCTTTTTATCCGGAATGCTCATTTTCATGAATCCTTCTTCATTCATATTTCCTTCTGGATAATAATTTGCGGATATGCTATCTTTTGTTTTCGTAATATTTTTCAAAACCACCATAAACGGCATCACCTTCTTTTTATGAAAAATGACCTGATCCTTAGCATACCATTCTGATCTGATGATCCACGCTCTTCCCTATGAAAATCATTATTCAGATTTTGTCTTTTTATGATTTAAATCTTATGCCACCTTTGTTTAGGGTATCATTTTGCATCATTATCTCACTTTCTTTCGGTTTGTCAATATGTCATGAA
>ERZ1643246.1705-NODE-1705-length-23109-cov-11.592565_pt1 | contig 23109 bp, 19 predicted proteins | sample MGYA00579265_ERZ1643246 | MGnify/ENA primary metagenome ERZ1643246 (study PRJEB29033, sample SAMEA4952261) | chicken gut metagenome | biome: Broiler Chicken; feature: Gastrointestinal Tract; material: Caecum | place: Ireland | collected 2018 | study: Broiler...
TCCTGAAGAACAAGATGGCCCGGGAGTACCTGGCCCTGGAGAAGCGGGGCGCCACCCTGGAGGAGCTGGAGCAGCTGACCCTGGGCGGCCTGCGCCGGGCGGTGCTGGAGGGCGACGTGGAGACCGGCAGCGTCATGAGCGGCCAGGTGGCCGGCATGCTCCACGAGATCCGGCCCGTGGCCGAGATCTTCCGGGAGCTGTATGAGAGCGGTATCGCCCGGGCCAAGGCCACCGCCGCAGAATGGAGCGACGCGGAATGAAGCTGGGCTTTTTATACGCCGGCCAGGGCAGCCAGCACGCCGGCATGGGCGCCGACCTGTACGAGCAGTATCCCGCTTTCCGCTTCGTCCTCGACAGCGCGGAGGTGGATTTCGACCTGAAGAAGGTCTCTTTTGAGGACCCGGACGGCATCATCAACCAGACCCGCTACACCCAGCCCTGCATGGTGGCCTTTGCCGCCGGCCTGACGGCGGTGCTGCGGGAGAAAGGCATCGTCCCCGCTGTGGCGGCGGGCCTGTCCCTGGGTGAGTACTCTGCCCTCCACGCCGCCGGCGTGTTCGACGCCGCCACCGCCATCCGGCTGGTGGCCTTCCGTGGCCGTGCCATGGAAGAGGCGGCCGCCGGCCGGGAGAGCGCCATGATGGCGGTCCTGAACCTGGACCGCGCCCCCCTGCAGGCATGCTGCGACGCAGCCGCTGACCTGGGATGCGTGGTGATCGCCAACTACAACTGCCCCGGCCAGCTGGTGATCGGCGGCGAGAAGGCCGCCGTGGAGAAGGCCGCCGCTCTGGCCAAGGAGAAGGGCGCCCGCCGGTGCCTGCCCCTGAAGGTCAGCGGCCCCTTCCACACGCCCCTGATGGCCCCCGCCGGGGATGCCCTGCGGGAATACTTCCAGGGCGTGGAGTTTGCGGAGCCCCAGATCCCCGTGATCTTCAACTGCCTGGGGGATGTAAAGGATGACAGCACTGCCATCCAGGACCTGCTGGTGAAGCAGGTGCAGAGCAGCGTGTTCATGGAGGATTCCATCCGGAAGATGGCGGACATGGGCGTGGATGCCATCGTGGAGATCGGTCCGGGCAAGGCCCTCAGCGGCTTTGTGAAGAAGACCGTCCCCGGCATGCCCGTCTGCGCGGTGGAGACCGCTGCGGACGTGGAGGATCTGCCCCAGACTCTGGAAGAACTGATGAAGGAGAAAGCGTGATGAACTTTTCTGGAAAGACCGCCGTGGTCACCGGCGGCAGCCGGGGCATCGGCCGGGCCATCTGCGAGGAGCTGGCCCGGGGCGGCGCCAATGTGGTGCTGTGCTACGCCGGGCGGGAAGAGGCCGCCCGGGAGACCGTAGCCGCCTGCGAGGCCCTGGGCGCCAAGGCCCTGGCCGTGCAGTGCAACGTGGCGGACGAGGCCCAGGTGAAGGCCCTGATGGATGCCGCCGTCAAGGAATTCGGCCGCATCGACATCCTGGTGAACAACGCCGGCGTCACCCGGGACGGCCTGGTGATGATGATGAAGGAGGCCGACTTCGACGCGGTGATCGACACCAACCTGAAGGGCACGTTTTTGTGCATGAAGGCTGTGTCCCGGATCATGATGAAGCAGCGGTACGGCCGGATCGTGAACCTCTCCAGCGTGGTGGGGCTCCGGGGCAACGCCGGCCAGGTGAACTACGCCGCCAGCAAGGCCGGCGTGGTTGGCATGACCAAGTCTCTGGCCAAGGAGCTGGCCTCCCGGGGCGTGACGGTCAACGCCGTGGCCCCCGGCTTCATCGAGACGGATATGACCGCCGCCATGCCCCAGGCCGCCAAGGATGCCATGATGCCCACCATCCCCATGCAGCGGCTGGGCAAACCGGAGGACGTGGCCCGTGCCGTGGCCTTCCTGGCCAGCGATGAGGCCGCCTATGTGACGGGCCAGGTCCTGGCCGTGGACGGGGGCATGGCGATGTAATGCGAAGGGGAGCAGGCTAACACCGTTGCGGCATTGCGATTCCCGGCCCTGCTTGGGCCGGCAATTGCGCCGCTGCCTCGAAAGCGGTTCGCTTCATCCGCCGCTGGCGGCGCTTCACCGCTTTCCCCTCGCCCTCCCCCATCCCCAGTGACGTCGGTCACTGGGGACGCCGCCCAAGGCGGCTGAATCAAAGTATTTTCGGCAGGTACAGAAGGTGAATTGCCCCGTAGGGGCAAGAGAGGCCGCCCTGGGGCGCGCCCTGCCGAAAATGATCAAATTTTCTTCTCCCGCCTTTGGCGGAAGAACCGGGGGCTGCGCCCCCTGGCCCCCTGCTTTGGGATTCGGGGGCCCTTGGGAACACCTTCTCTGGATGCTCCCAACACTATCTATAGGAGGTACACTATGGAACGACGGAGAGTCGTCATTACCGGCCTGGGGGCCGTGACCCCCATTGGCCTTACCGCAATGGAGAGCTGGCAGGCCGTGAAGGACGGCGTCTGCGGCGTCGCTCCCATCACCCAGTTCGACCCAACCGGCATGAAGGTCCAGCTGGCCGCCGAGGTCAAAGGCTTTGTGCCGGAAAATTACATGAGCAAGCCGGAGGCCAAGCGGATGGCCCGCTTCACCCAGCTGGCTGTTGTCTCTGCCAAGGAGGCCCTGGAGAATGCCGGCTTCACTTTGGACGAGGCGGAAGCAGACCGCTGCGGCGTCATCGTCTCCAGCGGCATCGGCGGGCTGTTTCTCACGGAGGCGGAGCATGACAAGGGCAAGGAAAAGGGCTGGGACCGGGTCTCTCCCTTCTATATCCCCATGGGGATCTGCAACATGGCCGCCGGCCAGATCGCCATCCACACCGGCTTCCGGGGCATGTGCTCCTGCCCGGTGACCGCCTGCACCGGCGGCACCAACGCCGTGGGCGACGCCTTCCACTATATCCGGGACGGCTACGCCGACGTGATGCTCTGCGGCGGCGCAGAGTCTGCCGTGACCCCGCTGGCCATCGGCGCCTTCACCTCCATGAAGGCCCTGACCCAGAACCCGGATCCCGACCGGGCCTCTATCCCCTTTGACGCGGAGCGCAGCGGCTTCGTGCTGGGCGAAGGTGCCGCCATCCTCCTGCTGGAGGAGCTGGAGCACGCCAAGGCCCGTGGCGCCCGGATCTACGCAGAGGTCGTAGGCTATGGCGCCACCTGCGATGCCTATCACATGACAGCCCCCCGGCCCGACGGCAGCGGCGGCGCCAAGGCCATGGAAATGGCCATTGCCGACGCCGGGGCCAAGCCGGAGGATGTGGACTACATCAATGCCCACGGCACCTCCACCCCCCTGAACGACGCCGGTGAGACCGCCGCCGTCAAAACAGTGTTCGGCGATCACGCCTACCAGCTGGCTATCAGCTCCACCAAGTCCATGACCGGCCACATGCTGGGCGCCGCCGGCGCAGTGGAGGCCCTGTTCTGCGCCCTGGCGCTGCAGGAGGGCTTCCTCCCCGCCACCATCCACTACCAGGTGCCGGACCCTGCCTGCGACCTGGACGTGGTGCCCAATCAGGGCCGCAGCGCAGACTTGCGGTATGCTCTGTCCAATTCCCTGGGCTTCGGCGGCCACAACGGCAGCCTGCTGTTTAAGAAGTGGGAGGCGTAAACCATGGCAAACGAATTGAATTCCAATCAGATCGCCCAGATCCTGCCCCACCGGTTCCCCTTCGCCCTGGTGGACCGGATCACGGACTATGAGCCCGGCCAGTGGGCCAAGGGCATCAAGTGCGTCAGCGTCAACGAGCAGTTCTTCTGCGGCCACTTCCCCCAGGAGCACGTCATGCCCGGCGTGCTGATCCTGGAGGCCATGGCCCAGGTGGGCGCGGTGGCCATCCTGTCCCTGCCGGAGAACCAGGGCAAGATCGCCTTGTTCGGCGGCGTGAAAAACGCCCGCTTCCGCCGGAAGGTGATCCCCGGCGATGTGCTGGAGATGGAGTGCACCCTCACCAAGCGCCGGGGCCCGGTGGGAATCGGTGAGTGCAAGGCCACCGTGGGCGGCGAACTGGCCTGCACGGCGGAGCTGACCTTTGCCATCGGTGCAGAATAACGCCTGGCACTTGCCCGCCGGGCAGCCGGTCCTGCCGGAAAGAGGGACTTTTGATATGCTGAAAGATGCCTTTTTTAACGTGTATACCAAGTTCAAGCTGCACTTCTATCAGGAGATCTTCAGCCGATTCCAGGACCGGGAGGCCAGTCTGACCACGGTGGAGACCTTCTGCATGGAGGCGATCCAGGCCCTGGGCAGCCCCACAGTCAACGAGTTCGCCACCTTCATGCGGATCTCCCCGCCCAATGCGGCCTACAAAGTCAACAGCCTCATCAAAAAGGGCTATATCCGCAAGGTCCAGTCTCCGGACGACCGGCGGGAATACCATCTGGAGATCACCCAGAAGTACATCGACTACTACAACATCAGCACCGCCTACATGACAGCGGTGATGAATCGCATCTCCCAGCGGTTCTCCCCGGAGGAGTGCGCAAAGCTGGAGGACATGCTCACCATCATCAGCCGGGATCTGATGAGTGAGGTAGAGATCCCCGATCCTCCCCCATCCTGAAAAAACGGCACAGGCCTTTGGCCTGTGCCGTTTTTCTTTCAAAAGAGTCCCTCCGGGATGCGGATATCTGTCTTGGGGACCTTCTCCCAGTCAAAATCCGCCAGCAGGCTCTCTCCGGTCCTGGCCTCTGCCGAGGGGTTGAATCCAGCCAGAAATGCCAGCTTTCCCAGGATCTCCGGCGCCGTATACCGCTCCCCCAGGGTGTCCAGCCCCGCGTCGCTGTTCCGCTTGCTGAGCCGCCGTCCATCGCTGCCAAGCAGCAGGGGCAGGTGATAAAACGCCGGCTCCTGCAGTCCCAGCAGGCGGTACAGCAGCAGCTGCCGTGGCGTGGAGCTCAGCAGGTCTGCTCCCCGCACCACCTCTGTGACGCCCATGGCGGCGTCATCCACCACCACCGCCAGCTGATAGGCGAACATGCCATCGGATCGCCGCAGCAAAAAATCCCCGCAGTCCCGGGCCAGAAATTCCCGGTATTCCCCCATATGTCCGTCTGTAAAGGCGATCTCCTCCTCCGGTACCCGCAGCCGCAGAGCGGGCGACCGGCCCGTGCGCCGCGCCTTCTCCGCAGCCTCTTCCGCCGTCAGGTGCCGGCAGGTACCGGGATAAATCACCTGCCCGTCCTCCCGATGGGGGGCGCTGGCTGCGTGGAGCTCCGCCCGGGTGCAGAAGCAGGGATAGACCAGCCCCTGGCCCTCCAGCCGCTCCAGCGCCGCCTGGTACAGCGCCGTCCGGTCACTCTGCGTGTAGGGTGCGTGGGGGCCGCCGACATCAGGTCCCTCATCCCAGTTCAGCCCCAGCCACCGGATGTCGCGGCACATCTGCTCTCCGTACTGGCGGGGGCATCGGGCCGTGTCCAGGTCCTCGATCCGCAGGATCACCCGCCCGCCCTTCTTCCGCGCGCTGAGCCACGCCAGCAGACAGCACAGAATGTTCCCCAGATGGATCCGTCCGCTTGGGGACGGTGCGAACCGCCCTGTTGCCGTCATCCGTTTTCCTCCCTCTTTTCCTGTCGTCAGTTAGGATTATACCGGCATTTTTGTGCCTCATCAAGCCCATTTTTGCCTCTGCTACCAGAGCTGCTACCAGAAAATTTCCCGCATTTTCTTGCGTTTTTTTCGTTTTTTCAAATCTGGTAGCATCGCTATCCTGATTTGCTACCAATTTTCCCGAAAAAATCAAATGATTTCAATGGGTTTGCGTTTTCCTGTTTGGGGATACGTACTCTTCTGGCGAAAAAGTTGGAAAGACGACGGCGAAAACTCAAAAGGAGGAGAAATCCGAATGAAGAAGTTCCTTTCTCTGGTGCTCGCTCTGGTGATGACCATGTCCCTGGTCACCGTCAGCGCCGGCGCCAAGGACTTCGGTGACAGCGCCGACCTCAGCGGCGAAGCCTATGAGGAAGCTGTCAACGTCATGTCCGAGATGGGGATCATCGACGGTTATTCCGATGGTGATTTCCGTCCCCAGGGCACCCTGACCCGTCAGGCTGCCGCCAAGATCATCGCCTGCATGATGCTGGGCAAGACCACGGCGGAGTCCCTGGGCACTCAGGCCGCTCCCTTTAAGGACGTGCCCGCCGGTTCCAGCTTCGCTGGTTACATCGCCTTCTGCGTGGAGCGGGGCCTGATCAGCGGCTACGCCGACGGCACCTTCCGTCCCACCGGCACCCTGACCGGCTTTGCCTTCCTGAAGATGCTGCTGGGCGCTCTGGGCTATGACCAGTCCATCGAGGGCTACACCGGCACCAACTGGACCGTGAACGTGGCCGGCCGTGCCTATGAGATCGGCCTGACCGACGGCAACGACAACTTTGTTGGCTCTAAGGCCGCTACCCGTGAAGAGGCCGCCCTGTATGCTGTGAACACCCTGAAGGCTACTCTGGTGGAGTACAAGGACAAGGGTTCCAGCATCACCATCAACGGCGCTGAGATCGTCACCGGCGCTTCCGAGCCCACCTACGTGACCTCCAGCATCTACAACCAGGCCACCAGCATCAACAAGGATAAGGACAATGCCTCCGGCGACTACACTGTCGAGTTCGCTGAGCGGTATCAGACCGACCTGCGTCTGGATGGTGAGACCGACGTGTTCGGCCGTCCCGCCCGCGTTTGGAGTTGGGATGGTGAGGAGATTGGAACTTATGTGGACTACAGCCTGATGGTGGCTGAGTACACCACCTCCGTCACCGGCAAGGAGCTGTATAATGTCGTTGGCAAGACTGCTTTCGACAAGTACGACTTCTATTCCTATGTGGATGGTGAAGAGAGCAATCTGTATCGGGATATTTCCCGGAACAATGAGAACGATGTCAGAGATACTGACAATGGCGCTCTGACCCAGGTCTTCGTGGACTCTGATGAAGAGGAAGTCATCGTCACTGTCGTGAATACCTATCTGGCCCAGGCCATCGCCGATTACAATGACAAGAAGGACACTGTGGACTTCGAGATCTTCGGCGTGACCAGCAAGGAGACGGTTTCCGGCGAGGACTTCTATGTCTCCGACATTGAGAAGGACGATTTTGTCCTGGTAACCTATGCTGATGGTGACATCCAGTCCATCGACGATGTGGAGATCATCTCTGAGGCCGAAATCACCCGGTTCAGCGCCAATGGCTCCGAGGTCACCGCTGTGACCGTGGACGGCACCAAGTATGATGCCTCTGCCAAACTGGATTATGATACCGAGGTCCTGGATGACTACACCGACAACAACCTGAAGGATACTACCTACAACGTGTATCTGGATTCCTATGGTTACGTGATTGGCGTGGACATCGTTGACAAGGTCGACAACTATGTGTTCATCACCGGCACCGACAAGGGCAACAGCAACCTGTCCACCAAGAACATCGAGGCCAACGCCATCTTCATGGACGGCACCACCGCCGTGATCGACGTCAAGAACGACGGCACGGTCGGCGACGGCGCTCTGATCAACAGCTGGTTCAAGTACACCGTGAACAGCAGCGATGTCTACACCCTGAAGGAGATCACCAAGACTGTCGACATCTTCTCCGATGACGACTACGATGTGGCCCAGTACCGCAGCACCGACGCCCAGGTCGACAAGATCGACGACAGACACATCGCTCTGAAGGCCATCGACGGCAAGAACGTCTACGGCACTGACGACACCGTGTATCTGCTGGCCGAGCTGGACAAGGTCACCACCAATGGCGGCCCCTACGGCGTCATCAAGGGCGTTGACGAGGTGGTCGTCGGTATCGACAACGCCGAGTTCTCCGTCTGGAATTGGGAGACCGTCTATAAAGAGGTCGACATGACCTACGGCACTGGCAACGACATCTCCAACGGCGTGTACGCCTTGTACGATGACAACGGCGACGTGATTGCTGCCGTGGTCGTCGGCGAGAGCGGCAGCGTCTCCGAGAGCATCGCCTATGCGCACACTGGCGATCTGGAAGACGAGGGCTATGACCGCAGCACCGAGATGTGGACCTGGACCCGCTATATGATCATCAACGGCGAGGAAGTGCTTCTGACCGAGACCAATGACGAGGACGACAGCGTGCTGGAGAATGCGCCGGCCGGCAAGGTTTCTAAGTGGAATTGGTACACTGTCAAGTACGATGCCAACGGCAACGTGAAGGACGTCGAGATCTATGACGAGAGCACCGAGCCCGCCACCTATGCTGACGACCTCAACGAGGCTGTTCTCGCCCTGGAGGATGAGGACACCGTGGTCGCCAACATCCATGCCGGCGACGATGTGTACGACCTGAAGGGCAAGACCCTCTACAACGTCAGCACCAGCGAAGAGGGCTTCCGGATTGCCGATGGCGTGAAGGTCGTCCTGCGTCAGCAGAACAACAACAAGTGGCGCACTACGTTTGACGAGGGTGTTGACGCTCTGGAGGCTGTCCTGGATACTCTGAACGACAATCCTGACCACGATTATACCCTGGGCGCTGTGATCGAGAATGGCCGTGCCACCAGCGTGATCATTGTTGACCACACCAATGATGATGACTTCAATGGTCCCAGCGGCCAGCCCACCGGCGACGTTGCCCGGGTTGTCCTGAACAAGGACGGCGGCATCGCCCTGTACGACAAGAAGGGCAATCAGATCGCCGGCACCAAGGCTTCCTGGACCCTGTACATGCGTGGTCCCTCTCAGGATGAGTTCCGTGAGGCTGCCAGCGGCACTGACATCAGCAAGGACTACACCGATGTGGCCTCCTTCATGAGTGCCAGAGCCGATACCTCCTTCTATCTGGTGGTGGATGGTGCTCAGTCCTCTATCGTCACCACTGATCCTACCTGATTGAGAATCTTTTCTCAACCAATCGCATAAGCAAAACCCCCGGGCTTCGGCCCGGGGGTTTTCTTTGTTCAGCCTTTCTTTTTCAGCCCCAGCACCCAGTAGGGCTTGTTTTTGGTGTCCATCTGGTAGCGGGCGTTGACGGTGTTGGTCAGCGTCAGCTGGCTGCCACTCCAGGCCACGTCCACCTCGTTCACAAAGCTCTCCGAATATGTGGCATCCTTGCAGGTGAGGATCGCCGTGGCTTTTCCCCCCTGCCCCATGATGAACGCCAGATTTCCCGCCACCAGAAACACATCCGGCACCTGGGAGAAGGTGATCTTTCTTGGCTCCGCCCCACCGGCGCCGGTGTAGGTGAGGACCTCCATCTCGCAGTTTCCCATCCCCGCCGACACGGCGGAGATCTGTCCCGCCAGCCCTGTCAGCGCCGCGTCGATCTTGCTGTTATCAGTGTTAAAATCTTCCATCAGGATCCGGTCGGTGTCTTCCCACTGGCTGAGTCCATAGTTTGCTGTCTGATTCAAAAACATCCCCCTTTCACGGGGCTCCGCTGCCCGGAGGGCAAACGGCCAAAGCCTCCGGGCGGCGGAACATTCCCCGCACTACCTCCGGTAGTGCGGGGAAAAGTTGCATCCGGCAGTGCAGCAGAAAAATTTTTTCCGGTGCATGGAAACATGCAACTTTTGCCCTACACTCCACAGGAGTGTAGGGCAAAGCGGAGGGCCAGCCTCCGGCGCGGGAGCATTTTTCAAGTCCCGGCGCCCCTGCGGAGGCGGCCCGGCGTTTCCCCCTGCCGGGCCGCCCTGTAAATTGATACGAAACGAGGAATGTTTTTTGAACCAAACGGCCAATTATCAACTCCCGCTCTGGGAGAAGCAGGACCGGATCCTGATGGAGGATTTCAATTCCCTGACGGAACGGCTGGACCTTGCTTTACAGGAGAACCGGGAGAACTGTCACTTCCAGAAACTTCTGGAGCATACCACGGCCTCTGCCTCCCGAAGTGTGAACATCAGCCTGAGCGGGATCTCTGTCCGGGACTACCGGGAATTTCTTTTTTACTTCGACAGCGGCGGCGAGATCGGTGATGTGGTCTCCGCCTATGTGCGCTGCAACGGCATTGAAACGGGCTATTACGGGGAGAGCGGCAACGAAAAGAGCCATCTCTGTTCCTTCCTCCTGACAGGAACGGACTACCCCGGCTGTGTACGGGTCGAAGTGCTTTTGGGCGGTGCCATTCAGGGGCTTTCCAACACCTGCTACTGGACAGAGCGGGGCGGCAGCTGCTCCAGCAACGGCGGAATGCTCCCTCCCTCCGTCCTCCTGCCGGAGGAGCTGCGGTCTATTACCCTGGCAGTTCTGGATGATGACCCGCCCATTCCGGCAAAAAGCAAGATTCTCTTCTATGGTATCAAGGCATAACAGAGCAGAACGGGAACAGCCCCGCTCCATGTGGAGCGGGGCTGTTGTTTTTCAAACACAAGGGCGTGTTTGAGAGAAAATCAGGCGTGTTCTACGTTGATGGTAGCCCGGGAATTAGCGGCGCCCATCTCATAGGTGAAGGTCAGGCTCCCATTCAAAGCAGCAGCTTCCTGTCCTTCAGCAGCGTTGCCGCCGGAAACACCAGTCAGAGTAATGGTATCGGTGCCAGAAGTGGCTGCAGTCTTGGTGGTGACTTTGACAGTCACAGTCTCGCCCTTCTTGGCATACTCCTTGTCAACCGTGGCGGTGTAAGCACCTGCGTTTCCGGAGGCAGGCACATCAGCAGGAGCGGTCACCTTATAATAGCCAGTTACATAGACACTGCCGTCTTCCACGGTCTTGTCAGACAGTCCGGTGACTTCAGTCGCAGTATCATCGATCATGACATAGGTGCCTTTGTTCACGCCAGCCAGGTCGGCAACTTTGGTGGTAGCTGCCACATACTGCGTCGTGCGGTCAAGCGTGATCTCCACATAATAGGTGACATCCGTATCGAGGTCGCAGGTGATCTCTTCCTCGATCTTGTCCTTGGTCGCGGTGATGGTATAGACGCTGCCAGACTTCTTCAGGTTCACATCCGTGTAGCCCAGATAAGCCATGGCATCCTCGATTTGAACGGCAATGTTCTCGCCCTCGAGAGCGGGCAGAGTCAGCACGCCGCTCCGAGAAACTTCAGCGTTCTTCAGACTCAGAGCCTCGTAGCCCTTCACCTTGGTATCGACGACGGAGCTGAACTCCTTGGCGTCGACATCGGGCTTCTCAGGAGTCTCTGCGGCATTCTCGCAGGCGGTGACAGCCACGAAGATGATCTCGCCATCCTCCACGTACACGTCAGCAGTCACCTCGCCCTTCTCGATAGCAGAGGTCAGGCGGCTGGTGGACTCGATGTCGTTGGAGTAGATGTCGGCCTTCTTCTCGCTGCTGGAACGGGTATCGATGACGGTGGCATCCTTGAAGGAAACGCCGACGAACTGGTCGTCATCAGAGGAAACGTTGGTGTTCTTCACGGAGTCGAACACGATGCCCGTGCCATAGCCGTCGGAATTGTCGGTGACATCGCCGCTCAGCTCGTTGCTGGAGTCGGTCTTCAGCTTGTAGACCTCACCGTCAACGGTGAAGACATAGAAGCCCTGGGTGGTCTGGCCGGCATCATCGATGGTGACGTCCTCAGACAGGGACAGATCCTTCATGAAGTACAGGTCCACAATGTAGCCGTCCTTCACAGAGGTCTTGGCGTCGTCGGTCAGATAGACCACGTCGTCCTTGTTGACCGCGCCGTTGAGCTCCTTGGCAGCGTAAACAACGAACACCGCGTCGTCCTCGCCGTCCTTGTAGATGGCATAGACCTTCAGGCCCTTGGATGCCTTCTCCACGCTCATCACGCCGGTGGCAGTGGAGATGCTGATGTCCTCAGACTCGTCCTCTACGCCCACGAAGAAGGTGGTCTCATCCAGATACAGTCTGGAAATGGTGTCCTTCTTGCCGTCGTTGTTGGCATTGTTGGAAGATCCCTTGAAGCGGATAGTAGAAGAGCTGTTGGTCACATCCTGATCCAGGGTGTCCACGACCACGGAGTAGCTGTCCTGGCCGATGTACTTCTCAGCGGTGTACTTGCCGTCATCCTCGTCCATGATGTACAGGCCAGCGTCCTTGCTCTCGAAAGTTTCCTTGGTCAGACCAGTCAGGTCACCAGCCTCGCCGTTCTTGTCAACGTCCAGCTTCAGCTGATGCTCGGTGCCGTCGGTGACAGAGATGGCCTGGGCATAATAGGTGGTGTTGCCGCGAGAGGTCTCGCCGTAAACACCGGCCACATAGTAGACGTCCTTCAGAGTGGCGTAGGAAGCGCCGTCGACAGCCAGGACATAGCCCTCGGCAGTCAGGAACACCTCATACTCCTCATCGAAGTCCACGTTCTCGCCATTATCGATGCCGGTCATCTGGGCGGCATAGTCATACTTGGTGCCATCCAGAGTGATGGTGCCCTCGGTGACCATCTTGTTCTCGACCTTGACCTCGCGGGCAGCAGAGGGCTTGCCGGAGACAGAGTCGATGATGTAGCTGTCCAGAATGGTGGCGTCGTCCTCGGCAGAGACCGCGACGGCCAGGGCGGTGCCCTCGGTGTAGTCGCTGGTGTAGCCGTTCAGGACCTTGTCGTCATCATCGTGGTTGTCGTAATAGGTGCCGTTGGCAACGTCATTGCCCTTCACATCCACCAGATCGATGCCCACGGAAGCGCCCTTGTTCGTCAGGGAAGAGGACAGGTCCTTATCCACGGAGTCGATCTTGGCGAAGGTGTAGGAACGGATCACGATGGTGGAAACCTCGTTGTCGTCGTTCTCATAAGCCTCGACAATGTCGCCCTTGCCGGCCAGGACCTCGTCGCTGACCTTGGAGTACTCGCCGACCAGATCGCCGTTGTAGTACACGTCAGCGTTCTTCAGGATGTCCTTCTCGGCGTAGTCCAGGTAATCGCTGTCGGTGGCCAGAGTAGCCAGGTCCTTGTTGGCGTCCGCAACCACATAGGTGGTGTCGGCGTCGTTGGCATAGGTGCCCAGCTTGTCGCCGTCGAACTTCCAGGTGGTAGAAGGACGGCCGAAGGAGTCCACATCGTCCTCCGCGACCAGCTTCTCGAAGTACTTCTCGGCGAACTGCATCTTGTCGTCGTCTTCGATGGTCTCGTTCTTGGCGGTGTTCTCCACGTCCTTGCGGGTGGAAGCGCTGTTGATGGTGATGTCGCCGACAACGATGGTGTCCTTCTTGTCATACTCGACCATGGTGGCCTGCAGCATGTTGAAGGCGTACAGGGCGGCCTCCTGACGGGTCACGGCCTTGGAGCCCAGGAACTCGTCATTGCCGTCATCCAGGCCGATGCCGCTGGCCTGCTTGATGACGCTGACCTGCCAGTTGGGGCCGGTGTAGTTCTCGTTGGAACCATCATAGCCCAGAGCGCCCAGCAGCATCTTCATGAACGCGTTGCCGCTCAGAGTGCCCTGAGGACGGAAGGTGCCGTCAGCATAGCCGTTGATGATGCCCTGCTGAGAGCAGTAGGTGATGTAGCCTGCGAAGTTGTTGGTCACGGGAACATCCTTGAAGGGAGCGGTGCCTGCGCTGAGTGCGGAGGCAGTGGTGGGGCCCAGGATCAGGTTGCAGATGATCTTGGCGGCCGCGCCACGGGTCAGGACATCGTCCGGACGGAAATCGCCGTCGCTGTAACCATCGACGACACCGATACCGGAGATTACGTCGACGGCTTCCTTATAGGTGATCTCACCGTCGTCCGTGAAGTCCTTGGCGCCGGCGCTGACGGTGACCAGGGACATGGTCATCACCAGAGCAAGCACCAGAGAAAGGAACTTCTTCATTCGGATTTCTCCTCCTTTTGAGTTTTTACCGTCGCCTTTCCAACTTTTTCGCCAGAAGAGTACGTATCCCCACCCCCCGTGAAAAGGCGGGGATCCGCCCCCCCCGGACGAATCCGCCGGATCGGGACGGCATTTGAATTTTGAACGCCCAAGGAGTTTTGTTCCCTTCACACGGCACACATACCGTGGCTAGCCGTTATACCCGTATCTGCGCCGGGCAGTCAGGAACGGACACCTCGTTTGTTCATGATGGATTGTATCAGAGCAAAAATCCTTTTTCAAGAGCTTCGAATGATTTGTAACACAGCCGTAACAAAAGCCGTGTATGGATTATGGAAACCGGTTTTTGGAGATCCCTGGATGGAAAGACCGGCATTTTTTCTATATTCAGCGGGCATTTCGGCCGTTGACGCACGGTTTTGTGCAACAAAAGCGAAGAAAACCTCCCCGGCGGGCGCATGGTCCGCCGGGGAGGCAAGAGATATGATTTGAAATGTCCCGCAGCCGTCACATTCGCCGGGGCGCCGGGCGGCTGTCCAGGAAAACCGCTTTACCAGATGGCCTTGGTGTCCACGTCCTGCTTCAGGCGGGCGGTGAAGTCCGCCAGGGACATGGCGCCCAGGTCCTCGCCGGTCCGCAGGCGGACGGAGACGGTCTGGTTCTCCATGTCCCGGTCGCCCACCACCAGCATGTAGGGGATCTTCTCCAGGGTGGCCTCCCGGATCTTCTTGCCGATCTTCTCGTTGCGGCCGTCCACTTCCACCCGGAAGCCGGCGCCGTCCAGCTGCTTGGCGATCTCATCGGCATACCCCAGGGCACGGTCTGTAATGGGCAGGACCTTCACCTGCACGGGGGCCAGCCACACGGGGAAGGCGCCGGCGAAGTGCTCGGTGATGACGCCGATAAACCGCTCGATGGAGCCCAGCACCACCCGGTGGATCATGACGGGGCGGTGCTTCTGGCCGTCCTCGCCGGTGTACTCCAGCTCGAACCGCTCAGGCAGCTGGCTGTCCAGCTGGATGGTGCCGCACTGCCAGGTGCGGCCCAGGGAGTCGGCCAGGTGGAAGTCCAGCTTGGGGCCGTAGAAGGCGCCGTCCCCCTCGTTGACGGTGAACTCCTTGCCCATGTCGGTGATGGCGTTCTTCAGGATGTCCTGGTTGTGTTCCCACTGCTCCACGGTGCCGATGTGGTCCTCGGGCATGGTGCTCAGCTCGATGGCGTAGCTCAGGCCGAAGGTGGAGTACACCTCGTCAAAGAGGCGGACGGTCTCCTGGATCACGTCCTTGAGCTGGTCGGGGGTCATGAAGATGTGGGCGTCGTCCTGGTTGAAGCAGCGCACCCGGAACAGGCCGTGGAGGGCGCCGGACAGCTCGTGGCGGTGGACCAGGCCGATCTCACCCACCCGCAGGGGCAGCTCCCGGTAGGAGTGGGGCTCGCTGGCGTAGACCAGCATGCCGCCGGGGCAGTTCATGGGCTTGATGGCGTAATCCTCCTCGTCGATGACGGTGGTGTACATATTCTGCTTGTAGTGGTCCCAGTGGCCGGACCGCTCCCACAGCTGGCGGTTCAGAATGATGGGGGTGGAGATCTCCACGTAGCCGTACTTCTTGTGGACCTGGCGCCAGTAGTCCAGCAGGGTGTTCTTCAGCACCATGCCCTTTGGCAGGAAGAAGGGGAAACCGGGGCCCTCGTCGGCCATCATGAACAATCCCAGCTCCTTGCCCAGCTTCCGGTGGTCCCGGCGCTTGGCCTCTTCGATCCGGGCCAAATAGGCGTCCAGCTCGTCCTTTTTCGGGAAGGCGATGCCGTAGATGCGCTGCAGCGTCTCCCGGTTAGAGTCGCCCCGCCAGTAGGCGGCGTTGCAGGCGGTGAGCTTCAGGGCGTTGCCCTTGATGCGGCCGGTGGAGTCCAGATGGGGGCCGGCGCAGAGATCGGTGAACTCACCCTGCTTGTAGAAGGAGATGTGGGCGTCGGCGGGCAGGTCGTTGATGAGCTCCACCTTGTAGGGCTCGTTCTTTTCCTCCATGAACTTGAGAGCTTCCTCCCGGGGCAGCTCGAACCGCTCCAGCTTCAGCTTCTCCTTGCAGATCTTCCGCATCTCCGCCTCGATCTTCTCCAGGTGCTCCGGGGTGAAGGCGAAGGGGGCGTCCAGGTCGTAGTACCAGCCCTCGTCGATGGAGGGGCCGATGGCCAGCTTCACCTCCGGCCACAGGCGCTTCACAGCCTGGGCCATCACGTGGGAGCAGGTGTGCCAGTAGGTCTGGCGGTACTCCGGGTTGTCAAAGGTAAATTCGTTGTTCTTCACTTCTTCAGACATGGTTGATCCTCCTTTGATGTGAGGGGCAGAAAGCAAAAATCCCACCCCTGAATGATCAGGGGTGGGATACAAAGTCGTATTCCACGGTTCCACCCTGCTTGCACCCTGTTTTATATAGGATGCCGCTCGTGTCCTCTGTAACGGGAGGTCCCGTCCCAGCCTACATATCGGTGGGCGGCTCCAAGGCGGTGGCTGATCCCCGGGCTCCGACCAGGGCCGCTTGCAGCCGCGGCGGCCCCTCTCTGCTGCCTTGCCCGGACAGCGTCCTTTTCAATGCCTTTTTCTTGACAAAGTCCAATATAGCACGGGGATTTCGCCTTGTCAAGTGGCGAAATCCGGTTTTCCGCCGGGGATCGTCAGGTCCCCAGCCACAGGATGTCCCGGGCCACCGGGGTGTAGAACAGCCGCTCCACCTCCGCCCGGTCCCGGGTCTGGCCCAGGATCCACATGAGCTTGGCCACCACGGCCTCGGTGGTCATGTCATAGGCCTCCAGCACCCCCAGGTCGCTCTTCAGCCGGTAGCCCACGTGGTAGACCCCCAGGTCGCTGCCCTCGCTGGCCACCTGGGTGGTGAGCACCACGATCTTCCCCGCCTCCATCCAATGGCGGACGCAGTCGTAGAAGCCCCCCGCCTCCGGCAGGCCGCCCACGCCGAAGCTCTCGATGATCAGGGCGTCGTTCCGCTCCAGCAGGAAGTCCGCCGCCTCCCGGCCGGCGCCGGGCACCAGCTTCAGCAGGGCCACCCTCGGGTCCAGGCGGTCGTAGAACACCGGCGCTGGGCCGCAGTCCTGGCGGATGTAGCGCAGCAGCACGCCGTCCCGCAGCACTGCCAGCTCCGGGTGGTTGATGCTGGAAAAGGCCTGAAAGCTCTTGGACCGGGTCTTTCGGGCCCGGGTCCCCAGGATCACTCTTCCGTTGAACACGATGGACACGCCCGGCAGGTCCGCCGCCGCGCAGCGGAAGGCGTCCGTCAAATTCACCTTGGAGTCCGTGGAGTCAAAGCCGATGGGCTTCTGGGCGCCGGTCAGCACGATGGGCTTGGGGCTGCCCTGCACCAGATAGCTGAGGGCCGCCGCTGTGTAGGCCATGGTGTCCGTGCCGTGGGTGATGACGAATCCGTCATAGCGGCCGTATCGTTCCCGGATGCAGGCGGCGATCTCCAGCCAGTTGGCCGGCGTCATGTTGGTGCTGTCCAGATTCAGCAGCTGGACGCAGTCCGCATGGCAGATCTCCGAGATCGCCGGCAGGTGGGAGAGCAGCTGCTCCGTGGTCAGCTCCGGCGCCAGACCGCTGTCCGTCACTTCGGAGGCGATGGTGCCGCCGGTGCCGATCAGCAGGATGGTCTTCATAGCGCAGCCCCTCCTTATCCCAGGTCCCGGTGGTCCAGGGCCGCCAAGCCGAACCGGGCCGCCAGGTCGATCTCCGCCCGGGCCGCCTCGTCCTCCGCCGCCTCCCGGCGGGCCAGCAGCTCCCGGAGGAACAAACCCCGCAGGGAGTCCTCCCCCGCCCGCTGCCACAGATCCTCCGCCATGCGGGTCCGGTCCCGGACCTCCAGCGTGTCGAAGCGGTCCGCCAGAGCCTCCCGCAGCGCCGCAGCGCCGGCGCCGCCCTCGGCCGTCTCGCCGGTGAGGAGGATCCGGTACAGGTCCCCCGCCGTATCCGGCGGCAGGGCCGCCTCCACGGCGGTCCGGGGATCCTTTCCTGTGACGTCCACCTCTAAAATCTCATACCGGTGCCGGGCAAAGGGCACAAAGGTCAGCGACACTTCGCCGCTGTCAGAGATCGTGCCCTTATAAAAGCCCTTCTCCCCCAGCTCGTCGAAGCCCCGGCCCTCCAGGCAGCCGGGCCAGGCGCAGACGGTCCGGCCCAGCGTCAGAGGCTCCATCCGCTTGTGGACGTGGCCCAGGGCCAGATAGGCAAGGCCGCTGGCCGATACCTCTTCCCGCCGGATGGGGTCATACCGGTCCTCCGCTCCGTCCAGCTCCCCGTGGAGCAGGCCGATGTGGACCTTCCCGTCCGCCGGGGCGGTGAAGCCCGCCAGCAGGCTCTCCGGCTGGTCCGGCCCGGTGAAGGCCGCGCCGTGGACCACCAGATCCAGCTCCGGCACCTCCGCCGCCGTCATAGCTCTCTCCCGGAACACGGTCACGTTCTCCGGCCAGGTCTCCGTCTCCCAGGGGCTGCCGGGGCCGTACCAGTCGTGGTTGCCGGGGGCGACGAACACCCGGGCCCGCATCTGCCCCAAAGCCGCAGCCAGCTGCTCCCCTGTCTCCCGGAAGGGACTGGCGCTGTCGAACAGGTCTCCCGCCAGCAGCACCAGGTCGATGTCATGCCCGTTCACATAGTCCGCCAGGCGGAACAGCAGCTCCCGGCTCTCTCTCCGCCGCTCCGCCGCCCGCTGGGCCGGCAGGGCGCCGAAGGCGCTGTCCAGATGGAAGTCCGCCCCGTGCAGAAACCGGATCATCCCTGCTCCTCGGGCCGCCAGCCCTTGCACACGTCCACCCATTCCACGAAGTTGGAGGCGTACCGCTCCAGCTCGTCGCAGGTCATCTCCACGGCGCTGTTGTCACTGCCCGCGGCGGGGAACACCGTGCTGAACCGCTTCAGAGACGCATCCAGATAGACCTTCACATCCTCCGGCAGGGCGAAGGGGCAGACGCCGCCCACGTCATGGCCGATCCAGTCATGGGCCTCCTCATGGGTCAGCATCTTGGCCTTGGTGTGGAACTGGGCCTTGTAGCGGCTGTTGTCCACCTTGGCATCTCCCGCCACCACGATGATGATGGGCTTGTCCTCCACCTTGAAGCTGAGACTCTTGGCGATGCGGGCGCCCTCCACCCCCACGGCCACCGCCGCCAGCTCCACCGTGGCGGAGGACACGTCGAACTCCCGGATCCGGTCCTCGATGCCCAGGGGCTTGAAGTAGGCTCTGACTTTTTCAATCGACATGATGGTTCGTTCCTCTCTATTATAAATAGTGTAAGATCTGTCCTATGCCGCGCGTTTTCGGACGATCCCGCTCAGCGGATGTCGATGCGCTCCACGGCGGTGCACAGCCCGGTGGCGCTGTCCAGGGTGAAGATGGCCCCCTGGAGCTTGGCCGGTCCCTCCGGCGCCCGGTAGCGGCCGGGCAGCCCCCCCAGAAATCCCTCCACCGACTGGCGGGGGTCGATGCCCAGCACCGACTCGATGACGCCGGTCATCCCCAGGTCCGTGATATAGCCCGTGCCCTTGGGGCACACCCGCTCGTCAGCGGTGGGCACGTGGGTGTGGGTCCCCCACAGGGCGGAGACCCGCCCGTCCAGATAGTAGCTCATGGCCAGCTTCTCGCTGGTGGCCTCGGCGTGGAAGTCCACCAGGGTGAAGTCTGCCTCCCCCTCTTCCAGCAGCCGGTCCGCCGCTGTAAAGGGGTTGTCCGCTCCCCAGGCCAGGTCGCACCGGCCGATCAGGTTCAGCACCCGGATGCGGACACGGCCCAGGTCGTAGATCCCGCAGCCCCGCCCCGGGGCCCGGCCGGTGTAGTTGGCGGGCCGCAGCAGCCAGGGGGCGTCCTCCAGGAAGTCGGCGATCTGGCTCTTGCCGAAGGCGTGGTTCCCCAGGGTCACCACGTCTGCGCCGGCGTCATAGATCCGCTCCGCCTGCTCCGCCGTCAGCCCCACGCCGGCGGCGTTCTCTCCGTTCACCACGGTAAAGTCGATGGCCTTCCACTTCTGCAGGGGCCGCAGGTGCCGCTCCAGATGGCGGAGACCCGGCTCCATCACCACGTCTCCCACCGCCAGAATGTGATATTCCATATACGCGCCCCCGTTTCTGCGATCTAATGGTTTAGTATAACAAAAACCGCCCGGATTGGAAAGGTCCTTCAAAAATTTTTCTCTCCGGTTGCGTTTCCTCCGGTCATCCCTTATAATGGTTCCGGCATCTATTAGAAATTCTGATTACTGGAGGAATGGTCCATGGCGGTGAAGCTGGAGCTGTACCGGGTCTTCAAAGAGGTGGCGGAGACGGGCAACATCTCCCTGGCGGCGAAAAACCTTTACATCTCCCAGTCGGCGGTGAGCCAGTCCGTCAAGCAGCTGGAGACGGCACTCCAGGCCCGGCTGTTCGCCCGCAGTCCCCGGGGCGTCTCCCTCACCTGGGAGGGGCAGATGCTCTACCAGTACGTCCGCAGCGCCCTGGGCCTGCTGGCCACGGGGGAGGACAAGCTGTCCCAGGCCCAGCAGCTGCTGCTGGGGACGCTGACCATCGGCGCCAGCGACACGGTCACCAGCTTTTTCCTGACGCCGTTTCTGGAGACGTTCCACCGCCAGCACCCGGGCATCCGGCTGAAGATCGTCAGCGGCCGCAGCGCCAAGGTGCTGAGCATGCTGCGTTCCGGCGCCGTGGACATCGCCTTCGCCTCCTCCCCGTCGGAGCCCGGACTGTCCACCTGGTCCTGCTTCGCCACCCACTCCGTGTTCGTGGCCGGCAGCGGCTATGACTGCGACTTCGACCACGTGTACACCCGGCAGGAGATCGCGGACTTCCCCCTGATCCTGCTGGAGCGCAAGGCCAGCAGCCGGGTGTTTCTGGAGCAGTACTTCCTGCAGAGCGGCATCACGCTGACGCCGGAGATCGAGCTCTCCTCCCGCAGCCTGCTGGTATCCCTGGCCAAGATCGGGCTGGGCGTGGCCGGCGTGACGCTGGAGTTCGTGCAGGACGCCCTGCTCAGCGGGGACATCCGCCTGCTGAAGACGGACTTCACCATCCCCTCCCGCAGCGTGGACATGTGCACCCTGCAGGACGTGTCCCCAACTGCCGCGGCCTCCGCCTTTATGGAGATGGTCCGCAGAGAGGCCCGGTGACTGCATGGAGCGGCTGTTTTTGATCCTGGAGCTGGCGGGCACCCTGGCCTTTGCCGCCTCCGGCGCCATCACCGGGCTGAAAAAGAACATGGACATCTTCGGCGTGTGCATCCTGGGTCTCACCACCGCGGTGGGGGGCGGTGTCATCCGGGACGTGATCCTGGGCATCACCCCGCCCACCACCTTTCTGGATCCCATCTACGCGGTGGTGGCCCTGCTGACCTCTCTGGTGCTGTTCCTGCCCCGCATCCGGCGGCTGCTGATGTGGGACCAGCGGCTCTACGACCTGGTGCTGCTGATCATGGACTCCGCGGGGCTCGGCATCTTCACCGTGGCGGGCATCCGCATCGCCTACCAGCAGGCGTCCCGGCCCACGCTGTTCCTGCTGGTGTTCGTGGGGGTGGTCACCGGCGTGGGCGGCGGCGTCCTGCGGGACGTGATGGCCGGGGACACGCCCTATATTTTCGTCAAGCACGTCTACGCCTCCGCCTCCCTGGCCGGAGCACTGACCTGCGTGGGGCTGTGGCCCCTTGTGGGAGAGGCGGCGGCCATGCTCTGCGGCGGCGGGCTGGTCATCGCCATCCGCATCCTCTCCGCCCACTTCCGCTGGAATCTGCCCCACGCCCACGACTGAACAGACAGAGGACCGCTCGAAAGAGCGGTCCTCATTTTTTCGGCGGATAGGGCCTTTGCTCGTCCGTCAGCCCGGCAAGATAGTCCATGCTGGTCTCCAGCGCCAGGGCGATCCGTCGGCACTGCTCAAAGGTCATATTACGCTTCCCCGTCTCGATCTTGGAGTAATCGCTCTGATCGATCCCCGTCAGCATCTGCATCTTGACCTGGGAGTACCCTTTGGCCTTTCGCAAGGCTCTCATTGGAGTCATCGTCATCACCCAGAGAAATTATGCCCTTTTGACCTATTGAAAATAGGGTGATTTGGACCTATAATAAATGATGAGGTGATGACCATGCCCCAGGAACCGGACTACAAGGCTGCCTATGAAATCCTGGAGGAAGCCCTGCGGAACGCCGACCGCATCCTGCGCCAGGCCCGGCTGCGCACCGCTCTGCGGCTGGAACAGGAGCGGGACGCCTGGGAACCCGCAGACCCTGAATTCCCGCAGGACGAAACCAAATAACACGGGAGCCGCTGCGATGCAGCGGCTCCCGCCTTTTCAGAGCACGTTATCCCATCCGCAGCGTGTCCCGGACGTCGCTGTCAAAGTACGCCACCGGGTTCTGGGGCTCATCGTCCTGGCGGACCTCAAAGTGGAGGTGGGGGCCTGTGGACATGCCGGTGGAGCCCACGGCGCCGATCATCTCCCCAGCCCGGACGGTGTCGCCCTCTTCCACCGTGAAGTCCCGGCACTGGCCGTAGAGCGTCGTGAGGCCGTCCCCGTGGTCCAGGACCAGGTAGTTGCCCCGCTCCGGATCAAAGTCCACCTCGGAGACGGTGCCGTCCGCCGCCGCCAGGATCACCTCACCCTCCGGGGCCGGGATATCGATGCCGGCGTGGACCGTCTCCCCCTGCCCGCCGGGCTTGACCCGGCTGCCGTAAGGATTGGAGAGGCTGATGGTCGTGGCCCCCTCCATCGGCCACTGGAGGAAACGGCTGGCCGTCTCATCCACGGCGTAGACGCCGTAGATCCAGGGATCGTCGTCCCCCGCCAGCTGGGGCAGGAGGGTCATGGTGCCGTCCTCTTCGTATTCCACCTTCAACTGCCCTGTGGACAGCGTGTAGATCTTGGTCTGCTCCGAGCCGTCATCGAAGGTCACGGTCACCGTCAGCCGGGCGCCGTCCAGCCGGTCGATGCTCTCCTGGTTGGCCGTCCGGGGATCCCCTTCCCAATCAATATCGCCGGTGTCCGGGATCAGGAAGCCGTAGCGGGCCTCCGGGTCATAGTCCTCCGTGACGCTGGCCCCCAGGTCCGTCACCACCTCCAGGGTCAGGGGCTCCTCTTCCCCCTCGCTGTAAACTGCGGCGATGACATCTCCGCCTCCGGGCAGCTGGTATTCCGTGCCGCTGGCCTCGGCCTCCAGGTACTTCTGCACCTCCTCCCCGGGGAGGTCGGTCAGGGTCCTGCTGCGGTACAGCGCCTCCCGGTCGATGGCCAGAGAGATGGTCCGGATGTTCTCCCCTGTCACCTGGAACAGGCAGCCGGTGTAGTGACCGCCCTCGGCGGACCAGTGGCCCTGGCCGGATGTGCTGAAGGCCAGCCCCCCATTGGCGTTGGCTTCGTAGCGCTCCCCCGTGTCGGCGGCGTAGGCCGTCAGGCCGAAGGA
>ERZ1643246.1706-NODE-1706-length-23098-cov-8.302912_pt1 | contig 23098 bp, 23 predicted proteins | sample MGYA00579265_ERZ1643246 | MGnify/ENA primary metagenome ERZ1643246 (study PRJEB29033, sample SAMEA4952261) | chicken gut metagenome | biome: Broiler Chicken; feature: Gastrointestinal Tract; material: Caecum | place: Ireland | collected 2018 | study: Broiler...
TTTGACTTCCATAATTGGAAGATACTTTATTAAGTTAGGACTTGTATTATACCTCCCGCAAGCCACGGGCTTTATTTTTTGTCGTTGTATCTTAACGACAAACATATCATAATACATTATTTTTACACCGTCAACACTTTTTATAATATTTTTTTTAAAAAGATTTTGAAACCCTTTACAAACATTGATATATCAACGATTATAAGACTTATATTTTTTTAAATTGATATAGAATACACACTGAAAACGTTTACAATCACCTCTTTAAAAAGTGCCATAAACCTTGATATAATAGGCTTTATGCGGTATAATAGAAGTAGGTTTTGAAAGTTTTCTACTATTATATATAAAAATGAAAGGTTAAAATAATTTATATGTTTTACAATAAAAAAATAGTGGCCTCCCGTTTGAAAGAATTAAGAGAAACCCACGCTTACACAATGGAAGATATAGCTAAAAAATTAGATATGTTTGATAGGCGGTCTTATTCTAGTTATGAATATGGAAGAAGTAACCTTCCACTTGATAAAGCCTTTAAATTAGCTAACTTGTATAATGTAAGTTTAGATTATATCTATGGTCTATCTAATAATAAAAATAATAAAAATCTTATGAATGATAAAGAATTAGATACCATTTTGAAAACTGGAATTACATACAACGGCAAAACGCTTACAAGTACCGATATAATAGCATTGAAAGCATTTTTACAAGGCTTGACTTCTGATAAGTAAATTATAAGATGGTATTATTCAAGGGCTTTAAAACGTTGATATAACAATGTTTTTACGCTTTCATTTACTTTATGAAAACATTATGAAAACTTGATATAATAATGTTTTTGAATTGGTATATTTTGTGAAGCTTTATTTTATGCTTATTTACTCTTATAAGTATTTTATTATAGATTATCATAAGATACCTACTAAAAACGTTGGTATATAAAGATTTATATAGTGTTATGTAGGTATATAATTATAGGTGTCTTATACGTATGTTAGTGTGTATATTGTATGTAATGTAAGCGTGATAAACGTTGATATATCAAGGGTTCGAGCGTATACAGTTTGAGTGAATGGTACTAGATGTATATATAATGTTATGCTTATCGTTATTAGTGTATGTTTGTTGTATATCTACTATAATATACATTTTAGAGTTTGTTAAAACGTGTTATATACTTGAATCTAGTAATATAAGCATATGTTACTTACTTATTGTAAGTAAATAAGTAGCTTCATGAAGATGTTACATAGTTTAGAATAGTTATAAACTAATAAAATGTAGTAGTTTGTAAGTCTTATTAACTTATAATCGTTATAAGGTTATAATGCTTATTGGTTTAGAATGTTTCTAATTTAGTAATTATTATTATTTTAGAATAATTAAAAAGTGAGAGTTTTTGTTATTTTAGAATTTTTAAAAGGTAGTAATTATTATTGGTTTATTGAATTTATTAGTTTGTATTTATTATTAGTTTAGAATTGTTATAAACTATAGATGTTTCACGTGAAACATATTATTTTAAATATAGTATTGCTTTATTGTGTGAAGTGTGGTATAATAGAGAGTTTGTGTATCAAATTTTATTAATAGTGCAAAATATAAGTTATTCTTATGATATTATAAATAAAATTTATAGATACATCTTCACTCTCTTATTTTTTGATGAAGCTTGATTTTATTCTGAAAGCGTTTTCATTTTTAATCTTCATCTTGATGTTAAATATATACTTTTTTAGCATTCAAAAAATAACTCGAATTATTTTACATACTGGAAGACCCCTATTTATCTCAAATCTTTTAAATTTTACACAACCTTTCAGATACAGTAGCTCCCCCCACACACCCCAAATTCCTACCAGAATACCACAAATTCCATTCCTATACCCTCCATTCCACCCCATTCTAACTGTCTTACATTGCGTTTTTACTCCTAATTTAGCTGTGTTAGCAGCCTTAAAAGGCTATCCACCCTCCCATTCTTGCATAAAATGATACTAACACCCCTTATTAAGCTCAAAAACACTATAATATTACACCTATGCTCCCCATATCACTAATACACTAAATCTAATATATTACATAACAATAATCTTATAATTAACAAACTCAATTCCACCCATTACAATCACTTCAATTATAATCTTCACAAAATCTTCACAATTCCCAGCTGCAAATTCACTCTACTTTTATAAAATATTTTGCTTTTTCATAGATTCCGACCTTTTTAGCTCACTCTAATTACACTCAAAAACCACTCAAATAACACACTAAGACACATCAAGTTTTGTCTATAAATCATTGACAAAAGTCCCTGTGAGCTACACCCTTACAACAATACACACGCAGATACTCCACTGGTACGAAAAATGGAAAGTTCTGATTTCTCTTTCATTCTTCCAAAAAATCTACCTTAATATGCCCATGTAAACAGTGAATTTTTCACTCACTCCAATTTGCTTTTCTCCATACTTTACTATAACTTTATCTTATCTTTATGATATTATTACCTAGTTTTTATTCAGATTTTATATTCATGCCTCTAAAATAAACCTTAATAAGCGACACATCTATATCTAGCTTTACAAGGTGATAAACATTATGTTTTTACCCCTAAAATCACTCATTTCAGAAGTTGTCATATTAGCCCCTTATTATCACGCTTACATTGAGTTTTCAAAACAAAAATTCTAAAAATAGAATACCCACAAATGCTAAATAGACCTTATTTATATGGTTTTTAAGACTTACATGACAATCACTACCTTATCATGCATTAAACACCGTATGTAAATCTACGATACTGCTTATTATGGTGTAGTTCATGATACAACTATGATATTACTCCCTTAATTAAGGCAAACAAAAAGACCGCTGCAGATAATACAACGGTCTGAAACTCAATTTAGCAACAAACTATGGAGTGTGATGTTGCTAGTATTTTCCGACTAACTCTATAGGCAGAAGGGTTAGTCGGAAAAATATCACATTGGTGACACAGGCGGGCAAAAAGGAGAAAGCCCCTGTATCGCCTTTTATTATATCACTATTTAGCTTGATTAGATAGGTCTTGTCGCTTATCTTCAAGTTTCATCTTATCATACTTTTCCCTCTTATCATTGTCGACATTCTCATACCATGTATTTAGCAAGTATTCAACAGCTTCATTATCTGTTTCAATGCCTTTCATAAGTTTAACAATATCTAACTTATTCTTCGTTTGTTTAATTAAATCTTTTCCTTTAAGTGGAGCAGCACAATACATGCAATAGATACTATTTTCTGGCACTTCATTTTTACAATTATAACAAGTTTCCATATTAAATACTCTCCTATTCTATTATTAAACTTCACAATCTAATCTATTAAATCTATCAAACTTATCAATTTCGCTTACTGAAGTGTTAGGATTATAAATCCAATTATCCAACAACGAAGCTAAACCATCATTATCAAAATTGATATGCTTAATTCTTTTATAGACATCAAACTCTCTTCTTGTATCTGTCTTCAATCTTGCTGACGAATATTTCTTATCGTTTAATTTTGGCATATCTCTAATATCTATACGCATTTTATTAACTATTTTTCTCTTAATGTTGGTATTCTTAACTTCATCTTCGTGTCGTTTCATCAGTTCGTTAATGTCGATATTATAAAGGAATGCACCACATTTGTTACAATAACTAGAGCCTTCTGGATTTAAATTACCGCAATTCTTACAATTCATGTAAACACCTCGTTTTATGCTAAAATATTCTTTATGATAATTATACTAATAATACTTTATTAATAAAATTGATATAATATCAAATATATCTTTTTATTAATATTAATCATTATCGCTATTTCTTCTGTTATTCTTACGCATAGTGTCATACAACATTCTTTGGTCTGGCTCTATGCTAACAGCCCAGCTATCAAGCAGCCTTGCAATAGCCTCATAATCAAACTTAATCCCATTCATCATTTTAAAGACTTCTAGGTCTAATTTAATATCTTCGCTAACTTTGATATTAATTTTTTGATTTACAATACCCTTAGCCATAGTTTTCTTGGCACGCTTTAAGCTCTTTTTAGTCTTATCATTGTTGTCATCTTTATAATCTTGGTCTACATCATAACTTGTTTCTGGCTTAATTCTATCCTTATTTGCGTCCATTTCTTTTCTTAATTTATCTACACCTTTATTCTTCTTCTTTTCAGAAACCTTTGCACCAAGAATATCCTCTACACCTTTTGCCATTATTTCACCTTCTAATCTTCATCTTCTTCAAATTCTAATATTCTGCTGCAGAAGTCAGTAGCAACTTCTCTATATACATCCAATACACTCTTGTCGTATCTGTCAGACTCACCAATACCTTGAAGTGGGAAACGTTTAACTCTAGCCATATTTGGTACGATTGTGTCCAATAAGATGTTTTCTGATATTTCATCACGTACACGCTCTAACATAGCTTCATCAACACTACTATACTTATCATTCAATACTGCGATAATTCCCAATAATTGAATTGGTAAATCATACTCACCTTTTAAGTCTGCCAATGTGTCTATGTAATTTTCAGCACCTTCTAAAGAGTCCTTTTGAGTTTGCAATGAAATAGTTACATAGTCTGCAAAAACGATAGCATTATCTGTAACAGCTTTAACTTGAGGTGGAGTATCAATAATGATAACATCATAGTCTGCTTTTAATGGGTCTAGCAGCTTTTTCAAGAAATGTGTTTCTTCTCTATCGTTATTTGTTTCTCTATATAGTAGTTTTGGGAAACCTTCAAAATCAACATAGCTAGGAAGTAGATAGAGATTATTCTTTATCTTCATTGGTAACGTAGTTAAGTCCCCTTCTTTAATCCCCAATAAGATTGTTTTTCTCATTACAGGATATTCTGATTCTGGGGCTTTTCTTTCTCTTGCAGCTCTAACACCAGTTAGGGTCATTGTCTTACTTGCGTCACCTTGTGGGTCTAAGTCGATTACGAGTGTTTTGATACCATTCTCGGCTAGTATGTAAGAAATCAAAGTTGAGTTAGCAGTTTTTCCAACACCACCTTTTTGATTACCGATAACTATTGATACAGCCTCACCCTTTTTACTAATATGTTCTTTTAATTTGTCAAAAACCTTTTTATCGTACTTCATTAAAATCACTTCCAGTTTTTCTTTATGTGTTAAGAGTACCACTAAAATAAATTAGAGTCAACACTTGTATATCTTATTAATAAAATTAATCTTTAGGTTAAATATATCTTTTTAATATAGCCAATTATTAACACTATGTTGTAATATTTATATATACTATATATAATAAATATGACATTATACTAAAAATAATAATAAGGATAAATATATCTTTTTAATATACTTAATAGAATTAAGAACAATATATATTTATCTTGAAAATCTTATAAATACTGTTATATAGGAATTTACATTCTACAAAACTAATCAATATTGATTGTTATATCATATATATCTTTTTAGTATTATTAATAATATTGATGTTAAGATATATAACTTATTAAAGATTAATATAGTTGATATTCATTAATGATTATTATATTAATAATAATCTTTATATATATAACTTATATAGCATTTATATGATGTTAATACTATTATATTAATAATAATAAATAACATCTTTATGATTAAATAGCATATTACAAGAAACTTCTTTTATTCCGTTTTCTTTTGTGTTATATTGAACATAAGAAGTAGGGTAGGGCGGTTGCATATACTACGTACACTGCGTACATATCTCACACCACATAACTCTCCACCAGACTTCATATAATCTAATATGAGCAACCTTAAAAGTACATGAGTGTAATTAGCCAGACTTCGTGTAAAGTGCTCAAAACGATTTAAAACATGAAAAAACTTAACATGTCTTCATTTTCCTGGTAAGATATATTATGCTAAAGAAATAACCCACGTAATTACCTTAGATAACTACGTGAGTATATATCCAAATAAATTGATATAGAATTTAGGCAAAAAAATAACCGTCAGTTTTGGCGAACTACGGTTGATAAACGAATTAAATAAATCTATTAAATTGAATAGCTTACGTTTTGGCGAACGATAAGCTAAATAAAAATATCGTTACTAAAAGTCATTAAAATGATGAACTTCAAAAATAACAATATTAATTGAAAACGTGTTTTTTAAATACGTTATCTATATTATAGCACATTGTTTTTTGATTTTCATCATAAAAATATTCATTGAAAGAGGTAAATAATTATGATGGAATTGAAAAGTAAAGATACATTCTCAATGGTATCAGATGTATTAGTTGAAGATGAAAGATACAAGGAATTAAATGGCTTAGCAATATTACTATATTCATTCTATGCAAGAAGATTAACTTGCTCTATTAATAATGCACAAAATGGAAATAGTAAGTTTGTTGACCCAGATGGAACACCATTTATCTTCTTCTCAAATGAGGAGGCTGCCAAAAAAGTACGTACAACTACTAGAACTGTATCTACATTACGTAAAGAATTGGTGAAGTATGGTCTAATCACTGTTAAAAGATATGGTCTACAACACTACAAGATTTATGTACATGAACCACAAGCAACAGTAGCAGCTAATACAGAAACGGTTGAAGTGAATAATACTCAAAAAGAATTGGCTGAAATCGTTGATACAATCGTGAATGAAAATATTTCATGCACGAGCGTGAAAAATGTTCCTACAAGTGAGAAATACCTAGAGAGAAATACAAATAATATTACAAGAGAAACAAATGAACCAGACACTCCCGCACAAAAATCTGGTGTACAACCTGTTTCTCAACCCACTGAACAAGATTTAGACGATATGGCAATTAAATCATTAGAAGACAAAGTAGCTCCTGTATTAACTAAATCTACATTTGGACGTATCAAGACACTATCACAAGGTAGTTACAGCAAAGCTAAGTGGTTTGTAGACACTATCTTCAAAGCAAAGAGCCAAGTTGAAAGCAAGTTATTATCTAGTGATACATGGTTATATTCACCAGTAAGTAGTGAGGCTACACGTTTTGAAACTAATGAATTATTGTCTAAAGGGTTGGAATCTGCTCTATTACAAATCGCTGAACATGTATATCGTGGCAAAGAAACTATCAGAAATGCCAGCAGCTTTATCTATGTTTATATCCGTAACTTCATGGCTAGTGCTGTAAGAAACTACATCAAAGACAACTATGAACTCGTAGAAGATGATGAAATTGAATTAAATATGCTCATGAATTTTAGAACACCAGCAGCTTTTGTAGCCTAAAACACTAAAGGTTTATACCAGAAATTTGAATATATATTGACTTTTAGCTAATTTTTGATATAATCCCAATATAAAGTTTATAAGAAATTGACGATAATAGAAAATGTAGGAATAAATAGATACATTATTTATCAAAAAGTGCAAAAACTTATAAACTCAAATGCCAAAAAACTAGCATAAAAAGCTAAATTTGTTATAAAGCGAGGTATCTTTATTGGTAAAAATTAGTAAAGCGGAAAGAAAGATTATGGCAATTAAGGAGAAATATGGTGTGGGTAAACCAAATGGAATACTTGAAAACTATAAGAGTTTACCATTTTTTAAAGTTCGTAGATTTTTCCTAGAAGCAGATGGTCGTGTTATTGATATGGGAAATGGTGAATTATCATTTTTGAAAATGCAAGATGTGGGATTGTACTTCCTTCTAAATATGCTTGCTCAAGAAGACGGTGTGCGTAACAACTCGTATATCATGATGGCTGATAGTGATGATATTAAAAGAATGATAAAAATGTTGTTAGAAAAGACAAAAACTGATACACACAGTGCAAATATCATTCGTGACTCTTTTAAAAAACTAATGGCTGCCAAATTAATAGATTGTGACGTCAGTGACGATAACAAACAAGCATATAGTAATATTAAAATTCCGCATGAACATGAAGTATATAAAGCAAAAGGATTTTTCAAGTTTTACTATACTGATGTGAATAAAGCTATTGAGAAAATAGCTAGTGGCGACAAGAAACTTAGTGTTAAAGACTTCTTAAATCTTTTAGGAGTTTATATGGTTTCATCTCTTGTATTCTTTAGTGAACGTGAAACTAACTATCTAGGCAATGGTGTTGTTACGATTGATTACTCCGCTCCTTCTAAATACGCAAACAGAATAGATTTTACATTTGGGTTAAAATTGTCTGGTGGTGTAAGAAAAAAAGGTGTTAAGGAATACATGGAGATTCTTGAAGGTTTAGGACTAATTGTATCTATGAATATTGACACAGATGTATATCAATATAAGAGTACATTATATACATTCCCTAAAAATATTAAACAATTCTATAAAATTATCGAAGATATCTATTGCGAAAAATAGAAAAATCGACTTTTCAATAATACCCCATACTTTTTAAAAATCAAAAGTTTAGTAGGAAAAAAATCCTACAAGAAAAAAATTAGGACATAACAAATTGACAGTTTTTAATATTTTAACATCTGTTTTTTATAAGCTACAACTCATCAAACCCTTGATACGACTGGATTTCTGAGGGGAAAAGAAGAAAGTAAAAGAAGAAATACTTAAACATAAGAACCTATAAATAGGTTTATAACATCTGGATTAGAAGGGGGAGATTAATATCTCTAAATACTATACTACTTCTCCTAATACTAAAAAATATATAGAATCTACTACTCATTATCTTAATGCTAAATACTTTCACCTCTTAAAGAGAGGAAAGTATGACTATACTAATTCTAGTATGTTTAAACTTCCCAAGATTAAATATAAGAAATACGATGATATAACCTTATTTGATTTTGGGGTTTACACCTATATCAATTCATTAACAAATAGATACTATGATTACACTAATTATATTGAAATGACTAATAAGAAAATGTTGCTCCAAAGAATTAAGATGATTTTTGCCAAAAGCAATAATCACAATCTTCGTATCATGCCAAAGGTAAAAGAAACCATTGACAAATTAGAGAAGTATAGACTACTTGATTTTGAAAGTAATAGGATAGCAATACCTCTTGTACAAGAAAGATACACTTATATCCCGCATATTGATATTGAACATATCACCAATGCAATGCTTGAAACGAACTACAAACACATGAAATATTTTGAGGCACTGGGGACTTATGCGTTAATGTGTTCAACCAACTTCTCAGAAAATACTAATAGGCTTAACTCATCAGCAAATGGTATTGTCATTGCACCACGTTCAGTAAGAGCTTGGACAGCAGCGAAGATTAATGTAATTAAGTCTGATATTCCAAGCAAAAGGAAGCTGAACAAGGAGGAGCAAGACGAATATTCAAATCAAGTCATTGATAATGCTCTTGACTGGTTAGAAGATAATAATCTCGTAGCAACCGTTCATATTTACGACTATCACCCTAAATTCCAAGATTTTAGAGAAACAACCTACTACACTTCATTCAGAAACATAGAAGGTTTATATTATTTTTATGAAACATATGCTAATTCAGAGTATAATAAGTATATAAAGCTGGATGAAGTTGACGCAATGAAGAACTATAACAGTTCTGTAAACGTCATAACAGAAGAATACTGCCAGCAGATGAACGATATTATTCAAACAATCTAAGAGTCTAGAGTATAAATGCTATAACACGTTCGAGAGTAGTCCTAAAATCATTTCTAAGACGTTTTAAATCATCCAAAGTATAATTATATTCAAGATAGTTAAAGTGTATTAAAACGTAAATTAGACGGTAATTCAAATTCCACAAATAAAATACTATATAATATATAGGGAAAATTTGTGGGATTTCTCAAAAAAACTAAAATTTCATACCGAAACAATGAATATACCTTGACTTTATCGACACATAATGATATAATTAAGGTGTTAAATGCGTAAGGACACATTACTAATAGCGGTAGTGTGTCCTTTTTTTTGGTTGGTCTGAAATTTAATATAAGGAGGATAGTTCCTAGTATTTTTAAGTTTGATAATGATTTAAAGTCTTATGCTGATAAAGCTAAGTACATAGAAGATACATTTGATGTAAATAAATTAAATAAAGTGGTAACTAATAAAGTTAAAGGTGGAGAAAACATATCTGACACAAGTTTTGGGAACTTCTTAGATGATGTAGCCAACTACCTTTTGGAAAGTAAAGACATTGACTCGGGTAGAAAAATTGAAGATACGTTCTACCGCAATGAAAAACATTATAAGAGTTCATATGCAATGGGTAAAAACACAGCTGTTGATACAGATTTAACTGAATGGAAGATGAATGAACAAACCATTGAAGACAGTGTGTTAGATGATTACTCCAGTGTCAATGGTTATCTGAATAGATTGTTTAACACAGATAATCTTGACAGAATGGAAATTAGAAAATTAATAATGAATATAAGCAAACTCGAAAAGGTTACAAGTAAAGAGTTACTATCAGCATTTGAATGGTTTGAAGATGTGTTGAAAGATAGTCTTAGTGAAAAAGACTTAGATTTCGTTTCTCTATTCAAAAAATACGATAAGATAGCTGATATTTCAAAAGAATTAAATGTATCATCACAAGCAGTAAGCAATAAGCTGACTAGAGTATGTGACAAAATTAAGAAAAATCTACAAGAAAAACAGTAAATAGGGTAGGTGATAAGCGATAAATGGCAGAACAAATCATCAAAGATTGGCAAGTTCCAAGTAGAGAAGAACGAGAAACGATTCTGACCTATGAAGAAGAAACTAATCAATGGCATATCTATACCGATGTTCCAAAACATGCTAGAAAGTACGAGAAATACATTGACGTAAGCCGAAATCATAGGAAGGGTTACAACGTCAATGGCGGTCAATTAGCAATGATAGATGGTTATGTTGTTGGAAATGTTGGAATAAGAAAGAAAATGAGCGATAAAAAGAGAAAAGCAATTTCTGAAAGAATGAAAAAATTACGAGAAGAAAATAAATTGTAATATGTTCTAATTTTTGAAGAAACCAAGTCTAGACTTTGTTAAAATAACGTAACCTACCTATTAGGTATAATTATACTCAAGATTATTCAAGTCTGATTTTTGAAAGTTAATAGTTAGGCTCTTGGGAAATTACAGAATGTGTATTTTAAAATAGAATAATAATCCTAGAATAGTCATGATTTTCCATGATTGTTCTATTTTTTTTGAAAAAAATTAGCAAAAATGTCCTAAAAAAGTGTATATATTACACATAACTTTGCAAAGTATATAGAAGGAGGGTTTGCTTACTTTTAATATTGTAAGCGTTTTTAATAATAATTAAAGTGCCTCACGAGAGAGTGTGAGAGCGAGAAAGAGGTTCAAATTTATGGCAGTAGAAACATTAAACAAAGCAGATTTTGTATCAAAAATCGCAGCAGATAACCAAATTACAAAGAAAGTTGCAGCAGAAGCATTAGAAATCGTTATTTCTGGTGTTAAAGATGTTTTAGCAGAAAACAAGACATTACGCTTAACAGGTTTTGCAACTTTTGAAACAGTATACCAAGAAGAACATGAACGTAAGTTAGGCTTCACAGGTGAAACTGTTACAGTACCAGCTGGTTATCGTCATAAAGTTAAGTTAGCTGAAAAGTTGAAGAAATAAGAATACTTGAAAACACTCCTTTATCTTGTGGCTACGACATAGCATGAGATAAGAAAACCAACGTGAGAGCTGTGAGAGGGTTTAGGGTTCAAATCATAGCCATATTTAATATATCGCAGTCCTTCTGCGATTTCATGAGCATAGACCAGTAGTTGAAGACACCTCCTTTTAAATAAAAACAGCTTAGCAATTAACTGGATTCTATGTTTTTGAAATCGTAGAAGAAAGGAGAATGAGATTTTTGAAAGAGATTATTCAGCTCCGTTGCGACATTAAGAAAATCATGAATAAAATATCAGTTTTAGCAAATAAAGCTGACTTAGATATTCATGATATGGCAGACCTAGAACGTTACGCAAAAACTTTGAATAACCTAGTAAATGCACTACATACACTAGAAATGAGAGAGAAGAGTGGTTTAGATGGCGAATAGAGAAGGTATATGCGTATTCTGCCACAATAAAAAGAGTTTGATTGATAGCAACAATACTCTTTTATCTGAAAATGGTTTCGGAGTTTGTCGAAGTTGCTCAAATCGAAATGTTGTGTTGGAAAACAAACAGTCATTTATTGATATGTGTCTTCTACTCAACATGCCTTTCTTGATTGACAAATACGAAAATACGGTAGAAAGCGGAAAGAAAAATGTAGCATGGTCTACTTACAAATCACGTATCAGTAAGGTTTGGATGGAGGGCTTTGCTAGTTCCGTTTTTGAATACGAAGACCAAGATAAACAAGAAGGTTTCGTAATAACTGACGAAATGAAAGCTCGTTGGGGTACAGGTTACGAAGCTAGTGAAATTGAAGTTTTGGAATTATCACTACGAAACCTTTATGCAATTAAAGAACCAGCAACCAAGTTTGAGGTTGAAAAATACATCTCCAATGTCAAGTTAAAGATTGCTTTAGATAGAGCGTTTGAAGAAAATGATGTGAAGGCTATCCCAGCGTTACGTAAAGCATACGAAGATGATTGTAAGACATTGGGATTAGAAGCTGTACTAAACACCAAAGAAGATAAAATCGAAAGCGTGGGCGAAAGTATTAGACACTGGGAAGCAACAAAGCCTGTTCCTACTCGTAAAGAGTATGAAGACGTAGATGGATATGCCGAATACTTAAATAAGTGGTATATCACCCCACTCAAACGCAACTTTGGTATGGCAAGCGAAGAAGAGGTGAATGAATTGTATGAGGGAACAGAGTAGTTATCTCCAAAAAAAAGCTGAAAATTTCGCTGAATGGATAGGTTTTTACAGACAAAACCCACATCGTTTTATGGAAGATTATTTTGGTACTCATCTGCATCCATTCCAACGTTTCTTATTCTATATGATGAATAAGGACGATAAATTTATGTATATCGCAGCGAGAGGTCGTAAAGTAAGATGGAGGCTTAATGAGAAGAATATTTTCTGACGAAGAATTAGAGTATATAAAGAATAATTACAAGAATAAAACTTACAAGCAAATAACAAAAGAACTAAACGCTTTTAATATCATTGAAAAAACAGAAAAACAGGTTAGAGACAAGGCTGCCACCATGGGGTTGTCTAAAACAATTCATAAGTATAATAGAAGTTATTTTAAGAATGTCGATACAAGAGAAAAAGCGTACTGGCTAGGTTTTATTTATGCAGATGGATATGTTGTCAAACGAAAACATTCAGATGGCAGAAGTAGCTCTGAACTTGGAATAGAACTAAATTCAGTAGACAAAGAACATCTATATAGATTTGAACGCTGTATTAAGGGTTCTGGTAATATTTCAACAAGAATGTCAAGAGATAGGGATATATCGGGATATTTTGTGAGAGGTGGAGTTGAGATGACATTGATAAGACTGTTTTCATCAGCAATGGTCAATGATTTAATAAGACACAATGTCGTCCCAAATAAAACCTATCGACCAGAATTTCCAAAAGTTGAAAAGAAATTTTTCTATGATTTTTTGCGTGGTTATTTTGATGGTGATGGTTGTGCTTGTCGCTCGTACAAGGGGCTTGCATTAAATTTATCATGTTCTAACATCGACTTTCTAATATATTTGTCAAACCAGTTAAAAAATGACGGTATAGATACAAGCATATATCAAAGAAGCGAATATTTATATAATTTGTATTTTATAGGTGATAAACATAAAGTTTTGAATAAACTTTATAGCAACTCTAATTTATATCTGAAAAGAAAATATGATATAGCATATGGCTAACATCACTTGGTCGTCTAGTCAAGTAATTGGTTAGATTATTAGTGCGAAATTAAGCTGGAAGCCTAAGTCGAAAGATATGGTAATCAGAACCGAAGGCTAGTTTTAAAAGACTAGACAGGGGCAGAGCATAGCAACTGAAACTCACTGAGAATATAATGTTGCCACGAGGTCGCACCACCCTAGCAAGTAATGTTGTGGGTGAAAAGATATGCCATTCCTAGTCGAAAGATTAGGCTTGGGAGATAAAAAGCTCTCAAACCCGCTTAATAAGGGGAAAAGCAAGGAAAATCGTTCTTGATTGCGTGGTATTGCATTGTTCGTTGTGTTTTATATCCAGGAACGAACATTGCACTTGCCGCTGGTACAAAAGGACAGGCTGCAAAAATCATATCTGAAAAGATTGACAAATTCTATGATGAAAATGCAGCGTTGCGATTTGAAATAGGAAATAGACGAGATAATATCAAAACAAGTTACAATGAAGCCTATGTTAAGTTTAAAAACGGTTCTAAGATACAAGCTGTAACTTCTAACGATAATTCACGTGGTATTCGTGCCAATATCTTAATCGTTGATGAGTTCCGTATGGTTAACAAAACAGTACTAGATAAGGTTTTAAAGCCATTCTTGAACGTAGTTAGACAACCAAGATATTTAACTTTGCCAGAATACAAAGATTATCCAAAAGAAGAAAACAAACAGATTTATATTTCATCTGCATGGTGGAAATCACATTGGTCTTGGGACGAATTTCAAGCGTATTTAAAGAAAATGCTTAAAGGCGACAAATATTTCGTAGCAGATTTACCATATCAGTTATCAATACATCATGGTTTATTGACAAAACAGATTGTTAATGATGAAAGAACCAGTGACAGTTTCGACCAAAATGGTTTTGATATGGAATATGAAGCCATATTTGTCGGTGAAAATGACAAGGCTTACTTCAAATTAGACAAGTTAAATAAGATTAGAACATTAAATAAGGCTTTTATTCCACCTACAAGTCGAGAATATTTAGAGAATAAGAACTTATCACAACCTAAAAAGTTGTCAAATATGCCTAAACGTAGGGATATTGATGAAATAAGAATTATCTCACTGGATATTGCTCTTATGGGTGGTAATAAAAACGTTAAAAACGATACTTCTGCATTCACATGTTTCAGATTGATAAGAGATGGTGATAGTTATCGTAGAGAGGTTGTTTACCTTGAAAGTATTAACGATAGTATCTCCAGTCAGAATTTAGCTATTAGATTGAAACAACTATATAACGACTTCCAAGCCGATTATGTAGTAATGGACGCAAACGGAAATGGTTTAGGTGTTTTTGACGCATGTGCAACAGTTCTACACGACCAAGAACGTGATGAAGATTATCCAGCTTGGGCAAGTATGAACGATGAAGCAACTAATGAACGTACAAAAACACATGGTTTACCTATTGTATATACGGTTAAGGCTTCCGCAGCATTTAACAACGAAATTGCTCAATCACTAAATTCAGCTATTGAAAGTGGGAAATTGAGATTACCAATTAACCATATTGAAAAGCGTGAAGATTTAGTTAACTCTGGTGGTTTCTTAAAGAAGTCAGTAGAGGAGCAACAAAAAGAATTGTATTCATTTAACCAAGCAACAGCTCTAGTTAATGAGTTGGTTAACCTAGAATACGAGGTGCGTGAAGGTAAAATCCGTATCAAAGAAGTAGGTACAACAACAAAAGATAGATATAGTTCTATCGCATACGGTAACTTCTATGCCAACGAATTAGAAAAAGATTTGAGAGCAGAAGAAGCTAGTCGTAATTTATTAGATTTTATATTTGTATAAGGTAGGTGAAGATGTGAGAGGACAAAGAAAAAAGCCAAGACGTAATTTTAGAGCTATCCAAGCAAAACGTGAAGAATTTGCAAATATTGTAGCCGACCCTAAAGCTGGGTTGAAACCTACAACAACTGGAGCTACTGAAAAGAGTAACGTTGCTACTTATCTGCAACGACCATATGATAATGCACCACAGATAGCTGCGACTATCCGAGATAGCGTTAATAAGTATGGTGTTTTGGCTAAAGTAATTGATTACTATCAATCATTACCCACATACAATTTCGCAATTAAACCTATCTTAGGTAATAAAGTCTATGACATAGACACAGTGAACATGCGTAATGATTATATAGATATTGCATACGCATTAGAACAATACAATATCAAGTATTACGCACCAATATTCTTTAGGGACACACTTATAGAAGGAGTTACTTTCTACTACAAAATAGAAGACTCAGACGGAATATCATTTATGAAGTTTCCTATTGAATGGTGTAAAATTCGTGGTATTGAAAATGGTGTTTATCGCTTTATGATAGACGTCACAAAATTCAAACAAGACTTTTTAACAACATTACCAGAAGAATTGCAAACAGCTTATGAGCAATATCAAAACGGTAATGCAACTGATGAAAACTCTTGGTACAACAACAGATATTACTTTGTATCAGAAAAAGGTGTGGCATTTACATTTGATTCTAGTGCATTAGATTATGGTGGCTTAGCAGTTTCACCGTTTGCTGGTGTATTACTAGATATTATGTCTGTGGCACAAGCTAAAAACAATGTCGATATTAAAGATGGTATTGACACCACTCGTATTTTACATTCTAAAATTCCAGTCGATAATGACGGTCGTATTCTTATGACAGCTAAGGAAGCTAAAGTTTACGACAGTGCAATTCGTTCAAGACTTCCAAAGGGTGTAGTCAATGTTACAACACCTACTAAATTGGAAAACGTTCCTTTAACCAATTCTGGTAATACAAATGCTCTTGATACAGTTAAAAAATCAACCGAGCAACTATTCTTTGACGTTGGTACACCAGCTCCACTATTTGGTGGTGATACAACAAGTGCCAACATTGTCAAAACTTCCATTCAAAAAGACGCAAATTGGGTTTATACAAACCTATTCCCATTATTAGAGAACTATTACAACAGTGAAATAGCACAAGTTAAGACAAAGGGCAAGGCTAAGTGGGCTATTAAGTTCGTAAGACAGTCAACTTTCACCTTAAAAGATGATGTGGCACTACAAAAAGACCAGTTATCTTATGGTGGTTCACGCTTGAATTACCTTGCTGCTAATGGTTTCTCACCTTCTGAAATAGTTTCCCAATTAAGTTTTGAACAACAAGCATTAGGTATTGATGATTTGATGATTGTAAAACCAACATCTAACACAATCTCGGCTAGTGAAGTGAGTGAGCAGGGTCGAGGCAGACCAGAAACGGATAATCCAACTGATGATACTGATAGGTTAGATGGCGAAAAATAGTGGAGAAAAGGAAAGTTAGAAATGATTAGATTAAAAAACATTAACCTTCCCACTCACTTTGAAATTGGTGAGGTTGAGCCCGATACCAGATTTCAAAAGGTTAAAATCTATATCGCTCATACAGGGGAGAACCTTAATAATTCAGTCTTTTCAAAAGAAGTATTAGAAAAGATGAGTCCTACTCTAGCTCATGTTCCTATCTTAGGGGTTATCGGTAAAAACGGTAACGATGAAGAAGATTTTAGAGGACATGGCAAAGAGATTACATGGAACGGTCATGACATAGAAATCAATTTTAAAACCAATGCTTATGGTTTTATCGGCGAAGACCACAACGCTCACTTTGAAACAACAGGTGGTAAGGAATGGTTGGTAGCAGATGGTTATCTATGGACTAGATTTGATGAAGTTATGGGATTGTTTGAAAACTCAAATGGTTCTAAAGGTCAATCTATGGAAATCATTGACACTGACGGATATGTAGACAATCAAGGACGTATCGTCTTTGAAGATGGCAAGTTTGCTGGCTTATGTATTTTAGGTGATGATGTTCCACCAGCTATGACAGGTTCAACAATCTCAACAGAGTTTGAAAGAAATGAAATTAAAGAAACAATCAAAACCATGATGGCTGAATTTGCAGCCCAGAAAGGAGAAATGGTCTTGGCTGAAAGCAACAAGAAGAAAAACAACGAAGAAGTTGTTGAAGATACAGAAAAGCACGAAGAAAAACCAGTTGAAAAAGAGCCAACTAAAAAAGCTCTAGCTGAAAAAGAACCAGTTGAAAAAGAACCAGCAAAGGCTGATGTTGGTGGCAAGTCCGAACTAGAGCCAAAAGATGATGGCGAAGAAAAAGATAGTCATGACGCTGGTACAGAAAGTCACGATGACGAACACGCTGAAATGTCCACAGAAGAACCTAAACCAGATGACGACAAAGATGAAAAAGAAGACGTTACTGATGAAGATGACGAGGATTTTTCATGTGGTGGTGGTTCAAAGAGTAAGAAAAAGAAAGACTTTGCAGATGATGAAAAAGACCCAGAAGACACAGAAGATGAGGGTAGCGAAGATGATGAAAAAGAAAAAGGCAAGTCAGAATTTGAATTATCTCTTAGAAATAAAATTGGTGCTGTTGAAAGTGCTGTGGACGCTGCAACAGATTATTGTGCGTCTGTAGTTGATGTATTTGATACACACGCAATCATTCGTTCATGGGGCGAAGAAGACAAATACTACGACTATAACTACTCATTAAATGCTGATGGTTCAGTTAAATTGGGTGAATACACAGAAGTAGTTCCAACTTACTTAACACTTGAAGAAGTGGCAAAAGTAGAAGCTCAACGTCAAGAAGTAGCAGCATTGCAAGCACGCTTGGCAGAACTTGAACAATATCAAGCTGACAATGAAAAAGATAAAAAACAAAAAGAATTGGATAAATCCAAGTCATTGATGAGCAAGGAAGCATACGAAAGTATTCAAAACAACTTCTCTGCTATGTCATTTGAAGACGTACAAAAGGAAATTGCTCTTACTCTTTACAAGTCTGGAGCAAACTTTAGTGCAAATAAAGAAAACAACAAAAAGGTAGCAGTACAAGCCCATAACTTTAGTGAAGATTTTGGTTACGGTGCTGCAAACGTTTTATTCCATAATTAGAAAGGACAGACTATTAAATATGGCACAAGTATTTTTAGATAGAGTAGCTGCAACAGCTCACGTAGAATCTATCGCAATCAAAGAAGAAGTTAAGCCAGGACAATTCTTCAAATTAGGTGTATTAGACGCTGATGGAGAACGCCGCTTGGTAGAAAAGGCAACAGGAAATGCAGACGCAAATGTATTCTTAGCACCAGAAGTAATTAGCTATGGTGACCCACACTTTGACGTAGCAAACGTTACATTGAAAGACGGAGATACAGGACGTGCATACCACAAAGATGAAGGTACAATCATTTCTGTAACAGCAGACCTAGCTAAAGGTGTATCAGTTGGCGACCATGTTGATGTTGGTGACGCTGGTTTAGGTTTCAAGAAGGCTTCATCTGGTAACGGTGTTGGTTTAGTAATCGGCAAAGAAAATCATGGTGTAGATGGCGAAGTATTCGTTATCGCATTTGGTTAATGAAAGGTAGGAATTAGATTATTATGGCAATCGAAATGAAAGATTTAGCAAAATTAGCTAAAGACGCTTATCATAATCGCAACCTTGAATTTAACAACGTTTCTGCTTCTGACGCAATGCGTAACGCTGTTAAAGACGCTTTGGGTGGCGAATTTACATCAGTATCTTGGGGAAAGAACAAGTGGGAAGTATTTAGTATCTTACAAACAGCTTTAGATGTTGTTATCCCAGAACGTTTGAAGAACCAATTAGACGGTTTCGCAGACTACCGTACAGCTAACTTGGGCGACAAACCATTGTTCACATACAATGACCCTAAAGCAGTTCGTGTAGGACGTATCGCTGGTGGTGCAAACGACATGCGTAGACAAACAATTACAGGTCGTTCATTCACAATCGAAACAGAATGGTATGGAGCAGCTGTATATGCTGAATTTGAACAATTCATGGCTGGAGATATTGATTGGACAGACCTTGTAAATCGTGTTGCTGACGGTTTTGTATCATTTATCGAAGAACGTATTGCAGAAGGTTTGGAGCAATCATACACACTATTAGGTGCAAATGACAAAATTGAAGGTAGCTTAACACTAGATGGTCTTGTTAAGTTAGCACAACGTATCAAGATTAAGTCTGGTGGTAAGGAAGTTGCTATCTACGGTACAGCTTCTGCATTAGCTAAAATCGCTGCTTTAGACAATGTTCAATTATACAGTGGCGACATGAAGAACGAACTTAACCAAAAAGGTTACTTAGGAATGGTTCGTGGCTTGAAATTAATTGAAATTCCACAAGCATTTAAGACAAACTCAGATGAATTTGCTATTGGTGATGACAAAGTTATTGTATTACCAGCTGGCGAAAAGATTGTTGGTGTTGTTACAGAAGGTACAACAGAAGTGTACGAAGCAGACCAAACATCTAACACATCTATGCAATTAGGATTTGCAACACGTAGAAAACTCGGTGTTGGAGTATTGCAAATGCGTGTTTACGGTATGGCTAAATTAGCTTAATTACTGTAAATGGTTACATGATAAAGGTTCGACTCCTTTGTCATGTTTAGAGATTTTGGCAAAACTAAGAGATAGGAGAGTGAGCTGTTTTGGCTAGAAATCATGAAAGAAAAAAGAGAGTAAGAAAACAAATTCCAGCAGACGTAGAAGTCACTGTGGCAAATAACACAGATGGAATGTTTGAATACCAATCACCTAACAAGGTTTTAACCTTGAGCATGGAAAAATATGGTGATGAAGAATTTGTAAATTTTGAAGATTTACGTCAGCTAAAGAGATATTTAGAAGACTTTTCATTAGTTATTGTAGACGTAAATTCTGACGAATATTCAGTTATTGATATTGCACGTAGTTTACGTGTGAACCGTAGTTATGAAGAATATTTTAAGTCTATTCTTGGACTTTCAGATGAAGAAATGGAAGAAGAATATGACATTGACCTAGAAGAACTTGACGACTTTATCAAAGATAGCACTTTGGAAGAATACAAGGTGCAATTAGAAGGTCGTATCAAGAAAACTATCATTGAACGTTCTGTTGCACTATATCGTGAAGGTGAATTAAACGATTATAGTAAGCTACAAGCATTGAAAGCAACAAGACCAGTAGATGAACGAGAAACATTCTTGGACTATGTTAAAGGCTAATCTTCCATTGGAAAGGAAGTGTTGAGCCATTGGATAACGAAGAAGAAAAAGTAGTAGGTGAACAACCTACTACAAATGAAGAAGTAACAACTGATGAAAATGAAACGGTGGCTGAGGAAGAAAAGCCACATACAAGTTTTGAAGAAGTATTTAAATTGTTTCTAAATTCCATAGACAGTTATGAATTAGCTGCGATTGCTCAAAATGGTGATGATGAACTAGACGAGGTATTACAAGGTTTTCTGAGTAATGCTTTGGGTAGATTTGTAAATTATATTGCTAAAGATTTACTTGATGTTAATTACGAAAAAGGTCAATTCAATGTTGAGCTTACAAGATATGAAGAAATCATGTTGGCTAAGGCTATGAAACTAGAATGGGTACTTAACAAAAAGTATTCAGAAGAATTAATGGTTAAAGCTATTGGTGATAGAGATTATGCAGCTGTTCAAGGTTATAAATATTTAGAGCAATTACAATCTATGGAAAAACAATTAGTTAAAGAAATTGATATTATGGTACAACGAGTTGAGTTTGGAAATCCAGATGTGTTAGGGAGTATGGCTTAATGGGATATTCAGATATGTATCTTAGAAGAATGAAAGCTCTAGGTGACAATACTTATGAGCGTAACTTTAAGCGTAAAGCACATGAATACAAGGTTTATTCAGAAAATACATTGAACAGATTTCCTTGTTACATTGACGGTCGTAAAGAATATGCTATATTTCAAGACCATTCACAAGCTAACAACAAAGACTTGTCAGATGATAAGTATCTTATCTTAGACAATGATGTTGAATGTAACGTTGGTAGTTATCTTCAATGGGATGTACCACAGTGGGGTGAGTCTGAATGGCTTGTATTTACAGAAGAACACAAAACAATTCCAACTCATCAACAGTTAAAGATTAAAGAAGTAAACCAAAAATTGAAATGGATTGTAGATTATGACGGTCACAAAGTATGTAACAACGGTGAAGGCTGGGGAGCATACGTACAAAACCAGACATTATATACACTGGGTGTTAGCTTTGCTGGTAACTATACTTCATTGGTTAATGCCAAGATGATGTTATATCTACAAGATAATGAGGAAACAAGAAAATTAGGTATCGGGACTAGATTATTTATCGGTAGTAATATTTACAAGGTTGAATTTGCCGATAACATCTCTCGTGTAGGGTTGATTAACTTCTTACTTGATGAAGATACTAAGAATCCAGAAATAGATAACTATGAACTAGGGATAGCTGATTATTGGCAAAAAGATGATTACAAAGATAAAGATAAGGGTGGAAAAGATACGACACCTACAAATCCAGATACAGATGACAAGCCTAAAGATGATGAAAATCATGACAATACAGGCGATACACCAAAAGAACCTAATAAACCACAAATTGACTGGAAGATAGTCGGTGAAGATAGGGCTAAGTTAGGTAGAAGTTATGTATATAAGACTGTTTACACTGATGAACAAGGTGTGGAACAACCTTATAACGTAACAGAATGGGTAGCTGCTGATATTGAAGATTTACCATTTACTATCCAAGACAGAACTGAAAATACCTTATCTATTAGGGTTAAGAAAGATAGAAGATTGGTAGGTCAAAAATCAAATATCATGGCTAAAGACGCTAATGGTGTAGTTAAGAATTTAGCAATAACTATTGTAAATATGTTCTAGGGAGGAAAGTTTGAGTGAAAAGTTTAAAGATTAGACCACAAGTGTTTAAGCATTTGGATAGCGATACAGAATTAACAATCAATTTGATTAGTGGTATCAAAGAAGTTCAGTTAAACCCAGAACATAGTTACAAATTGAAAATCAAAAACAATACAGGATATTTGACTGAATATGACTTAGAAATTAAGGATAATCAGTTAGTCCTAACAACAGATAAACTAAAAGACTTTACACCAGATGATTACGAGGTTGAAGTTTGGGATAGTTACAAAGATAAAAATAGTATCTACCCAGATGAAGACTATGGCACATTCAAGATTGATAAGAATGTTAGCGAAGTAGACGGGAAAGTTGTACCAGTTATTACAATCGAAAACTTTGAAAAACGTTTTGATGAGGCAGTAAAGAATGCCAAAGGTGATAAAGGTGATACTGGGACAATCA
>ERZ1643246.1708-NODE-1708-length-23070-cov-5.915099_pt1 | contig 23070 bp, 16 predicted proteins | sample MGYA00579265_ERZ1643246 | MGnify/ENA primary metagenome ERZ1643246 (study PRJEB29033, sample SAMEA4952261) | chicken gut metagenome | biome: Broiler Chicken; feature: Gastrointestinal Tract; material: Caecum | place: Ireland | collected 2018 | study: Broiler...
CCCAGAAGCCCATCGACAAACTGGCAAAGCGGTATAAAAAATTCCGCGAGCGTGTGGCACGCGTAGAGATGCAGTATTATGTCCTCGACTACGAAGACAAGGAGTACGAAACGGAAATCAGTGTCGAAGAATTGCGGGTCGCCGCCGAAATGCAGGTTCAGTCGGGTGAGATGACGAATGAAATGCTCGATCAGATCACAAAGCCTGAAAGGATAAAAGAAGTTTTTAACGGGAAAGAGTTCCGAAATATAGATTTCGATATAACAATCGAGGCGGGTGCTGCGTCGCAGTACAGCGAAATCGCATCGCTGCAGATCCTGGAAAATCTTTTGTCCGCAAAGTACATAGATCTGCGTACTTTTTTGGAGATGTATCCGTCGACGCTTCTGCCGAACAAAGAAGAGTTGCTTGAAAAACTGGATATGCAGGAGCAGTCGCAAGCAAATATCCTCGCACAGCAGCTTGAACAATCGCAGGCGCAGCTTGTGCAAGCACAGGATGTTATCAAGCGACAGGGTGAAATAGTAAATAATATTCTCGGTACGATTCAAGAGAACAGCAGGTTGAAAGCTGCGTTGGCGAAGCTCCAGGCGGAATATACGGCAAAGATAAATCAGGCGAACAGCGAGATACTTGCCGAGCGCGGAGCGGCGCAAACGATGGCCGATATGATACACGCAGGGGTAGCGCAAACACCCAATACTACCGCACGGCAAAGAGCGTAAAAATGCCAAAGGAGCAACAATGTCCGACGAGGAACAGAGAGCAGCGCAAACAAATGTCGAGGCCGCAAAGGCGGCCGAAGCCCCCGCAACACCCGCTGCGGTTGCGGAAGATGTAAACGACGTTCAATTCGAGGACAGCGGGGCGGCAGAGCCGCAAAAACAGCCCGCAGAGTCACGGAAAGAACAGAGCAGAGAACAGCGTGCGATGCACGCGCAGAAGCGCAGAGAGGCCGAACAGCGAGCGAGAGAGCTTGAAGAGGTAAAACGCCGGGCGAAGATGGAAGGCCTTAAAGAGGGCCTCGGAGGTAAAAATCCGTATACAGATTCGCCGATCGAGGATGATATTGACCTTCAAACATATCTCACCATGAAGGAGATCGAAAAATCCGGTGGCGATCCCGTCATGGATTACGCAAAATACTCGGCATCAAAGCGCAGAGAAGAGGCAAAAGCCGCCGCAGAAAAAGCGAAAGAGACGGACTGGTATACCGTAGATCGTGTGGAGTTCAAAAAAGCGCATCCCGAAGTTACGGACGAGGCGCTGAATGAACTGTTACAGGATGAAACTTTTTCAGCTTTTGCGGAGAAAATGGTCGGCAAAGTGCCTCTGAAAGACATATACGAGAGCTACAACACGATACGCGACATTTTTGACGGCGAAGCGCATGATAAAGCCGAAAGAATGTATGCCAAAAAATTGAGTTCACCTGCCTCTCTTGGTGAGCCCGGAGAATTTACTCCGAAAAAGCGCGTCGAAGATTTGACGGATGCCGAAATGGAAGACGCAATCGCCCGCGCGAAAAGGGGGGAATTAAAACATTTTTGATCAAGGAGATTTTTTATTATGGCAACCCAGACCACAGCAAATGTAAAAAGCACGGCAAATGCGGCGGATAACTGGATCGACAACGCCGGTTCCACCACGCAGGTGGCGCTTGAAGCGCAGACTTTCTATGATAAGACGCTTCTCAAGCGTTTGGTTCCGAGCCTCGTATTTGCGAAGTTCGCGCAGAAAGGAGTTATTCCCCGTCACGGCGGGAACAAGATCAACTGGCGCAAATTCAATTCGCTTGCGCCCGCGACGACCGCTCTGACGGAAGGCGTAACGCCGGCAGGTAATGCGCTGACGATGGCGCAGGTGCAGGCAACGCTCAAACAGTACGGCGATTTCATCGAGTTTTCCGACGTCATCGACGTCGTAGGCATCGACCCCGTTCTGACCGAAGGTGCGGAAGTGCTCGGCGAGCAGGCGGGGCTGACGATCGACACCGTGATGCGCGACGCGTTCTGCAAGGGCACGAATGTGCAGTATGCGAACGGAAAGACGGCACAGACCATCGCTGCGGCCGACGTCATAAACGGTACGGATGTGCGGAAGATGGTGCGCACGCTGCGAAAGAACAACGTGAAGCCCATCAACGGGTATTACATCTGCATCATCGACCCGGAGATCGCTTTCGATCTGCAGAACGATGCGGATTGGAAGACGGTCAACCAGTATAATCGCGGCGGCGAAGCGATCTACGAAGGCGAAATCGGTAAGCTGTTCGGCGTGAAATTCATCGAAACGACGAACCTCCTCATAAAAGAAGATCAGGGTGCAAGTTCTGCGTATGTTGACACGCATTGCGCGCTGTGCTTCGGACAGGGTGCGTTCGGTATGGCCGATGTCGAAGGGCAGGGTGCGACGAAACCTCGCATCATCGTCAAGCCCACGGGCAGTGCGGGCACGGCCGATCCGCTCAATCAGCGTTCGACGGAAGGCTGGAAGACGATGTTCGCCTGCACGATCCTCGACAATCTCGCGGTCGTGCGGTACGAGTGCGCCGTTTCCGCTTAAAAAACATAAAGGAGCATGTTTATGGATGCAAAGGCTACGCGCCCGCAAAAGGCGCAGACAGAGGAGATCATAACCAAGATCACGGATGCGGAGCTTGACCGCATGGCAAAGGTGTTTGGGGACGAAGTTCGTAAAATGCCGAAGCGCATGATCAAGATCCCGCAGGTAGAGGGGGCGGAGCCTGTCGTCCCCGTCATTATCAACGGATATCAGTGGCGTATCAATCGCGGGGAACGCGTCGAGGTGCCCGAGATCGTTGCGCATGAGTTGGAACAGGCGGGCATTATTTAATGCCGGCAGCGGTGTGTATAAATTTTGTACACACCGCTTTATGCCGTTCAAGGAAATTAAGCGGGTTCAAGTCCTGCAAACGGCAAAAGACAGGAGATATATAAATGACTGTTGCGGACATCAAAATTCAGACGCTGAAACTTATGGGGATAAATGATACGGATATTTCTCCGGAGATCCTGCCCGAATTGTATTCCGATGATAATTACAAAGTTTTTCTCTCGCAGATGCCTCCCTCAATCACGCGGGCATTGAACCGTATAAAATCTGCAGGCGTCATCCCGCAGCAGAGTTATACGGCAGAGACTCTCGCAGAAAACAAATATATTTCAAAATATGCGTTGAATGAGCTTATCTCCGATTTTTCTAAACTTCGCCGCGTAGTTGTCGAAAGCCAAAGCGGGTATTGCGGGAACTATCCATATACTTTTGAGGGGACAAGCGTCGTCTTGTTCAATTTACATAGGGGCAACACGGTCACTTTTCTGTATGAACCGCGTATGCCCGTCATAACGTCTGTGACGGATGACGCTACGGAGATCCCGCTGCCGGACGAGCTGGCAAGCATCATTCCTTATTTCGTTAAGGCTGATGTATATGAACTTGACGAACCGGAACTTGCGACGCAGTCGCGCAATATTTTTGAAGGTATGCTCGCGGAGTACTGGTCGCAAGAGCAGAATGTTGAGGCGGGGATAGACGAAGTATATTCACAGGGGTATTGAAATGTTCAGGCTTAATACCAACGTCGAAAAGAAGGATAGGAGTGTAGTTACATTGCGTGACTTCAAGGGGTTGGATACCGTGCATTCTCCTTTGAATTTATCTTATAAGCACGCGACAGATATGCGCAATCTCATCAATCGCAACGGCGTGAACCGTAAACGGAAGGGGTGGAGGCAGGAAAAAGCCTTTACTGCCGGGGAAATGCCGGCGGGAACATGGAGTGGCGTCGTCGATTTTTCTGATGACGGGACGGATAAAGCGGAAATCATTATTCATTTCGCTTACAATGCTTCCGGGGCGCTTTCCATTTCGGCGTATAAAACGGAAGACGGTGCTGAAATCAGCATCACAAATCATTTTACCATTTCCTCCCCGACGGGAAAGGAGATAAGAGCTGTTTATTTTGAAACAGTGGAAGGCAGCGTAACGAAGGGGAAGGTTTATGCCGTAGGAGCCGGTGAAATACTCGTTATCGAGCCGGAAAAGAGCGGAGAAACGTATTCGCTTAACGTGATGGATTTTGCATATATATCGCAAAATTTTCCGGATAAATACTATATACCGACGACTGTAATATTGGGGGCTACTACTTTTTTTATCGGGGATTTTTGGTGGATTCCGTCTGCAAATGTCCCGATGTCTTTCGATACATTTACCCAGATTTGCGGAGATTCTTTTTCGGTAGATACTTATGACTATCCGACCGAAACGAATCCTGCGGGTGAAGATCCCGCGAGTGATCGTTTGGATAATATTATTCCATTTACAGAGCGTGGATTTGACTATCTCGAAGATGCCGCGAGCAAAGGAAAATATGAAGCAGAAAGTGATATGGCTGCAGAAAAAATAAATGCCTTAACACAAAAGGTTTTGAATACCTCGACAATCCAAATCAGCGAGGAAGACAGGAGCCTCAATACGGGTGATGAAAAAAAGTTAAAAATTAAAATTTTTCGTGCCAACGAGATGGAGGGGTATAACAACAAGTATTGGGATGGTACTTGGACAGGAACGCTTGCGGAAGAACTGGACACATATTTTACGGCAAGGGATAACTATTTCAGTGGAATAAAGCTGACTATTTCGGTGCAAGGCAAAATATATAAAACATTTACTGGATTTACGCAGCAAAAAGTTTCTACGGATGCAGGGGATATAGCCGTGTTTATCCCAGCCGAATACGGGCAAACTGATGCAAAGAAAAGCTGGAATGTATGTTTCTGCGGAAAAAATTTATGTATCGACGTTGGGAACCTTGTCTCTCGGTTGGGGAATAGCGATGAAATCCCTTCCGGAGCTACGCAGTTTGATTTTGGAATATCTTTTGTTCGTCGGAATGATGAACGTTCTGCCAAACTCAAGGGGATTCTTGAAAATTCCACTATGGTTACATTATTTGGGGCAGAGGGGAATCCGAACCGCTTGTTTTTCTGTGGCGGAGATAACAGGATTTTATATTCCGAATATCGTAACCCTCTCTATATCGGGACACAAAATACGATAACACTTGGCTCTACTCCGATAACAGGGTGGATAAAAGGGGCGGAGACTTCTCTGTATGTATTCAAGAAATATTCCCGTCAGGAAGAGAATTTATATGTGATAGAAGGAGAACTCGTCACCAGCGAAGAAAATAAATATAATGTCGATGAAGGTGAGGTCGTATTCAGAAATCACGGCTATTCTTTGCCGGAATCGTGCGTCAATCAAGACTGCGCCTGCAGTCTTGCAAACGATGTCCTTGTGGTCAGCGATGACGGGGTGTACGGGATAACTCTTTCTGCGAATGTTGCAAGCACAGAACGGTTTGCCCGGTCGCGTGCGGAACAGATAAAGAATCTGTTGGCGGAGCATGATCTTACAAAGGCAAAGTGTGTCGTGTGGGACAATAAGATGTTTCTTGCCGTTGACGGACTTGTTTTCGTAGCGGACGCTCGCTTCCGTGCCTCCTTTGACGGCGATATGTCCGATACTTTCAATTATGAGTGGTGGCTTTGGGACAATATTCCCCTCAAATATTGGTTGGTCATCCAGAATAAACTTTGTTTCGTTACGGAGGATAATCGTCTTTGCTGTTTCTACGACGGCTTTTCTGACTATATTCAGGATGAACTTCTTGTTGCCGTGGTGGATGGCGACGGGGTAACTATTAGCAGCCAATATGCCGAGTACAACAAAATAAAATTCAATAATGCTTTCAGGGAATGTGTTCCGGGTGTCATACGTCGAGGGACATCAGGTGGCTTGATAATCGCGAACTCTTACTTATATAAAGATATAAATGAAGGGGATACGATATATTTTGATTTTCCTAACGGTCGGCCGACCGACCCGGGGTGGAACATGGCGACCCCTGCTCAAGAAAATGTTCCTTATATCGTAAGCGATATTAATATTCAGACCGGTGAAGTGCATTTTGAAACCATAGAGGGAGAAGAAATCAGCTTTTTGCCTTTGCCTATCGGACAAATCGGATCGGATGCTATTCGGATATCTAAAGCAGCTGATGAGGAGTATAATTTACGGATTGATACAGAGGCGGCTGATAATAATGCGTATATAACTGATGCAGAAGGGGAAGAGGTTGAATTAATAGAATATAATGCAGTTTCGTCCTATTCCGCGACACTTTATAAAAAATTTCCGGTTGTAGCGTATTGGCAGACAGGCTCTTACGATTTTGGAAGTTCTATATATTCCAAGACGATGGAGCGCTTCTCTGTAGCGTTTGACAGAGAGTCCCCGAAACAATTAAAGCTGTATTATAGCACGGCATATGGTGCAGCCGTTGACCCTGTAAAAAGAGAAATAAAGAACTTGCGTAAAAATCCGGATTTCGATTTTGGGATGTTTAGTTTTTTACGGTTTGCATTCGATAAAAAGTTTGAAACATCCTACACACGTCGTTTTTTTATAAACAGTTTTAATTTTATTTCATTTTTGCTCATGTCCGACGAAGCGGAGGACTTTGCCGTAGACTCCTTGAGTTTCACATATAAGTTCAAACAACTCAACCGAGGGGAACAATAAATGAGTAATCAATACAAAATTACGGAAGAGCAGAAAAAACAGCTCTTACAGATTTCCGCACAAACTCTCCCGGATAATCCTTCAAGGGAAGGGTATTCTGCGGAGCAAATACGCGGAAGGTTATATAAACCATATGCCGCGTTGATCGACATGATCAATGGCGTGTTCGGTACGACATATACAGATGTTTCTGATATGCAAACTGCATTGCAAAACGGTGATATCTTCTCTCGTGGTTTTGTAGGATGGAACCCGACGTATACCTACGGGGCAGGCGAGGTCACGTTTTACCCCGATATCGGTACATACGGCGCGTTCGTGAAGTCCGTACAGGCGGGGAACACGAACCACGCTCCTTATACGGACGGCGCCGTCAATTCCGCATGGTGGTCGGAAGTCGTGAACTTCAATACGGTCACGGATGATTTCTTCACGGAGATTAAAGCCGCCCAGACCGCCGCCGAAGCGGCGCAAAGCGCGGCGGAGACGGCACAGGGCAAAGCGGAGGATGCGCAGGCTGCGGCGGAAGAAGCGGAGAGCGGTGCGCAGACGCAGGCACAAGCGGCGGCATCTTCGGCGACGGCGGCAGAGGAAAGCGCAGTGCAGGCGCAGACGAATGCGGGGGAGGCATCGGCGTCTGCAACGGCAGCAGCAGAAAGTGCGGCAGCCGCATCGGGCAGTGAAAGCGCTGCGGCGGAGGCGGCTGGTTCAGCGTCAAAGAGCGCGGAAGAAGCGGCTACAAGTGCGGGAGAAGCCGCATCGAGCGCATCTTCGGCACAGGCAGCGCAGGCCGCAGCGGAGACGGCAAAGGAGAGCGTCGAGGCATCTGCGGATGCGGCGGCAAAATCTGCGGAGAGCGCTCGGGCAAGCGCAACGGCGGCAGGAAACTCCGCGACGGCAGCGGCGGGCAGTGCGGGCGATGCCGAAAGCGCGAAAGCCGCCGCACAAACGGCGCAGAATGCGGCGGAGAGCGCCGAAGGGAACGCGCAGGCTTATGCGGGGCAGGCATCGGGTTCTGCGAGCGCCGCATCGCAGAGCGAAATCAACGCTCGCGCCTATATGGAGCAGGCGAAGCAATACGCGCAGAAGGAATATCAGGTCGTTGCGTCTTTCGACGATCTTCCCCGGCCGGGCGACAGCGCCTACATATATCTTGTTCCCTCGGGTTCGGGTTCGGGTTCCTCAAACGACCACTATTCGGAATATCTTTGGATATCCGAGTCAAATGATTATGAATTCGTGGGCGCCATAAACGAGGTGGATCTTTCCGGCTATGCCCAGACGAACGGGACATACCCGAACATGACGGTCGGGAATGCCTCGAACGCAGCGAGTGCCCAGACCGCCGTAAAGGCGACGCAGGATGCGGCGGGGAACGACATCGCGGCGACCTATGCCAAACAGACCGGGACATATCCGAATATGTCTGTCGGAACGGCGAGCGAAGCGGCATATGCAGACGCTGCTGCTTCGGCAGATACGGCGGGATATGCGACGACGGCAAAGGGAGACGCCTCCGGAAACGACATCGAAGCGACCTATGCCAAACAGACGGGTACCTACGCGGGGATGACCGTCGGGAACGCGACGCAGGCGGGGAGCGCAAACGACCCGAGCGCGGTGCACTTCACGGCGCAGACGCTGACGGACGAACAGAAAGCGCAGGCACGCACGAATATAGGGGCGGCCGATGCCGGAACGGTCGCGACGAATACTTCCGATATCGCAGATCTTGAAAGCGATGTGCAGAAAATAATCGACGGAACCACTTCCGTCGCGGAAGCCGCGCACGCCGATACGGCGGACAGCGCAACGAAGGCGGCGCAGGACGCGGCGGGCAATGTCATTGCGGATACTTACGCCAAGCAGCAGGGAAGTTATCCGAAAATGTCCGTCGGAAACGCATCCAATGCGACGCTTGCCTCAAACTCAAACATGCTCGGCGGGGTGGCAGCCGCTTCGTATACTCTTAAACAAAATTCATCGGGCGGTTTTGCCGGAGGGAACGGAGCGTCTACCCTTGCGGGGGCAGCCGTGGGAAACGGCGCAACTGCCGCTGCAGGATTTGCCGGAGGGGATCATGCGTCCACGACGGGAGCAGGCGGGGCCGCAGGAAGTTCTGCGATGACCACAAACGGCGGGGCTGTCGGTAACGGGACATCTTCTACAACCGGGTTTGCTGGCGGCCAGAACTCAAATACAACTACGGGTGCCGCTATCGGTACGAGTGCGGTGGCTTCCGGGGCAGGAGCGGTTCAACTCGGAACAGGGAATAATACTGCGGCTAATACATTACAATTCAGGTCGTATCCTCTTGTTGACGCAAACGGTAATATCTCACCAGCAAGACTTTTAGATATGTATCCTGTTGGTTCGTATTATATAACAGAATCGTCTACAACCCCTGCAAGTTTGTTCGGCGGTTCCTGGATTAGAGTTTCAAATTCTTTCTTATATGGTGCGGCTTCTCAAAGTGCAGTCGGACAAACAGGCGGTGAAGCAGACCATGTTCTTACGATAGATGAAATGCCAAATCATGCACATAAACCGCATGGCTATACTTGGATAACTTCGCAAGGAGCTAATAGTGGTGATATTGAAGTGACGCGGGTTGGCGGCAGAAATGCATTGGGTATTGAATTTATGCAAGATTACGACCAAAATCGCTATACCAGTTATACCGGTGGAGGAGCAGCTCATAACAACCTTCCGCCGTATAGGCGCGTCAATTTGTGGAGGAGGACAGCATGATGCGTATTTTTAATGAAGATAAAACGCAAGAAATACAAAATCCTGATTTGGAATTAGGCTATACTAAAAAAGATAAATTATTTCTTGCGCATCATGAAGCACAGGAAGAAATACAGCAGCAATCGCATTACGAAGTGATTGCGGAGTACCCGAACGGCGGCAAAGACCTTGAAGAAGTAATAGACGTGGAATATCAGCCTGCAAAGGAAGCATGGGACGAATATGAAGATATTTTTGTATATATCCCGTACACACAGGTACAGCTTAATGAAAAATCAAACCGCAAGTATATTCCCTCTGAACAGGCATCTTTGGCGGTGGTCGGAAAAATGTTTCTGAAAACCATGTCTATTGCGGATACAGAAACAAAGCTTTCAGTATCAGGTTTATACGATACTTGGAAAACAGGAAAATACGAAGTCGGAGACATACGCAATTATGCGGGACAGACATGGGAGTGCATTCAGGCGCACGATAATTCCGTCTATCCCGATATCACGCCCGACAACCCGCAGACGTGGCACACGTTTTGGAAGCCTCTTCACGGAAAAAGTGCTGAAACCGCTCGTCCGTGGGTAAAGCCGCAATTCGGTACGACGGATATGTATCATGCGGGAGAGTACATGATATATACGGACGGCAAGAAACAATTCGGTACGACGGATATGTACTTGGCGGGAGAGTACATGATATATACGGACGGCAAGAAATATAAATGCCTTTCCGATACCGTGTACAGCCCAGAAGAGTATAGCGAGGCGTGGGAGGTGCAGTCATGAAAACGATAAAACTCAAACAGTACGGAGGCGAACAGTGATACGATGGTTGCGTAAAAATGTAGGCGTGCTTGTTGCCGCCTTTGGCTTTCTGCTGCTTTGCATCCTCACTTTCGGCGATCTCGGAGATTTCATGACGGAGCAGTATTGGCTGAACGTCAAAGAGAATCTCATGGCGATCAGCTATATGACGGTTGCGTTGACGCTGATACAGACAGTTATAAAACAGGGAGTCGGCGAACAGGCGTTGCAGCGGGGGCTGAATACGGAAAACGCCTCGCGAAAATATGAGGAGCACAGAAAACTTTTGCAGGAATGTACGGACAAGCTGGCATATGTGCCGTATTTTCTGCAAATCTACAACGATAGGCATACGGCGCTGCGGAAGAGAGAATTTCTCGTGAACAATAACTATACTTCCGAAAAGAACCTGTATGCTTCGGGATGCAAGCATCTGATACGGAAATATGAGCGGATCCATACGCATATCACTCTCTCGTCGATAAAGTGGGCGACGACAGAAATCGTCTATGACAAACGCGGGCGCATCGTTTCGTTGGGGGCGTATAAGCGAAAGCAGCTTTTATGGGGGATTGTATGGTCGCTTTTACTTATGGTGGCGACGGCATTTCTTACGAAAGGACTTTTTTTTGAAGCGGATACAACCGTTCCGCTTTGGCAGAAATTTGTAAAACTCCTTACATACGTCGTCACGATTGCGCTCGGTTCCGTGTTGACCATCGTAAAAAATTTTGAGAAAGGTGCGTTCTCCGTACCAAATGAACTGGATGATATAAATTCTATCTGGCGAGAGTTCAAAAGCTGGGATGTGCCGGAATGGGTACGGAAAGAAGTGGACGAACAGAACGAATATCCGAAGGAGGTAACAAATGGAGCAGCCGACGAAAAAGGAAAAGATACCGCTGACGGCAGAGCAGTTATACAAGAGGAACAAACAACGGGCGAAAATGCTGACGTTCATGTCTCCGATCGTGTTCTGGATATTCATAGCTCTGACGATCCTGTTCTTCTTTCTCGCGATACGCAATTCGGTGGGGAACATAACGGAGATACTGCACCTGCTGGATAAAGACGCATATACAGGAGCCGAAATTGAAGAACATTATGCGGCGCTTATAGAACGATGGGGTGAGTGGGAAATTGTAAACGGCGACGGCGCAGGTATCGTCATCCGGTTTGTCGATATACGAAATGCCCTTTTCTCCGGGCTTATGGTTACATATACCGTGCTCATGTTTCTTTCTTTGTCGCTTGCGGTCGGGCTTGGGAAAATCGTGCTGCCGCAGCTTGCAAAAGTCTTTTCAAACAACAATGACGAACTCGTCGATGTCGCAACGTTAAAGAGCGCGCAGCAGATAGATGAAATGACCAAAAAAAGCAAGAAGGAGTGGTTCTGAAATGGAAATTCTCGAATGGGTCAAGCTCCATTGGAGCGAGGTTCTTTTATATGTATTGCAGGTCGTTGGTGCGGTCGCGTTTATCATCAATACGCTGAAAGTGCACGGGACGCGCAACGCTTTGACGCTGAATTTCAAGGCTCGTGAGCAAAACATCATCAGCGACAATAAGCGTGTTCTTGCGGCCTCAAGTGCGAAGGTCGCGGAAGCGAACGCAAAGCTGGAAGCGGCACAGCGGCTCTACGAAGAAAGCAGGCAAATCGTCGCCGCAGAGCGGGGCAGGATGGAAAAAGAAAGGGCCGAGCTGATGGCTTGGCATAAGCGGCAGATGCAGAAATATAAAGAAAGCCTGCTCGAGATCACGCAGGCGGATACACGGCTCGTGTCGAAAGGCATAGCCGAAAATGTAGCTAAAAGATTTTCGGAAGAGGAGGAGAAGTAAATGCCTACAACGAACAGTGCGGTTTACAACGCTTACGGGAAGAAAAAAAGAAATTCCCTTGCGCCTTATTTGGACGCAGGGAACAGTTCTGCAAGCGGCAATATGCAGTTGACGACGCCACAGCCGACGGGCGGCAGCACGCGGCTTTATAACGCCTATGCGGGAGCTGGAACGCAGCCAAAAGCAACGACCAAAGTAGCGAGAGCATATTCTTCCGCCGTAACGCCCGCGGATACGGCATACCGCAACGCCACTTCTCCGACTGCGGCAAATCCTACGCAGGCGCAGTATCAGCCGGGCGAAATTCTGCGCCGATCTGCGGCAAACGGGAACGCGAATAATACACAACCCGCAGCTGCTGCTTCTGCCGATCAGACGGGCGTCGTCTCCGCTCCCGCCGCACAGTCGACAGGCGCTGCGCAAACGGGCGGGCAGACGGCATTGCAGCGCGCCTACGGCTCGCAAAACTCATCGGGGAATACCTATGGGGCGGATAGGCAGAACGCCATCAACGCGGCTACGGCGAGCTATAACAAGCTGCTGAATTATCTGCCCGAATACAATGAGCTGATGGGGATGCGCGGCTTGGGCGTTTCCGAACAGGCGCTCCTCAATGCGCAGAGAGATTATGCGCAGAACATAGCCGATATCAATGCCACCTACGACGAAATGGAGCAGGCGTACAGGGATACGCAGATCTCTAACGTGAATACGCTTTCGGCAGAGCTTTCCGCATATATCAACGATGCAGGGGAGAATTTTACGCAGGAGGGGTATGAACGCTTCAAGCAGGGGATGCTTCAGGCCGGTTATACCGCCGAAGAGCTCGCTGCTGCGGAAAATCTGCTGACGCAGGCTGATTTGGATAGTATGCAAAATGCGCTCGATGCGGCTATAACTGACGAAATTAAAAACAGTTTATCTATTAGCGGCGATGGGGTGTTAGCCTCTACGGCAACAGAACAGATGTTTGGCGATTATTATGACTCAGGGAAAAAGGGGTCGAAGCAATATAATCTTGTACAGGATATATTGAAAGCTGGACGGGAAGGCAGAATTCCGAATGGAACATACTTTGACTTTAATTATGGCTCTGGGCCTGCTGATGACCCGCTATTTGTCTATTATAATGGGTATTTTTATCCTACCTCATATAATGCAATGAGGCATCCTGGGATTGATGATACAGCTATCGTTGGACGAGGTTCCTGGTGGGATGGCAAAAATGACTATATAGATCCTAACGATTTATAAAACAACAGGTAAATATATTCCATCTGATCATGCTTAAATGTTAATTCACATCACTTTGTAATTGCAACAATAATCCCTGCAATAAGAACGGCAAAAGCGGCAACGGTCAATATAGCGAGGACAACTTTCACAATTTCTTCCGTGGTATATTTCTTTTGCAGGGAATCCTTGATTTCTTCATAGTCTTCCTCATCATATTCCTCATCGTCCTCGTCATATGCGGTTTCATCGGTTTCCTCATCGGTATCGCTTTTGCTGATGTCGCTGAAACCTATGCGCCTTTCCTCCGGTTCTTTGTGAATTTCTTTGTTCTCCGTGCTTTCTTTTTTCCGATTATCAAGGCAGACAAGAATGATGCCGATGATGGTAAAGGCGCATAAGCCGAGGGCAGAGCCGACCGCACCGAGGAAATCCCCGCCGTTGGTTGACAAAACCTGCCCGGCGACGGAAACAATTTGTAAAATAAAGAGTACGATCGCGACCTTTGTTTTTGTTCCCATTTTATCCCTCCGTAGCTGATTACTGATTAAGTTTACCACATTATATTTCTCTTGTAAAGAGAAAAGGAGAAAATATGCCGATCACATTATCACAGGCCCGCCAAAACGCGATAAACAGGAGACTCAATGCCGTCAAGAGGAGCGCTGCGCCGACGCAGGGAGCGGAAATCGCACAGTACGGCGCGCAGACGCAGCTTCCGGTACAGCAGGAAAATCCGCAGAACAACGGCGGGTTTTGGGGTGGCGTTGGCTATACGCTCGGAAAAGCGGGAACAGGCGCGCTGCGTGGCCTCGAAGGTATTTGGGATTTTGTCGCAGGCGGGATCGCTGATTTGTTCGGCGCGGATGAGTGGGCGGAAGAACAGCTTACCACCAGCCCGTTTGATGAGTGGAATGAAGAATTAGACGCATGGTACAATCCGAGCGGCGTCATGGAATTTGTCGGCGACGTAGCCGGCGGCGTAGGGCAGATGCTGCCGTCTATCGCCGTGAGCGCTATTCCGTATGTCGGGCCCGCGCTATCTACCGGGATGTTCGTCACGAGTGCGGCGGGCATGGGCGTTTCGGAAGCCGCAAAAGAGAGCGGAGAGCTCGGTGCAAAAGAATGGCTCTATGGTGCCGGTAGCGGTGCGGTGGAGGGCGCCATCGAAAAACTTTCTGGTGGTATCGGCGGCACAAAGCTCGGCACAGTTCTGGGCAAACAGGTTGCAAAGAGCACGGGCGGGAAGCTGGCTGCCACCTTTGTCGGCGAAGGGTTGGAAGAGGTCGCGTCCGATCTTATCGACCCCGCTCTTCGCCGCGTGACGGGGGTCGATCCCGACGCGACGGTAGACGTTTCGCAGCTGCCGAACACCTTCCTTGTCGGCGGCACGGCGGGCGCGATTCTTGGCGGCGGTTCTCGGCTCGTGAACGCCAAAAGGGCAGGCGGCTTCAACAATCTGAACGCGATGGAAGATGCGAATGCCATCCGCGAAGCGAGGGCGCGCGGGAATACATTGCAGGCAGAAGGTCGGCTGACGGACAGCTGGGCGGACACTTTGTCAAAGAGCGAACAGGAAGCCGCGAAGAGGCTTTCTACGCGCTTACAGCGCATGAATGCGGATACGCGCGCACAATTTATCGAGCAGAACAATCTCGGCGATATGTTCGACGCGGACGGCGTATTGGTCGAAAATACAGTTACGGGGCCGCAGGAGTATAACCGTGACGCGGTCAGTTACTCTGCCCGTAACCTTGTGGGGAGGACGGACGCAAACGGGAACAGCGTGCTCAAATATGCCCCCACGAAAAACGCCGTGCGCGAAGATATTGCACAGGCGGCGAAGGATATAGCAAAACTTTCAAACGGCGACAGCCGTTATGTGGTGGTGGACACGCTCACGGTACCCGAAAGCGGGCAGAAAGCCAATGCCTTTTACGATAACGAAACGGGCATCATGTACATAGCCAACGACGCCGACATGGGGGATACGCGCTCGTTCGTCGTTTCGCATGAATATGTCCATTCGCTTGAGGGCAGCGGGCAGTACAGCAAATACGCGAATGAAGTGCTCGCGGAAATTGCGCAATCGCCCGAATATCGCAAGAAATACAATTATGACGAGTACTATGCCAGATATAAAGACGCGCATCCGAATGTACAGGAAGAAACGCTGAACTATATCGTCGAAACGGAGATGGTGGCCGATTTCACGGCAAAAGAAATACTCACGAACGAATCGGCAATCCGCAGGCTTGCAAACCGCGACGCAAGCCTCGTGCGGCGCATTTACGAATGGGTCAAAGAAAAGATACGCCGCCTTACTTCGGGCGGAGGAAGCCGTGAGAACGTGGCTTATCTGCGCAGGGCGGAAAAGCTGCTTGCAAAGGCGATGGACGAGCCAGGCGGCGGTATAAGCATATCGGAGATGGACGAATATGTGCGCGAAGAAAACGCGCGCAGAAACAGACAGGAAGCAGATGCCGAAGCGGAAGCCGCAGAGGCAGGCGAAGCGCGCCGTTTGGCAGATGTTCGCATGTCTGTTCAGAATGTAGACAAAATAAAAGGCACCTCCACTGCACGAGCGGCTGGAACTGCCACGGGCAGTAACTCCGCATCAGATGGAGATGTCTCTACTAACAGTGTACGCGATAACACGGAAAAAGTCAATAGGAAAGGACAAAATTCCGATAAAAACAAAAGATATTCTCTTACGATTGACGGGGAAACCGTCTCGGGAACGGTCGAGGAAACAAACGACCTTGTGGCGTTGCATAACCTCACCGAGGAAAAGCTGCTGAAAGTGTTAGACCTCGGCGGTTTTCCTATGCCCTCGATTGCAGTTACAAAGCCGTCTTTGGCGCATGACAACTTTGGGGATGTTACTGTCGTTTTCGGTAGGGAAACGATTGATCCGCAGCGCGATTCGAGAAACAAGGTGTTTTCTCGGGACGCATGGACGCCGACCACGCCGAGAGTGGAGTACAAGCTCAACGAAAAGCGGGCGGAGGAGATCAGTACGCATAGTTGCGCGACAAAGGCATTGAGGTTATGCTCCCGACGGTAGATAAAGAGGTGTCAGATTATGGCAACGCTACGATAAAGTGGGTGGCGGACAATCTCGGCAAGGGCACGCTGAACAGCTTGGAGCAGTCAAATTACTCGAATGCGGCTGTACAGCCGTATGTGGCGCAGGTAAACGAGCTTATTTCGGACTATTGGCAGCGCGAATACAATATGTCTCCGAACAACGACATTGACCTTTACGAGGCAAAGGGTATTCTGCGCGAAGCGGCAAGGTATGCGGACAGGGGCTTTCCGAAGTCGTTGGACGAACGGGCGGCGAGGGAGGTTATCAATGAACACCTCGACGAGAGCGGCTATAATGCGTGGATAGATGAGCTGTTTTCCGATGTCGTCGAAAAAGCAGGGCTGCGAAACAACAGGGATATGTACACCTCTGCGGGCAGGTCTCGGAGCTTTGAGGCGTTGCATGATGACTACACTCTCGAAAATGTTGTGCGCGCAATGTCGAAAGCAGATCCAAAAGGCGGCTCATGGCTTGGGCTCAACCCGAGCTCGCTTGCGGCAAAACTCTCGAAAGAGTTTAAGTCTATTTCTGATATGAAAAAGGCTGCGGCGTCTCTTACAGAGGTATCAGACGACGCGATGAGCAATTTTACGACCACCGCAGGGCAAATGCTCGATGAGATTACCGCGGATATGGTTACGCGCGAAGATTACAGCAGCAATTTTTCGTATTGGAATGCGCTCGACGGCGCAAGAGAGGTGATCGGAGAGATTGCGGACAGAAAGCTCTTTACCGAGAAAGCAATCGCCGATTACATGAAACGCGAATATTCGGGTTTTTATAATTACAATGCGGACATTGGGAATAAAATTCTCGGCTTGTTCGCGTATGCAAAACAGATGACGCAGACGGGTTATTTTGAGGCAAAGCCGCGCCGTGCGGTTGGGTTTGATGAAATTCTTCGTGTATTGCTACCTGCTGGCACAAATAAGAGAGTTACCGATGCGTTGGATAAAAAGCATATTCCGTATGAATTTTACAAAGAGGGAGAAAGCCGTTCGTCTATCATTCAAAAGATGGGGGATGTGCGGTTTTCCCTCCCCGAAACAGATTCGCAGGGGAGTAAACTTTCTGCGGAACAGCGAGAGTTCTTCAGGGAATCGGCAATCGTGGACGCGGACGGGAAGCTGCTCAAAATGTATCACGGTACGGCTGCGGACTTTACCGTTTTTGACCTTGCGGAAAGCGGCGCAAGTAACGACCATACATCGCATATAGGCTTTTGGTTTACGCCTCGCAAGGCTGTTGCGGAAAATTTTGCAGAGTTCAACGCAAACGATTATCAGGGGAAAAAGGCGCACGTTCAAGAAGTTTATCTCAATATCGAAAACCCGAAAATTTACGCTCCCACAGATAATTCAGCGAGAATGGAAGAGCTGCGGACAGAGAATACTCGTTTGCGTGAGCAGCTCACCGAAGAATATACGGAGCTCAAAGAAACAGTCGGTCGGCTGAATTATATGCTGTACTTTACGCAGGACAATATATTCGGTCGCCGAGGAGAGAACGACATAGGTTTCCGCGTTGATGAAGATTACTACGTTCAGTACATGAAAATGAGCCCTGAACAGGCAAAAAAAGCAAAATCTCTTGTTGACGCAATAAAGAAAAACAACGAGCAGACCAAAAAGAACGAGACAGAGTATTATCGTCTGCAAGATGACGATTCGTTTTTGCAGATGAGCGATGACCTTGATGAGTTCATGGAGTGGATAACGGGTACTCACGCACACGAACGCGGTTTTGGACGTGAGCATTATGCAGCGACAAACGCGCGCGAGGCTGCGGAGCAGTTCCGAAACAAACTCATCAAAGAGGGATATGACGGTATTTGGATCAAAGATACTCGCGTCGATGACAGCGGGGATCAGGTCGTTGCTTTCTTTCCCGAACAAATCAAACTCACGTCTAACAAGAATCCGTCTGCTGATCCTGATATCCGCTATTCTCTTTCTTCTTCGTTTGCGGAGCAAGTCGATGACGTTTTAGACGGCGCCGATACAAATTCCACGCATCTGTACGTTTGCGAAACGCCCGAAATATTGCGGCAGGCGGGGCTGCCCGATTTGCCCGTGCTCATGACGGCGAAGCATTTGAAGTCGATCACAAACAAAGCGGGAAAGTCAAAAGGGAATTATCACGATCTGGGCAGAGATCTTGTGAAAAGGCTGCCCGAACTTTTGGCAAGGCCCGCGATGATCATGGACAGCAATTCGCGCCCTGACAGCGTCGTCGTGGTAACTACTGCCGTGGATAAAGAAAACCGCCCTGTGATCGCGGCGATCAGGTTGGACGGTCGTGGAAACATCAATGATGTTGAGATATCCGCAAACGTCATGACCAGTTCCTACGGGAAAGATAATTTCCAAAATTTCTTGGAAGCGGCGCTGCGGGAAAATCGGCTGCTTTATTGGAATAAAAAAAGGAGTCAAGAAATTTTCAAAACCCCCGGGCTCCAGTTGCCCGACAACCTTGAAAACCTTAACTCCGATATTATTATACGCGAAACTTCGGCAAAAGTCAATACTTCCGGACAAAATTTTTCTGGAAGATATTCCGTTTCCGCCGAACGGCCTGCCCGCGACGAAAACTACGTCAATAACCGCCTGAAAAACTATACCTATTCCGACGTAGACAAAATCGTCGAAAACCTCACGATTAACAAGTACGGCGACGACGTTGTATTGCGGCATAAGGGGAATATCGGCAAACAGATTTATTCCATGCTGAACGAAGCCGCGCCGAAACACCGTAAAGCGGAGGCAGAGAAGATCGCCCGCCGTATCGTCTATCAAGAACTTGCAACGGAAGCATTGCTCAATGCGGAAGAAATCGAAAATGCTCGGCGCAACGGTATCGAAATTTCCGAAACGTGGATTGATAAAAAACTGTCCTCGCAGTTGTCGGAAACGGAAAACGAAGCGTTTGTTCGAGAACTGCGCGACGAGCTTTTAAGTGCGTTTGAAACGACGGGGAAACTGAACGAAACGGGCAAGATGTATCTGCGGTATAAAGACATGTCAGACCGCTTGCGCACCGTTGTAGCGAAAGAGGAGGTGTTGAAAATCGCTCGGAAGCTGAAAAAGAAAAATTATCCGCTTTCCTTTGAGGGCTTCGACAGCGTAAAGAAAGCACTCTCGAAAATCGAATATCGGTCGGACATCAATAAATCGTCCACCCGCGATATTGTATCGGCATTCGGTCAGTTTTACACCGCGCAAAACGAGGCCCTGGACGGGTATTATTCTAACGAAGTCCGCGAAGCGATCGACAACTTCCTGAATTATAACGGAACGGGCGACCTCGATCTCTATGAACTCGAACAGCTGAATACGGTTTTGCAGGCGGCTGATCATCTGCTGCGGACGTATGATAAGGCGTTTCTCAATGATCGCACGATCAGCGTGACGAAGACGGCGAACGAAGAGATTGCGACGGTAAAAGAAAATGCGCCTGTTTACGGTTATACGCCGCTTGGCAGGAAAGGGCGTATTGGGTCAGGCTCTCCGTTCCATCGTCGATATGCGTACGCTCATGCGTTGGATAGACGGCGGCAAAGCTGGCGTGATGTCCGATTTGTTTGAGCAGATTGCGCATGGCTCCACGGTACAGACCGTGACCGTAATGGAACTGAACAAAGACTTTGAAAAATTCATTAAAAGTCATAAGAAGTTCTATAAAGAACTCGACAAAAATATCACGTTCAAATTTAACGGTACGGATGCGGAGATCACGCGCGCGGAGGCGATCTCGCTGTATCTGACCGCGCTGCAGGAGGACGGACTGTATCACCTGGCTTTCGGCGGCTTTGCGGTAAATGACGGCAGGGACACCGTGCGGCGCTATTACGGGAAGAAACCTTTTTACGGTCAGCAAGAAGATGTCGACGCTTATGAAAGGGAAGTCCTGCGCGAAATTAAAGTGGATATGAACGCTCTGTACGAGCAGTTCAATGAGGCTGAAAAAGAGTATATCGGCATAGCGCGCGACCTGTTCAATAACAAGGCGAAGAAAATCAAGCAGGACGTGGACATGAAGCGCATGGGCATCACTAACGCCCGCGTGGATAATTATTTCCCGATGCGCGTGTATGAGCGCGGGGCGGGCGCGCAGAAGCCGGCACAAGGGTTTATTCAGGAGCTGAACCTCATAGCGAATCAGTCCATTCACAAAGACCGCGTTAAAGGCTCGAAGCAGACTTTGCTCATCACGCCCGTTAACACGGTGATCATGAATCATATCCGCCAGATAGCGATGTACAATGCCTATGCGATCCCGCTCGATACCTTCCGTCGCGTGCTGAATAAAAACGTCTCCGTGCGTGCGGACGGGAAAACGGATACGGCGCATGCGGTAACGCTGAAAACGACGATACAAGAGGATGCGTGGGCCGACTTTGCAAAATTCATCGAAAAATTTGAAATGGACGTACAGGGCGCGCAGGTGCGCACGGATACGTTTGACCGTATCTTCCGCTGGATGCGCAGCAACTATGCAAAATTCCAGCTCGGGCTGAATATAAAGACGATGGCGTCACAGCTTACGTCTTTGCCTATGGTCGGCGGGCGCGTCGGCTGGGGGAATCTGCTGAAAGGCACTTTCGCCAAGCCGAACATCAGCGAGATGTTCGAGTACTCCGAATGGGCGCGTGCGCGTGCTTATGAGGGCGCCGCCTATAAATCGCAGGCACTCGTGGACAACCTCGATACAATAGGGCAGCTTGCCATGAAGCCGATCGGCTGGGTCGATATGTTCACGATGAACCGCATTTACAATGCGGCAAAGTATTACATAGCGAGCCGTGACGGAATCAGCCTTGACAGCGTGGAGTGTAAAACGAAAGCGGCGGTAATGCTTGAAGAACTCGGCCGTCAAACGCAGAACAACTCGGAAGTCGCGGAGCGTTCCGCCGTCATGCGCTCGGGAAACGAGATCATGAAATCCGTCGTTATGTTTTCCTCCGACGCGATGAAGCAGTTCTCCACGCTCGTGCAGGCGTTCGATAAAATTTCATTTATCAAACAAAAACTGAAGCGCGGAATAGGGAACGCGGAGGCGTTGCAGAAAGAGCTGTCGGCGGCACGCAGAGAGGCGCGGCAGGCGCTCGCGTCGGTGGCGTCTTCCATGACTTTCTATGTTTTGATGGGGATGCTCATCAATTACGGTTTGTTTGCGAAGGAGCCGGAAGACGACGAGACGATGGTGACGATCTTTCTGAAAAATCTCGGCGGTTCCGTAACGGGCATGATCCCGATCGTGCGGGAACTGTATTCGTTCTTTGTCGAAGGGTATGAGCTTGACAATTTTGCGTACGATACATTCAACGGGTTGACGTCGGCAGTAAAGAATATGTTCGATTTGTTTGCCCGGGCGGGGAGCGGCGAGCGCGTCACTAATCAGGAATGGATGTTGGCGATGCGCAAATTCATTTATGCGGCAGGACAGGTAACAGGCTTACCTACGCGGAATATTTACAACCAAATGTACGGCTTGATAAAACGCTTTTCACCGAGCGCTGCATACGAAATCAATTCCATGTTCTACGGCGCAAGCACGGGCGATCTTACAAAAGCGATTGAAAAGGGCGATGTGTCGCTTGCGACGACTGTGACGCAGGAACTCCTCGCGGGCAAAGGGATAGATTCGAGCGAAAGTGTGGCGGAAGAGTTCGCAAGGCTCTATGCGGAAGGATATTCCTTGCCTCGCGGCATCCCCGAAAGCGTAACAGTCGATGATGAAGAAGTCGTTTTGAACGCACGGCAAGCCGGTATCGTGCTTGATAAGTATGCGGAAGCCTCCGTGCAGGCAGAGGGACTTATCAATTCGCAGGAGTTCGCAGCACTCGATGATAACGGCAAAGCCGATGCCCTGCGTTTGCTGTTTAACTACTATTATTATGCAGGAGTTAATGAAGCGACCGGTGCATATGCAGATAATCGCACATTGCTGTTAGGCGAGACGATAGATATTTCAAAAGTTGCGGCGGCATACGGGCAGCTTTCAGAATTGAAAGCAGATACCGACCGTACCGGCAATGCGATTGCCGGCACAAAGAAAGCAAAGGTTCAAAGAGTTGTGAACGGCTTGCGGCTTACAGCAGCGCAAAAATATATCCTTATGGGGTTCCTCGGGTATAAAAACGCAAACGGAGAAAACACGGTCAAAAGCTATATCCGCTCGCTTGGGTTATCGGAAGAGGGACAACTCGCTTTGTTGGAAATGTGCGGCTATGATGCAAGCAGTAAATAAAACGGCGGGGGAGCCTTTATGGCTCGCCCCGCTCCCGCCGCTGTCATACCTTCTGAACCTGTATGACGCGTCCGTGCGCCTGCTGCGCTATGTCGGCGCGGCGCTCAAAGATGCACGCAACTGGCTCATCTTCGCCGCCGTATACGCCGTCATGACCGCGCCGACGTGGGCGGGCTGGCTGCTGTTCCTCCTTACGGGGAATCCGTGGCACCTGACGTATTCCTCCGCCTATATGGCTTTTTGGGCGCTTCCGTTCACGCCGCTCATCCCGCTCTGTATTGCGGTCACTTTGGGGATTCGGAAGTTAATACATAGAAAGAAGCCGCCTCATTAAAGGGGCGGCTTTTCTGCTATTTGTGCCTAAAATGTGCCTTAATGTTAAAAACCACTATATATAGTGTTTAATCTCTCAAAATAAACACAATATATAGCGGTTTTACGACTTGGCGCAGAAGGCGGGATTTGAACCCGCGCTACGGTTTCCCGTACTACTCCCTT
>ERZ1643246.1709-NODE-1709-length-23065-cov-4.999609_pt1 | contig 23065 bp, 20 predicted proteins | sample MGYA00579265_ERZ1643246 | MGnify/ENA primary metagenome ERZ1643246 (study PRJEB29033, sample SAMEA4952261) | chicken gut metagenome | biome: Broiler Chicken; feature: Gastrointestinal Tract; material: Caecum | place: Ireland | collected 2018 | study: Broiler...
CGTACGTACGGTGGTGTGAGAGGACGGCGGTTAGTCACCGCCTCCTACTCGATTGAGCGGCTTAAAGCGGGTCTGTCGTAGTGGTCAGCGAACGTCGGGAATAATAGGTAACGGCAAAATAGCCGGCATAGAGGAAGAGGATGATCAGCGCACACTGCACGAAGGTCAGACCGTAGCTGCCTTTGCCAAACTCATACAGGATCGTGCTGAGCGCCTTCAGGATCAGGATGCTGTCGGCGATCGCCAGGATCAGCGGGATCGCAAAACAGATCAGCGTCTGAACGAACAGGGCCTGTCTGTGCATCCGCTGGGGCGTTCCCAGCTTTTCCAGCAGCGCGTGGGAACGAGCGTCATTATAGAGCGGAGCGAGCAGTTTCAAGGCGAGGATGATGCCGGCACTGATGATGAGGATGATACCGATGTACAGGGATACATAGGTGAAGAGGACAGAGGAACCGATGCTGTTTTCGTGGGATTCGTCACGATTGGCCGTATACACATGATACATGGACAGCGGATCATCTGGATCGGCCATCTGTTCATCCACCAGAAGGGCAAATTCTCTGGTCGAGGCATTTGCGGATAGTTCGACGTTCCAGTAATCTGCATAACTGCGTGCATGAACGGGGATCATGCCGTCGCTGACCACCAGGACGGCGGCATCCTCGGGGCTGCTCTCTCCGACCGTGCTGGGGCGCAGCGGCTGAGGCACACTTGGCAGGATGCGTATGGAGCGCGCATAGAGCATGATGTGCGGATGTCGGGCCCGCAGCTCATGGATGGTAGCGGAAAAACGAGAGTTAGAGCTGTAAAGAAGCGCTTCTCCACCCTTCAGCCGAATCTCCTCGAGACCTTTGTCACGACGCAGCTGATTGTAGGCGGACAAGGGGATGATCTCGATGGGCGTATCCTCCAGCATCGCAAGCTCCCATGGGATGTAAATGTGGTTTTCTTCCAGCAGTTCGCACAGCTTGTCATACGTGAACTCACTGCGGAAGGTATGCAGGGTACGCTCATAGGAAATGGTGTCTGTCGCCGGCCGCAGCCGTTCGATCTCGTCACTGAATGAGCGCCAGTCAAAAGGATCCGTGCTGCCGCCCAGCTCATAGCGGTGAATGAGCGAAAAGCTGTATGGGGTCAGGCTGTCGACCTCGCTGTTGAGATTGTTGCTGATGCAGAGACCGCTGAACAGAAAGGTGATGCCGACGGTGAGCATGCACGAGAGGATCGTGAAAGAGACGATGTTGGTGCGGATCTGCTGGTACAGCTGTCGCAGGGAAAGCAGGTGCAGGCCCCGATAACAAAAGCTGCGGCTTTTTTTCAGCAGCCTTGGCAGATCCGTACACAGTGCGCACAGCAGCAGTCCGTTGGCGAGCGCCAGCAGCAGCAACGCGATGAGAAAACGCATGCGGGTCACTTCGCTCAGCAACAAGAGCGCACCGCTCACAAAACAGAGGAAGGCGGCCAGCGGGAGGAGAAAGGACAGGCGCCGATTCCGCCGGCGTCTCTGCTTTGGGCGCGGCGGCTGCGATGACAGGGAACGACGGGGAAGCAGCAGGACGTTGACCGATGCGGTGATGAAGAAGATCGCGCAGAATGCCGCCAGCGTCAGCACCAGTGCCATCGGAGAAAAGACAAAGTGATATTCGACGTGCGTGATGAACAAAGAGGCGGTAAAGGTGCAGATGATCTGAGAAAACAGAATGCCCATCAACAGGCCGGCCCCCAGCGCCAGCAGGGCGACATACAGGGCCTCCAGCATCAAAACGAGCGTCAGATGCCGCTGTCGCATGCCCAGAACGTAATACAGTGCGAACTCTGCGCTCCTGCGCAGGATGAAGATGCGGTTGGCATACAGCACGAGCACCGCCAGGATCACCGTCACGACCGCAGAGAGCGTGTGCATCATCTCACTGAGCGTATCCAGCAGTTGCGGGATGCTGGCGGGAAGATCATCCAGATCGCTGAGCAGCTGCAGCGTACCGCTGGCGTTGAAACAGTAAAACAGGCTGACGGTCAGCGCCAGCGTCAGAAAATAGAGCAGGTAGTCATGAAAGCTGGCACGGACGTTTTTATAGGCGAGCTTATGATACAACATCATCGCCTCCCAACAGTGTCGTCACATCGATGATGCGCTGAAAGAACTCCTTGCGGCTGTCGCTTCCTCGGATCAGCTCATTGAAGATCTTGCCATCCTTGATGAACAGGATGCGCTTGGTATAAGACGCAGAAAAAGGATCATGTGTCACCATCATGATCGTCGAGCGATATTCTTCATTCATCTGTTCCATCGTTTCCAGCAACAGCCGGGAATTCTTGGAATCCAGTGCACCGGTGGGCTCATCGGCCAGGATCAGCGAAGGCTGCGTGATCAGCGCCCGGGCACAGGCGATGCGCTGGCGCTCCCCGCCGGACATCTGCTGCGGATATTTGTTTAAGATGTCGCTGATCTTCAGGCGCTGCGCGATCGCATGGATGCGCGCATGGATATCCGCCGGTGCGCTTCCCTGGATGGTGAGGGCCAGTGCGATGTTCTCATAGCCGTTGAGGGAAGGGAGCAGGTTGAAGTCCTGAAAGATGAAGCCCAGCTGCTCCCGGCGAAAACGCTCCAGCGCTTTTCGTTTCATATGGGTAATGTCTTGATGATGCAGGTAGATGTGACCGGTCGATACGGAGGCGATCGTGGAGATGCAGTTGAGCAGCGTGGTCTTGCCGCTGCCGCTGGGCCCCATGATGCCGACGAACTCTCCCTCTTCGACCTCGAAGCTGATATTGTCGAGCGCCTTGGTGATGGAGTCCCGGTTTCCGTAATATTTTTCGATCATGGATACGTTGAGGATCACACTCATAGCGAACAGCCTCCTTTATGCCTGCGCTTCAGGTACTGATGCAGAGAACTGAGATTGATGCTGACGATGACGGCGATAAATGCGGCCAGCAGCAGATAAGCGAACGGTCCCGACATCGCTCCCGGCAAAAAGAGCACGATGATCTCCAGCACCGCCAGTATCGCGATGCAGATGCCGCTGCAGTGATGAAGCAGGAAATCTTTCATGCGGCCCACCTCCCTTCTTTGATCTCTGCATTCATTATAAGGGAAACGGGAAACAGAAAACATGGAATTGGCTGACAGGAAACGAACAGTATTGTAAGCTTACAGCTGCTGTTTCAGCAGTCGTGCGGCCTTCTGTGCATCTTCACGGCGAAAGCGTCCGTGGGTCGTGACGGCATGCCGGGGAAACTGGGCGTCCATGGGCAGATCATCCAGCGAGATCCATGCCTCGATCGTCGGATGTGCCTGTACATAAGCCAGGATGTTCTCGCTGCGTTTGCCGACATAGGGCGTGACGGCGAGGATGCGCTCTGCCAGATCGTGAAGCGCAAACAAGAGACGCAGCTCTTTGAGCGAATAGAAGATGCCCCAGGAAGAGCTGATGACGATCTGCAGGTCATAGTCTTCACACAGGGAGCGCAGCAGGGCCAGGGATTCTTTGTCCCAGCTCTCCTGAGCGAGCTGCAGGGCCGTGGTCGAGATCCGCAGATAATCGCTGTTGCCGCTCTGGCGGGCCAGCCGCTGTGGAAGCGTGCGGTCCAAACGGGGGAAGGTACGCAGTGGGATCGGGTTGAGGACACCGTCAATGTCCAGAAAGAGGATGCGGCTCATTTCAGCAGCATCAGATTCGACAGCGGGAAGGTGATGATCATCGTCGTCCCCTTGTGTAAGCGTGATTCCACATCAATGTCCAGGTAGAGCTTGTGACAGAGATTGCGGCACAGATACAGCCCGATGCCGGTGGCCTGCTCGTTGTGCGGCCGGTTGCTTCCGGTGAAGCCTTTCTGAAAGATGCGGCGGATGTCCTTTGGATCGATGCCGACCCCGTTATCGGCGATGAACAGCTGGACGCTGTTTTCCCTGCGTCTGGTGTAGATGCGGATCACACCGCTTTGCGGCGGTGTGTAGGTCAGTGCATTGGTCACGATCTGATCCAGGATGAACTCGATCCACTTCTGATCGGTATAGACGACCTCTTCCAGCCCTTCCAGCTCGATGCGGATCTTTTTGTAGATGAAGTCGTTGGAATGCTTCTTGATGACATTGTGGACGATGAGGGACAGTTCGATCTCCTTGATGATGTAATCATTTTCCACATTGGCGCTGCGCGCATAGAACAGCGCCTGTTCCACAAAGCCCTGTACGTGCTCGATCTCTTCGCTGATGGAGTCGCAGACATCACTGGGATTGTTGTCGGCGATGAGCTTGGCCGCCGCCAGCGGTGTCTTGATCTCGTGGACCCACATTTCGATGTAATCGCGGTACTCGTTTTCCGCCAGACGATATTGCTTGACGTTTTCCTGCATGGAGCGTCCGCTTTCCCGCAGGATGGCATACAGCAGCTGTCCGTCGATGAAGTGCGGTTCCCGGATGATGTCCGCGATCAGATACTTCTGATCCAGCGTCTGCATCGTATCCAGCAGGTTCTGGTAGTACTGCCGGCGGCGAGTGTATTCCACCATCAGAAAGCTGACCGGCAGGATCCAGTAAAGCACCAGCAGCAGGATGATGACCGAGGCCGAGATCTGCAAGGAGTAGAGAAAGAGAGAGAGCAGCAGGCTGACAAACAGCGTGGTGAGGATGACGTAGAGCTTATCCGCGAGGAATTCACTGATCTTCATAGATGATGTATCCCAGTCCGCGTTTGGTCTCGATGAACTCGGTCAGACCGATGTACTCCAGCTTCTTGCGCAGCCGGTTGATGTTGACGGTCAGCGTGTTGTCATCGACGAAGGCATCGCAGTCCCACATGTGCTTCATCAGCTTCTCTCTGGAGACGATCGCATTTTTGTTCTGAAAGAGACAGTGCATGATCCGCAGCTCGTTCTTGGTGAGATCGACACTGTTTCCCCTGTAGGTGAGCATGCTCTTGGAGATGTCCATGGTCACCTCGCCCACCTTCATGTGGTTGGAGTCCTTGGTCTCATAGACCCGCTGCAGCACCCGGGCGATCCGCGCCAGCAGGATCTGCAGGTTGTAGGGCTTGGTCACATAGTCATCCGCCCCCAGGTGCATGCTCTGCAGTTCATCGACCTCTGAGCTGCGGCTGGTGACGATGATGATCGGCACGTTGCTGGTGCGGCGCAGCTCCCGGCAGATGAAGTGACCGTCCATGAAGGGCAGATTGAGATCGAGCAGGATCAGATCCGGCTTGCGGGAGCGGATGTCCTCCAGGATGTGTTCAAAGTTGCTGCAGCCCTCGCTGCGATAGCCGTTCTTGCTGAGAAAGTCACACAGCTCCATACGGATCTTTTCATTGTCTTCCACGACCAGAATTCGATACATCGTCATCCCTCTTTCCATTCTGGCTTTATTATATATGAAATCGCCGGTATGCGAAAGTAACAGTTCTGTCAGATTTGCACTTTGGACAGGAATGCGGACGTTCTGCGCCGTGCGCATCTGCACATAGAATACAATGGCAGGTCCATACTATGGTTGTGTCGTTTCATAAGAAAGTAGAGGATGGTCGAGATGATGAGTCTGAAACAGAAGGCAATGCTGGAGCGGGCGAAGATGGAAGCACAGCGAATGGGGAATGATTATGTCGGCAGCGAACATCTGCTGCTGGCGCTGCTGCATCAAAATGAGGGGTGTCTGGCAAAAGGGCTGGCCGCCCAGGGCATCTATTATTTTCAGGTGCGTTCGGATGCGGAGATCCTGTTTGGCATGAAGGAACAGCCAACACAGCAGCTGCAGATCACGGCGATCGCGGATACGCTGCTGGCGCAGTGTGAACAGCTGCAGCAGGAACGGCCGCAGCAGAGCTTTGAAGACTGCATGGGCGAGGTGCTGCTCTCCCATCCTTCCAGTGTGGCGATGGAGCTGCTGCGCCGTTATGATGTCTGTCTGGAGGAGCTGCATGTCGCTGGGAAGAAAAGGGGCGGCATTGCGGCGCTGAATGCACTGGAGGCACTGCACTGTCTCAACTTTGCGACGCGGCAGGGCTTTGTGGAGCGGGAAGAACAGCTGGAACTGCTGGTGGAGATCCTGCTGCGCCGGGAGAAGGCCAATCCGCTGCTGGTCGGAGAGGCCGGTGTGGGCAAGAGCGCTCTGGTGGAAGCGCTGGCGCAGCGCATCGAGGCCGGAGAGATCGCTGCGCTGAAGGATCATTACATCTATGCCCTGGATATCAATACGCTGGTGGCCGGCACCCGCTACCGCGGTGATTTTGAGGAGAAGCTCAAAAAGCTCATCGCCGCCTTTCGCTCACATCCCAATGCGATCCTGTTCATCGATGAGCTTCATCAGGTGATCGGTGCCGGCCGATCGGAAGGCAGCATCGACGTGGCCAGCGTACTCAAGCCCTGTCTGGCCCGCCGGCAGCTGCGCTGCATCGGTGCGACGACGCTGGAGGAGTATGAACGCCATATCGAAAAAGATCCGGCACTGCAGCGGCGGTTTCAGTGTGTGCGCCTGATGGAGCCGGATCCGCAGCAGACCCGGCGGATCCTGATGGCCCGCTGTGAGGAATATGCCGGGTTTCATCAGGTGGAGATCGCCAAAGAGCTCATCCCCACCATGATCGCCTGTGCCGATTATTATCTTCCCTTTGGCCACTTTCCGGATAAGGCGCTGGATGTGCTGGATCTCAGCTGTGCCTATGCCAGGGCCCATGCACAGGACAAGGTGGATGAAACCTGTGTGCGGGAAGTCATCGCTTCGCTTTCCCAGATCCCGGTCGATGTCGAACAGCGCACCCGGCAGACGCTGGAGGTGCTCACCCAGCGCTGTCCGGATCTTCCGCTGCGGCAGCTGACAAAGGCGTTGCAGGAGCTGGGAGAGCACCGCCGGCAAAAAACATTGCTGGGATGCTGGGCGCTCAGCGGCGAACCGCGCCAGTGCCGGCACATGCTGCAGCTGTTGGCAGAGGAATTTTTCCATCAGGAGGACTGCCTCACCCTGGACATGAACGTGTATCCCTTTCTCTGCGGGGAGGTGCTGCAGCGGCTGTACCGACAGCCCTATACGATATTGTGCATCGAGCACTTTGACGATGCGCTGGAAGAACTGCGATCGCTGCTGTTGCGCGCCATCCGCGAAGGCGCATTCTGGGGCGAAGGCAGACAGGTCTCGCTGCGGCATACGCTGGTGGTCTTCCTGCAGGACAGCGAGGATCTGTGCGGGGAGCTGTCCGCCCTCGTCGGATCGCATTTTCAGCTGGAGGGCAGCGCTCCCTGTCTGCTCTCCTGAGGCAACAGGAGCCCCACCGGTTTCGGGCTCTTGTTATTTTAGGCGTTTTGCATTATGATACAATAGAAAAAACAAATGCCTGAGGAATGGGGGAATACCATGAGCGAGACCAGGAGAAACGTCGTTTTGATCACCGGCATGAGCGGAGCGGGCAAAACGAGCGCCATGAACATATTAGAGGATATGGGGTATCACTGCATCGATAATTTTCCGGTGCAGCTGCTCTCTTCGCTGGGACATCTGATCCGCGAGCAGGACGATAAGCGTTATGACAACATCGCCCTGGCGACCAACGCAGTGGATTATATGCAGTTTCTCAACTATTTTGAGAACATCGGCATGACGGTCAACGTAGTCTTTCTCGATGCCAGCAACGAGGAGCTCCTGCTGCGCTATCGCTTCACCCGACGTCATCATCCGATGCTGCTGTTTTCGATGGCGAATACGCTGGAAGAAGCGATCGAGGTCGAACGCGATCTCTTCAACCGGCTCAATGAACGTGCGATCCTGCACATCGACACGACCAAGCTGGGCCTGCAGGAGCTGCGCAACATCCTGTTTTCACGGCTTTCCTTCAAGGTGAAGCCGGAGTTTACGATCAGCTTCATGTCGTTTGGCTTCAAGCACGGCCTGCCGATCGATGCGGATATCGTCAGCGATGTGCGCTTTCTGCCCAATCCGTATTATGTGGATGCGCTCAAGGAGAAGACCGGCAATGACAAAGAGGTCTATGACTACGTGATGAAGTTTGATGAGACGAAGGAATTCTGCCGCCGCCTGCACGATTATCTGGACTATGTCCTGACGCAGTACGCCAAGCAGAAGCGCAGTCATCTGACCGTAGCGATCGGCTGTACGGGCGGGCATCACCGCAGCGTGACGATCGCCAACTGGCTCTATGCGCTCTACAAAGATCGCTATCAGTGTTTTCTCTCCCATCGGGACTGTGAGGTGTAGGCCATGAAAAAAGTAGTGATCATCGGTGGAGGCACCGGCTTATCCGTCATGCTTCGAGGAATGAAGCACATTGATGACATCCAGCTGTCTGCCATCGTCACGGTGGCGGATGACGGCGGCAGCACCGGACGTATCCGCGACAGCTATCAGATCCCGGCGATGGGCGATATCCGCCACGTCATGTGCGCCATGGCGGAGGAGGAGAGCATCTTCACCGAACTGATGAATTATCGCTTCGGCGGCGAAGGCGACATCGCCGGACACAATCTGGGCAATCTGCTGCTGCTGGCGCTGTCACAGACGACCGGCAGCTTCATGGAGGCCATCCGTACCTTCTCGCGGGTATTGAAGGTCAGAGGAAAGATCATCCCGTCCACCCTGGAGATCGTGACCCTCTTTGCCATCATGGAAGATGGGACGATCGTACGCGGGGAGGACAACATACCGAAATTCCGCAATCACATCGACCGGGTGTTCTATCAGCGGGACATCAAGGCGACGAAGGAGTCGCTGGAGGCGATACGGGAGGCCGATCTGATCATCTATGGCATCGGATCGCTGTATACCAGCATCATGCCCAACCTCATCATCGATGAGATCCGCAATGAGCTGATCGCCAACCCTTGCCGCAAGGTGTATTTCTGCAATGCGATGAGCCAGCCGGGCGAAACGGACCATTATTCCCTCGAGGACCATGTGAATGCCATCCTGCATCATGCCTATGCGGATGCGGTGGATATCGTGGTGACCAACAACAATACATTTTCAAAGGAGATGCTGGACAAATACAGCGCGATGGGCAGTGCACCGATCCCGATCCGGGAACAGCGACACCCATATCTGGTGCTGCAGCGCGATCTGATGAACATGGATGATGCGCTCATCCGTCACGATTCCCAGAAGGTGAAGGCGGTCGTGGAAGAGATCCTGCAGATGCCATAGGAAGAGAAGAAATGTGAGGAACTGTTTATGTCGTTTACCGCAGAAGTCAAAAATCAGATCTGCGGCGCACAGTGGAAGACGTGCTGCCGCAAGGTGCAGCTGGCTGCGCTCATCCAGATGTGTTCGACGATGAACATCACCTCGCAGGGCATGCACATCCGCATCCAGAGCGAGCACGCCAATACGGCCAAGCACATCTGGAAGCTGCTCAAGGAGTTTTATCAGGTCGAACCGCAGCTCTCGGTGCTGCGCAAGATCAAGCTGAAGAAGAACAACATCTATGTCATCCGGGTCAACAGCCGTGCACTGGAGATCCTGAAAGATCTGGGCATCTACACCGAGCAGGGGCTGCAGACCCACATCCCGGCCCGCATGTTGCGCAGGGACTGCTGTGCGCAGGGGTATCTGGCCGGCGCCTTTCTGGCCGGCGGCAGCGTCAATGCGCCGCAGACGACCAACTATCATCTGGAGATCAGCGTGGGCGAAGAGACGCTGGCAAAGTTTCTGTGCCGTCTGATGAATCGCTTTTACCTGCCGGCCAAGGTGATCAAACGGCGCAATCAGCATGTCGTCTATCTGAAGGCGAGCGACAAGATCGCAGATTTTCTGCGGATGTGCAAGGCCAATGATGCGCTGTTTGAATTTGAGGACAGCCGCATCCAGCGGGACTTTCTCAACTCGCTGACACGCTTGGACAACTGTGAGCTCGCCAATGAGATGAAGAGCCTGTCGGCGGCCCGCCGTCAGCTGGAGGATATCGAGTGGATCCTGAACTATCGCTCGCTGGATTCGCTTTCGCCCAAGCTGCAGCATGTGATCGAGGTGCGTCAGGCACATCCGGAAGCGAGCATGAACGAGCTGTGTGAGCGCTGTTATGAAGAATATGGCGAACAGATCAGCAAGTCCGGGATGAAGCACCGTCTGGCCAAGCTCAGGGAGATGGCCGATCAGCTGCGTGCCCATACCGATGAATAAAACAGAGGAAGCGGTGAACAATAGAAACAGGTGATATGATGCGATATCTGCTTGTTTTGTTGGCCTCACTGCTTCCTTTTCTGCATGAGACGGTGTATGAGGCAGAGGTAAAGGGCTGCGATGCTTCAGGCATCACGCTGTCTGCAGAGGGGGAGACGTTTGTGGCCGAGCTGTTCAACGTCGGCTATATGGAAGAAGACGGCTGGCAGGATACCTGTGCGCTGCTGGCCGATGCGACACAGGTCCGCTTTGAGATCGATCCCGCCGTGCAGGTGGAAGAGCCGCTGCCGGTGTATCTGTACGCGGATGGAGTGATGGTACAGGTGTCTCTGCTGGAGGATCACAAGGCCTATATCGAGATCAAGAGTCCCAGCTATCTCTATGAGGACACTCTGGAAATGGCCGAAGGCACCCGTGCGGTGATGGCCGATGCCCATGAGCCGATCGAGCGGGGGAGTGCGCCGCTTCGTTCCTACCTCGCCTATGCCTTCGTACTGGGCGTATGGCTGTTTCTGTTTTATCATCTGATCGTCCGGCATCGAAACAGCGCGCATTTCACACAGAAAAGAATTTCCGGCCGCAAGCCTTCGCAACAGCAAAAAGATTGAAAGAGCATCGTCAGAAATGGTATGATAAGAATAAAGAAGTACAGGGCATTTTTTTCAAACATATCATGGAGGTAACAGAATGAATCAGTATGATGTGATCATCGTCGGCGCCGGACCGGCGGGCATGAGTGCGGCCGTTTATGCGGCGCGTGCGGAGCTGAATACGCTGATGGTGGATTTCGGAGAGCCGGGCGGACAGATCAACGGCACCAACGTCGTTCAGAATTACATCGGTGTCGGATCGATCAGCGGATCTGCACTGGGCTATCGCATGTTTCAGCACACCCGTCAGCTGAAGGTGCCGTTCCAGAAGAAGAAGGTCGTAAAGATCGAAGCGGGCGAGCCGCTGCACCGTGTATATATGGAAGGGGAAGAAGAACCGTATCTGACCCGAAGCATCATCCTGGCCATCGGAACGACCCCGAAATCGCTGCATGTGGAAAATGAGGAGAAGTTCTCCCGCAAGGGCATCAGCTGGTGTGCGATCTGTGATGGCGCACAGTATGCGGGCAAGGATGTCGTCGTCATCGGCGGCGGCAATTCCGGCGTAAAGGAATCGCTGTTTCTGTCCAACATCGTCACGAGCCTGACGATGCTGACGAACTATGATCTGACCGCGGATGAGGTGGCCATCCGCCAGCTCAAAAGCAAGACGAACGTTCAGATCCTCACGTATCAAAACATCCTGGGGTTTGTCGGAGAAGAGAAGCTGGAAGGGGTGCGCACGCTGGATACGAAGAGCGGCCAGGAACAGGTCATCCCATGTGCCGGTGTGTTTGAATACATCGGACTGGATCCGCATACCAATTTCCTGCATGGGCTGCACATCATGAACCATCAGGGCTATATCGTCGTCAACCCGAGCATGGAAACTTCGATCCCGGGCATTTACGGTGCGGGCGACTGTACCGTGAAGGATCTGCGTCAGGTGGTGACCGCCTGCAGCGACGGTGCGATCGCCGCTCAGAACGCATCGCATTATCTGCGCAAGCACGGGCTGTAAACGAAGGGCACGGTGAGAGGAAGGGAAAGAGGGGCGAACGCGTCTCTCTTTTTTGATGTTCCCTGCATCTGTCATCGTCTGGTGAGGAAGCGCGGAATCTTTCGTCATTTTTCTGTCATTGCCGCGCACATGCGTTATAATATGGGGACAAGGAAGGTGAGCGGATGATCGATCTCATCGCAGGAAGCAGCCACAGCGGAAAGACGATACTTGCCCAGCGGCTGCTGGAACATAGAAAGATTCCCTGTCTGTCGCAGGATCATCTGAAGATGGGGCTGATCCGCAGCAAGACGATCGACCTGCGGGTCGACCAGGATGCGCAGCTGACCGAAGTGCTGTGGCCGATCACCCGGGAGATCATCCGGACGGCGATCGAAAATGAGCAGCATCTGATCGTGGAGGGCTGTTACATCCCGGCAACGTGGGCGGATGATCTGACCGATGCAAAGCGCAGTCACATCCATTGTCTGTTCCTGCTGTTTTCTGCGCGTTATCTGGATGCGCACAGGGAAGCGATACAGGCGCATGCGTGCTGCATCGAGCAGCGGGCGGACGATGCGATCGACTGGGCAGAGCTTCTTCGTGACAACCGTCGGCTGCTTGCCGAGGTGAAGCGTGCAGGGGCATCCTATCTGCTGATCGATGAGGCGTATCCGGATGAAAAAACGCTGCTCGCTGCCATCCGGCAGGCATGATGGAGGAAAGCGTGCATAAGATGATGAGAGGAGGGGGACAAATGCAGCAGAAACAACAGATGAGCGCCGTGCGGCTCGCCGGACTGCTGGCTGTCTATTTTATCGGGTATCTTTGGCTGGTGCCCAGAGCATCGGTCAGGCTGACCTTGTGGCTGGACCCGCAGGCACTCTACGTCAACACCTGGGTCATGGGGGCCTGTTATCTTGTGGTGATCCTGCTCAGCCTGCTGCTGAGCTGGCGGGAGTGGAAGGCTTCGCTGCGTGCGTTTCGGCAGGCGCCTGTTCGCTGCTTGGTTCGCATCGGCTGGGGCTGTGTGCAGGTCCTGGTGCTGAATGTGCTGCTGAGCATGCTCTGCGCCCTGCTCAGCGGGCAGGGCGACAGTGCCAATCAGGAGGTCATCCGCCAGAATGTGAGCGTTGCACCGCTGTTCATGCTGTATTCGGTGCTCGTGTTTGCGCCGATCGTGGAAGAGAGCGTCTTTCGCGGCGGGATCTTCGCTTTCTGTCGGCGACACTTCGGCTTCTGGCCGGCTGCGGTGCTCAGCGCACTGGCCTTTGGCGGCATCCATGTGATGGATTCTCTGTTTACGGCGCAATACAGCGATCTGATCTACATCATCGTCTACGGCGGCATCGGGCTGGTCAACGCATGGTATTATGAGCATTACGGCGGCATCTTGAGCAGCGCCGGCGTACACATGCTCAACAATCTCGTTTCTTATCTGATGATGTGATCAAAATAATTGTTAAGTTTCTGCATACGGAATGGATGATCGTTTGTCCACTCCGTTTTTTTTTATGATGAGAAGAAGGAAATCAAATCCTGTAAAATGATCAAAGCTAGGTGCTGTCAGAGATGGTTTTTTGTGAATCTGTTTTTTCGGGTGCAGATTGTCAGGTGGCAGTCACAACAATGCTCTGATCTGTGTTCAGGATCCTGTTGAGCGCCTTTGGTTTAACAGTAATGGATGACAGATGAGGACAAAGATGATGTTTGACCAATATGACAATTGAGGACGATATTCCCACAACTCAAGACAGTGCCTCTTTTTGCCAGGAAGAGGTTGATATAATGAGAATAACAGAAAGCATAGGATGAAGAAATGACCGATTGATGGAGAAGGGGAAAATAAGATGATTATCAATTTGATCAAGGAAACACAGATTTTTATGCTGACGCTTCCGCACAAGATTAAAGGGCAGTATTGGCTGCGGGATACGGATATTCAGGGGCGAAAACGGGATCTGATCAGTATTGAGGCAGTGAATGGTGACTGGATCGTAAAGAGCAATCCGCTGGTCTCCATTCTGAATCCGGATGGAACATCTGTAAGTAATACCGTTTTAAAACCAGGGAATTTTTTCCTGTTGAAGATTGCGGGTCATGATGAGAGAGTCGTCTTGTTTTCAGAAGCGAGGGATCAAAGTCGTCAGGTATTCAAAAAGTATCTGATCGAAGATACGCTGGTACTGAACATTGGCAGATCGAGCAGCCAGGACCTCTGCTTTGAAAACAAATTTGTATCTGGATCGCATGCCAGCCTTTCTTATGATGGCGAAGGCTGGAAGATCCGGGATATGGGAAGTACCAATGGAACCTATGTCAACGGTTATCGCATCAGTGAGGAAAAGCTGTTTCCGGGAGATCTGGTGTATATCATGGGATTGCAGATCGTGATCGGTCATCAGTTTTTGGCGATGAATGATCCAGATCATCTATTGAAGATACAAACACAGGGTCTGATTGATTACGTTCCCCAGCAGATCCAAAAAAGACATACACAGCCTGTCCTGCCAGCGCGTGAATACTTCTTTCGCTCGCCGCGTTTCTATCGTAAGATCGAACATGCTCTGATCAAAATTGATACACCACCTCAGCCACAGAAAGTCGATACGGTACCGCTCTCGTTGATGTTAGGACCTTCGATTACCATGGGAATGACTTCGGCCGGAACCGGTTTATTATCCTTGAACAATGTTATGGCCAGCGGTGGGAATGTGATGCAGGCGATGCCGACCGTACTGATGTCGTTTAGCATGCTTCTGGGAACCGTGCTGTGGCCGATCCTGACCAAGCGTTATGAAAAAAAGCAAAAACTGAAGAATGAGCGAAAGCGCCAGGAAAAGTATCTGGCTTATCTGGACCGAACACGAGATGAAATCAAACGGATATGCAAAGAACAAAGTGATATCCTGGAAGAAAATTTGATATCACCGGATGTTTGCGGGGAACGAATCGCGGAAACAAGCGTCAAATTGTGGGAAAGGGTCATCGGACAGCCGGATTTCCTGACATTGCGGATCGGGCGAGGGGATGCGACCCTGGATGGAGAAGTGGAATATCAAAAGAAGCAGTTCGTAATGGAGGAAGATAATCTGCAGGATGCCATGTACGCTTTGGGGGCGGAACCAAAGGAACTGCATGACGTTCCGATCAGCGTTTCCCTCACGGATCATACAACTGTGGGAATCTATGGAAACGACACGCAGAGAAAACGGCTGTTAAAATCGCTGATCTTGCAGATGATCGCATTGCACAGTTATGATGAACTGAAACTGATGCTGATCACAGACGAAAGCGAAAGTGGGGAGTGGGATTTTATCCGACCGATCCCACATTTTTGGAGCGATGATAAGACCGTACGTTTCTTTGCTGTTGATTTAGATGAAATCAAAGAATTGTCTGCATATATCGAAAAAAACATCATCGTCCGCGCAGATCGTGTCAATCGGGCTTCCATGTCTGACACGCCGTATTATGTGATCCTTTGCGCGGATAAAACACTGGGTGAAAAATGCGAAGGATTACGACAGTTGCTGAAACTCAAACAGGATTGTTCCTGCAGTGTCGTATTTGCCGCGTCACAGTTAAGAGATCTGCCGAAAGAAACGAAACTGATATTGGCGACAGAAACCGGCGGTTGTCGCATGTTTGACAGAGAAGATACCAGTGGCAAGGCGATCCCATTTGTTCCGGATATGTTGAACGAGGACCGATTAGGCGAACTGGCACAGAAGGTGGCCAATATTGAACTGGATATTTCTTCTTATCGTTATTCCATGCCAACCATGCTTACCTTTTTGGAGATGTTCCATGTGGGAAAGATCGATCATCTGAATTCGCTGACCCGTTGGAAAGAAAACAATCCGACAATTACGTTACAGACACCGATCGGCGTAGATGCGCATGGGGAAATATTTATGCTGGATCTTCATGAGCGGTTCCACGGGCCACATGGCCTGATTGCCGGTATGACCGGTTCTGGTAAATCAGAGTTCATCATTACCTATATTTTGTCATTGGCCGTTAACTATCACCCGGATGAGGTATCCTTCATTTTGATCGATTACAAAGGCGGAGGTCTGGCCGGCGCATTTGAAGATCCGCAGCGGGGCATTCGACTTCCACATTTAGCCGGAACGATCACCAATCTGGATGGAGCAGCCGTTAATCGCTCACTGATTTCTATTCAGAGCGAACTGCGGCGGAGGCAAAAGATCTTTAATGAGGCACGTAAGATCTCCAATGAAGGAACGATGGATATCTATAAGTATCAGCAGTTGTATCGCGATAAAGTGGTAGATGAACCGATTCCCCATCTATTTATCATATCGGATGAGTTTGCTGAATTAAAAACGCAACAGCCGGAATTTATGGAACAGCTGATCTCTGCAGCGCGCATCGGCCGAAGTCTGGGCATCCATCTGATTCTGGCAACGCAAAAACCAAGCGGCGTGGTAGATGATCAGATCTGGAGCAACAGCCGATTCCGCGTTTGCCTGAAGGTGCAGGAAAAAGCAGACAGTCAGGAAGTGATCAAATGTCCGGATGCGGCTGAGATTTCACAGACAGGGCGTTTTTATCTGCAGGTCGGTTTTAATGAATTGTTTGCCTATGGACAGAGTGCCTGGTGTGGTGCAGATTATGTCCCTGGAGAAACAGTAGAAAAGAAAGTCGATCACAGCATTCAAGTCGTCGATAATCTGGGGCGTGTCATGATGAATGCGAAGACGACCGGACAGAGACAGACAAAAGGAAATCGTATAAAACAGATCATCGCAGTCGTGCAGTATCTTTCCAATTTGGCAAAAGAAGAGCATATTTCGGTTCGTTCATTATGGCTGGATCCGATTCCGGCGTTCATCTATGTGGACGAATTGGAAAAAAAGTACCAAACGACTACCAAACCATTTCTTTTGGATCCGGTCGTCGGAGAATATGACGATCCATTCAATCAAAGGCAGGGTGTGCTGACCATTCCTTTCTCAAAAGATGGCAATTGTCTGATCTATGGATCAAATGGAAATGGAAAGACGACGTTGCTTACAACGCTGGCATACTCTTTGATACGTCATCACACGGCAAGAGAATTGAATCTGTACATCATGGATTTTGGATCGGAGACATTGAAAGTGTTTGAGCAGGCGCCGCAGGTCGGAGAAGTGATGGTATCTGCTGACGAGGAAAAGATCATGAATTTCCTGAAGATGCTGCAGGAAGAAATAGAAAGTCGGAAAACGATCTTTTCTGCCTATGGCGGCGACTTTGAAAACTATTGTCGTTCGGGCAGCGATCCATTAGCGAACATCGTCGTGCTCCTGAACAATTATTCGGGATTCTGTGAGCAGTTTGAAGACCAGCAGGAGCTTTTTACCCAGCTTACCAGAGAGGGTGCAAAATATGGCATCTACTTTGCATTGACTGCCAGTACGACCAACGCGGTCCGTTATAAAACGCAGCAGAACTTCAAGATCATGCTGACGATGCAGCTCAATGACGCAAGCGACTACTCGATCATCGTCGGTAAACATGACGGATTGGTTCCAAGCAGGTATAAGGGACGCGGACTGGTTGCGCTGGACCGTGTGTATGAATTTCAGAGCGCGCATTGTTGCCGGACACAGGACCAGCAAGCATATCTGCGGGAATACTGTCGGAATTTGCGGGAGAATGCAGACGTGTATGCCAGAGCAGTTCCGATGCTGCCGGATCATGTCACCTATGATCTGTTGAGACCGGCATTTACAGATCTGAAGAGCGTTCCGATCGGTATCAAAACAGAAGATCAGAACATCGCTGCTCTTCCGTTGAGAAGCCGTGTCCTGTTTCCGGTCATTGCTCAGGATCTGAGCGATCTTGCGCCATTCACAGAAGCGTTTACCCGGCTCCTTTCGGATGTGTGCAATGTCACACTTTGGGATTCGGATAAAAGACTGTCGCATTTACAGGGCAGTGTTATACAGAAGAATTTTGAAAGTGAGGTCATTTCCCTGTTTCAGGATATGGTCATGCGAAATAACTCTTACAAGGATTCCGGCATGGATGCCGCGATCCTAGAGAATTTCGATGAGAAGGTTTTTGTTATATATGGAACAAAACGTTTATTCGAACAGCTGAGCGAGGATGGAAAAGAGAAATTTACGTTATTGATCGAGAAAGCAGAGAGTCAGTATCGTATTCATTTTGTGCTCATCGATACGATCTCACAGTATACCGGATTCTGTTACTCATCTTGGTTCAAACAGCATGTTAACGGCTCAGAAGGTGTATGGATCGGTGATGGAATAGCCAATCAGAATTTGCTGAACATCAGCAGGCTGACTGCAGAAATGTACGATGAGATCGGAAACGAGCATGGATGGATGGTAATGAAGAATCGCCCGCAGCTGGTAAAGTTGCTGACAACGCAAGAAATGAAGGAGGGATAGGTGATGGAGAAAGGCCTGATAGAGGTATATGTTCCCGTATTGCAGAGAGCTTTCGATATATTTATCCCGTTGGAATTACCGATGTACGAAACGATCGAACTGATCAAAAAGGCCGTAAGGGAATTATCCGATGGCCGCTTTCAGCCGGATGGTTCAACTGTGTTGTGCCATTACGCAGACGGCAGGATCCTTGATATTAACTTATCAGCAATTGAACTGGAGATTCATCATGGTTCAAAACTGATGTTAATATAACTGGTTGCAGAAAGGAGGGGTGAAGATGCCAAGAAGTATTCAGGTAACACCAGAAACATTGACGACGACTGCAGGTTTGATCGAAGGACTGGCTGATGAATATAAGGCACAGTATGAACAGCTTTACAAGGAAACTGGGAATATGGCAGTTGCTGTAAAAGGCAAGTTCAACCAGGCATTCATCGAACAGATCGATGGCTTTAGGGATGACTTTCAGAAAATGTATCAATTGATGAAGGATTATGCAGAATTTCTGAGAAAGAGTGCCAAAGCATATGAGGATACGCAGAATACGCTCGTTTCTGAAGCGAGAAAGCTGAAAAACTAAGAAAGGAGAGGATATTGTGTCTGATTCAATTACTGTTTCCACACAAGTGTTGTTGGATACCGCTAAAAAAATACGCGATAACATCAATCCTACGATGGACGCGAAGTTGAATGAAATCAACAAGCGCATGAATGATCTGGAAGCATCATGGAAAAGTGATGCGGCAAATGATATTCGAGAAGCCATGAACGCTTTGAAACCACGATTTGAGGAGTATAAGCAGGTCGTGGATTCCTATGCCCGGTTTCTGGATACGGCTGCACAGCATTTTGAAACGACAGAACAGACGATTCAGAGCAACGCCAACGCATTTAAATAATGCGACCAACCAGGTGGGAGCAAACGGCTCCCGCCTTCATCAGTTTGAAGACAATGAAGGTGAAGAACCTTTTTACATGATAGATAAGGCAACAGGGGGGATCTTATGAAAAAGCGATTGTATACGGTATTCATCATATTTGCCATGTTGATGAGCAGCCTTGCCGGCTGTTCCGGCGGGCATTTTCAGTTTAGCGAAGAAGATGCAGTTACACGCGGGCAGTGGATCGAACAGCTTTCAAATACATTTGGACTGAGCGATCATGAAAGTGATGATCCATATTTCTCGGATGTTCCATCTTCCGATCCGCTCTTTTCATTCGTGCAGTCGTGCTATGAATGGAACGTGTTGCGCGATGTGAAGGATACGCTGCGTAAAGATGACAAGGCAGATATGGCGTTTGTCATTTCGACTGCCGTCTATGCCATTGATCCGGATCTGAGTGCTTATGAGGGAGAAAGTGACTTGGATAAAGCACTTCTTTATGCGCAGGAGAATGGGATCGTTGCTTCTCAGGTAAATCGAGAGGATCTTGTCGATCAAGAACGATGTACCGCAATTTTAGAAGCTGCGCAGGAACTGTATTTACATCAGGAAGTGACACCGGTCAAAGACATCGAGATCAAAGAGGGTGTAAAAGATGAAAGAGAGCAGGATCATATTCGTCTCCAGGAGAATGGAGAGTATGTCTTTTCTGATCTGAAGCCGGAGATCGGAGAAGTCTACATCGCTCCGGCCACGGATGAAGACCCGCAGGGAGTTGCCATCAAGGTGAGCGACGTTACGGATAACGGAAATGGAACGTATACGGTAAAGGCGACGACGCCGGAGGCCAGTGAAGTGTTTGAGGAGTTTGAATACAGAGATATCCTGGTGCCGGAATACGAAGACATCGAGCCGGCAGAGGGCGTTACGATCAGCGGCCTTCAAGGCGGTGATATGGGTGAGACCGGCTTTGTCGGATCAGGAGCGCAGAACAACGGAGTGTCTGTTGCGACAGCTTCTCCATTGATTGCTTCCGGCAGCAATTCAGATGTGCTGGCCAAAGGGAAGAAAAACAGCGGGCTGTCATTTTCGGCAGAGATTAACTTTACAAAGGGCTCTCTGAAAGTCAGCAAAAGCTGGAATTCGGCTTCACTCAGTGTCGCCGGTCTTCTGAATGCAGGTAATGTCGGTGAGACAGGTTTTTCCTTTGAAGAAAAGTCCATATTTCCAGATAAAACTTTATTTGGTCCGGAAGCCTATACATATGAGGATTCGATCAAGGCATATGAAGAGGGAGAAATCTCGGCAGATGAACTGAAAACAGAAGTTCAGAAGTTTCAGGATGAGAACGGACATGAAACGATACCGGAGATGACGAATAAATACGAAGGCGGACTGGAGGTCATAGGAACGCTCAGCATATCAGATCTGTACATCGTTCCGGATATCAAATTGAAAACCGCAGAGGTGCTGGGCGTGGATACCGGAATACCGATCGGAATCCAAAAATTTTCAATCGAAACGAATTATGAGGTGTCATCTACTTTATCGTTGAAGGGGAAATTGGAGAATGAACTGGAGGTATGCACGATTCCTGTTGTGATCGGCGGTATCGGGAAAGTGGATGTAACACTGTCTCTTTACGCTACGGCAAATGGGGAAATTGAAGTGAAGATGAGCGTTGCCAATAATACGAAAGCAGAGTATTCTTCCGGAAAAACCAAAAAGACATCTACGAAGGATGGCTCGTTTTCAACAGAGGCGCAGATGGAACTGGAAGCTGGACCGAAGATCTCAGCTGAATTGGATATATTGGGACTGCCGATCATCGATGCGGAAGTCAGTGCCGGCATCCAGGTAAATGCGACAGGATCATTTGAGCTTTCTTCTGATTGGACGGAAACGCCAGAAACAATTATCATTGATCAGAAAACATCACTCAATTATGCAACGAAAGGATACATACCGATCGTTACGATTGGTGTAGGGAATAAGAAAGGTACGCTTGCCAACAAGATCGATCTCAAATTTACATATACCGTCGTCGGTGCAGAAGGAAAAGGGCTGATTGCGGCAAAATCGTTTGATATTCTGCCAGAAGAAACCTGTGTGCTCTGGGAGCGACGACTGGAACTGCCGAAAGATACGACCGCATCTTCACAGCCGGAGGATGCGGCCATGGGAAGCAACCTGGACATCTCTTCGTATTACATTCCTATGACGCCGGGAGAAGAAAGCCAGATAGAGGTCAACTATCCAGAAGGCTATGGAGCTGATGATTTTGACTGGTTCTCTTCGGATTCCGGAATCGTCGAAGTAGCGAATGGGCAACTGACCGCCAAAGGCACCGGAAATGCGCGGGTATCGATCAAGTCGAAAGATGGAAAGTATTACGCTTATTGTGCGATTCATGTAGCAGATGAGGAAACTGTTACGTTTGAGGGACTTTGATGATTATTCAATTTGAACAGGTATTGACCAATTTTCACATGACATGGGTTGGTACGAGGAACGAGCAAACACGAATTACAGCTTTCTCTCCATTTGAAAAAGGGAGATTACGTGTCAGCATTGATTATCCGGATCAAAGCCGACAGTGGCTGTATCATGAGCCGAACAGAGGGACATCTTTGCGGGAACGTCTGTCGTTTCACCTGTATGAAGGTGATAGAAAGGTGAGCAGTATCTGCGAACTGACCCGGAAACAAAAGGGGTTTCTGCAGTCCTATGCATATCGGACGATGGAATATCAGGGACTTCATTACGATTTGTACGAGGTCGGTTTCGGACATAAAGGGTTGTATCTGTGTATCTATCGGGAAACCGAGCTGATCGCGATCGCAGAAAAAGAACTGACGACGATAAACTACAAGGACCGTTATACGATCTATTCTCTGGATGGGGCTGAGTTAAAGGCGATCATTCCGTTATTGCTGCATTATGATCTGACACAATACGGGGATATGATGGATATTTCTTTGTATTCAAAAAAGAAAAGGGTCGTCAATACCATACAGAGAGAATTGAAGGCAAAATATGATCCGCTGTTCATCGAACGGGTCCGAGAGGATGAGAGACGAAAGTGAGCACTTTCGTGAGAACACGAATCGAAAAAACAGGAGGAACGCGAACAAGGGGTAGTTGATGAATGAACAGGATCAAGAAAAAAACGAAATTTGGAAATACACAAATCATTATCAAAAGTACAAAAGGGCAGCAACTAAATGAGAACGAGGTCTACGATATCAATACGAACAAAGTAGAGGGACTGCTGCATCTGGAGGTGGTCAAGCAGGAAAAATATTTCAGGCTGTTCTATAACGTAACAGGGTTCATCACCCTGCGTGATTATCTGTCCATTCCGCTGGATCGAGATCGATTTGCGAAGATATTGGAAAATATCTTACAGAATTTACAGTCAATGGAGCGGAAGTATTTAAATTCACAGTATCTGTTATTGGATTTTGACCATATCATGGTCAATCCGGCAACGCAGAAACTGTACTTTATCTACGTTCCGATTCAGTTCTTTGAAAGTGGGGCTTCTTTAAGGGAGTTTTTGCTGGGAATCATACAGCATGCGACCTTTATTGAGGATAGGGTAGAAGCCAACTATATTCAGGAATACATTTCCATTTTGAACAATGGTCTTCATTTCTCGATATTTGATCTCGAGCAATATGTGCAGCGCCTGATCTCGCAGAAGAATGCAGATACGCGTTATGTGGAGTGTCCGAAATGTCATGCGGTGTTTCAAGAGGAAGTTACATACTGCAGTCATTGTGGGACGCGTATCGAATCTCAGGCAAAGAGAAAGGTAGATCATGTGTATGATCCGTTACAGGCGAAAAATGATAAGAAAGAAACGATGTCGAACGAAACTGCCGGATCAGAAAGAAAGACCTGTACGCAGGGACTCAGTGATGGGACCGTTGTATTGGGAGAGGAGCATGATCTGACGACCGTACTTGGTTCACAGGAACTGGAGCTTCCGAGAGGTTACCTCATTCGGGAGAAGACCGGGCAGAAGATCTTGCTTGACA